>Ga0180442_102508_pt1 | contig 9438 bp, 3 predicted proteins | sample ChrtobMetP5_16mM_FD_119746 | JGI IMG/M metagenome (GOLD analysis project Ga0180442, IMG submission 119746) | Chrysochromulina tobin associated microbial communities from unialgal haptophyte culture, Seattle, Washington, USA - P5_16mM MetaG | ecosystem: Host-associated > Algae > Haptophytes >... | reverse complement strand
GCGCAGGGTGAGCGGACGGGAGCGCAGCGAAGGCCGGATGGAGCGATGAGTTGGGCATCGCATACCGCGGAACGCGTGTCAAAGGGAAGCAGGCCATCGGGCTCGACGAGGGCAGTGGGCAATCAGCCCGCGCGCGAGGGATTGGCCGGTTTCACGTCCTCCATTGCATTACCTTTTCGGTAGTATGTCAAGGGTTTTTTGCAGATGGATGCTCCGTGCTGCTGCTGTGAAACACACGAGTGTGTGGTTTTGAGGTTTTCTCTACGCTACACCGTCCCGTGTGATAAGTCCGCAGCGCGTCGTTTCAAATATCGAATTTTAATGAGCCTCTTTTGATTGAGGACCCGCAACGCGGCCAAAAAACGAGACGCGGCCTCTGTGGGCCGCTCGTACGCGGCGACGCAGAGGGGCAAGGTGGAGCGGCGATCGCCTCGCAAGACTGGGCAGTCGACGGCTCGGCCGGCCACGGCTACGCCAGAGACTGCCCAGTCTGAGTCCAACCCTAGCCAATCATCACGACCGTTGAAGTCGGGCAGGAAGAAGACAAAGAAGCTCTCGGCAAGGAGCAAATCGGCAAGGAGCATTGCCGCTGCAAGCGCCTCCCACATTGCAGCAGCCGCAGATACGGACGACTCCGCCGCCTCTTCGTCAGCTATTGCGAGCCTTGCGGGCGGCACGTCCAATTGCCACAGCTTGAGCGACAGCGACTTGATCGATAAAGGGCTGCCGCTGTTGGCAGTGCACAGCTTGCGAGGAGATGCTGAAGCCCTACTCAAAGATGGGCTAGCCTGCGATGGAGCGCATTTACGCCTAGTACGCGACCTCTTCGATTGTAGCGCGGAGCACAACGTGTTTGCGTGGGTGAGAGTACACGAAGCAGCAAGAGAGGGCTTCAGGCTCCAGCTATCCGACGATTATGGTAACAGCGGTGGCATCTCTCTCCAAGGCGACGGTCGAGGACGCCTGCCGCCAAGGCTCTTTTCGACGGTGATTGACGTGCGAGGAGGGCTCGCTCTGAACCTCGATCAGGTTCAGCTCATTCAGCTGCTTTTTGATGGGAGCAGGCGCGTCACTCTCACCAGGCTACCTACTGTGCCAAGCACGCGATTGGAACGTCTGCAGGTTGTGAGCATCGATGGTGCCGGAAACCAGCAATCCTCGATCATCCTCCTGGATATCGCTGCGTCATTGACGAGCGAACTGGAGAACGTTCGACGCATCACAGAGCTCGCAGGCGCTGAGTATGTGAAGATCCCACATCCGCCGCAGTACTTGGATCAGCAGCGACGGTTGCTGACCGAGTCCAGCAGCAGGACCGATGACGTTGGAGCCGTCATCATGCAGCTGCCAGGCGCTTGCTGGACAACCCCTGAGCTGTCCGGCCAGGTGGCGCTCAGTACAGTCCAGCGAATGCTTCAGAGAGTCCTGCAGGAGAGCGGCGATCGAAACGAGTCCGAACTGTCAGTAATCACCGAGCTGTGGACCAAGGATGGCCAGCTGCACGCGCTTGCAACCAGGACGGCGACACGAGCTGATAGAGCAGCAGCGGAGCCTGGAGGCTTCTTAGAGCAGCAGCTGCGCAGGATCGCCCACCAGTTGACTGTGACCTTCGTTCCTGTCGAGCCAAGCGAGGCCGGTGACTACCAACCGCCAAAAAAGCTCCGTGAATGCTTGGCCCGCTTGGAGGCGGCACAGCGCTTGCAAATGGATCAAGTCAGTGGCCGAAGTGCTTTTGCCGAGAGCTTCGTTCGCCAGTGCCTCAGCGACGTCTGGAGTGACTGTTCTATGGTCATCATGCTCCTCGACAGGCTGCAGGCATTGCTCGCGGCGCCATCAAACTGGCTTTCGAGCTGGCGGCCGCTGCTTATCTACCAACATGGTAACCTGTGCACTGCGAACGCATTGATCGATCCGCTCGGGTCATTGTGGCTTGTCGATTGGAGCAGAAGTGCCATGGGCAATCCGTTCGACGACGTAGCCAAGATAGTAGTCACCACTCTCCTAGAGCATCACTCCATCACTCTCGATGAGATCCGCTCAGCTGGCGCGGAACGGCTTCAGCGGATACTTGGCATTGAGCGGAGTGCTGCTGAGCGGCTTTTTGAGCGGGCAACAAGCTGTCAAACGAAAGACCAGCTTGCGCACGCGTTGGATGGGGACAAAGATCTTGCACCCGCCCTGGCGCGGCTCAACGACGAATTCGGCGCTCGACAAACTCTCTCTCAAGTCACTAGGCTCTTCGAGTCGCTTCTCGAGCCCGTCGATGGCAAGCCGCCGCAGCTCGTGCACATTGCGAGCCGCAAGTTGCCGGCATGGGCAACCTCGCGGGCGCAACAATATCTCCACCGTATCATCGTGTCGGTCATTAGGGCTGCCATGGGGCTTGTGAGCACGTGCAGTCGCCGCGGTGTTGAAGGCTCAGATGAGTCGTCAGCTAAAGCTCTGGCTGCTTCGGATCTGCACGTGGCTCATCTGCTCTTTCCGGTACTTGAGATGTGCTTGACAGCATCATGTGAGGTGCGATCAGTGTGGCAGAAGCGCCTCGCCTGGGAGATGGCACAGCAGTGCTCGCGTACGTTGAGTATTGCTCTGCAGCACGAGCCCGTGGCGCTGCCTTCGGATGCCACATTCGAGCCAGCCAGCTACTCGACGCTGCGGCTGGCCTTGGGGCCCGTACTGCTCAGGAAAGCTATTGCCAGCTGCCTTACTGGTGGGCAGGGAACGATGCACGGAGCTATTCTAGTTCAGGATGGAGATCAGGCATTTATTCCCCTCGCCACGGTCGGCAAGCTGCACATCCTCCTAGGCAACGCTTCGGGCCTGGCATCTGCAGATCGCAACGGCAAGAGTGATCCGTACGTCGTTTTCAGCTGTGCTACGAACAAGGCGATGAGCACGGTCAAGCCCAAGACGTTGGACCCGACCTGGAATGAAACCCTCGTGATGCATGGCATACTGCATGATTTGATTGACTCTGGTTTGATGCTCAAAATATTCGACAGCGACGGTGCACCGAAGCCAGAGAAGGACGATTGCATTGGCCAGAAGCACGTTACCCTCGACTTCTTACGCCGTGAGAGTCAGAACCATTTTATCGAATCGCTGAAACCTGGCTCCGCAGATGGCGTTGCAAAGGGCAAGATTGTCTTTGATGTGAAATGGGAACCGTCGGCAGAGCAAAACAGGGTGTCTCTGGATCTAGATACCGCCTCCCATGTCGTTCTACCATGGCCCGTTCCGAATGCGGAGCAATCCCATCGCCTCCTCGACTGGCATCCGACAGAGCTCTCCGGGGAAGGTCTCCGGCGAGCACTCACACCCAGCTTCAGTCGCTACGCCTGTGGACAGAAAGTGGTTCTGTTGCAAGACGATGCGTGGCTCAATGCGACGGTTCTTCAGCCCCCAGACGATCTTTGCAGCACAGTGCACAAGGTCGAGGTCGAGGGGACACAAACCGCGACAAACCTTCACCCGTGGAACCACGCACCACGGATCCAGAGCACGCTTGCCTACACCGGCTTCAGGATGCGGTACACGCGCGCACTCTTAGGCCATTGCACGCACGTGACTGATACCATAACCGGCAACCCAATCGATCTCTTCTCTCAGTGCGTCCCACTTGAAATGGGCGAACCCCCAGCCACGATCGGCAAGCTGCACATCCTCCTAGGCAACGCTTCAGGCCTGGCATCTGCAGATCTTGACGGCAAGAGTGATCCGTACGTCGTTTTCAGCGGCGCTGAGAACAAGGCGATCAGCACGGTCAAGCCCAAGACGTTGAACCCGGTGTGGAATGAAACCTACGTGCTGGTGGGCGCACTGCATGACTTTATTGGGTCGGGCTTGACGGTCAAGATATTCGACAGCGACGGTGCACCGAAGCCAGAGAAGGACGATTGCATTGGCCAGAAGAACGTTGCCCTAGACTGCTTACGCCGTGAGAATCCGAGCCAGTTTATCGAATCGCTGAACGCTGGCTCCGCCAATGGTGTTGGGAAAGGCAAGATTGTCTTTGCTGTAACTTGGGAGCCGCCGCCGAGCAGTCCGCCCATCAGCAGCGGCGGCATCCCCAATCCAGCAGCTATGCCTCAGCTGCACGAGTGGTTGCGCAGCGCTCATGCGTCACGTACCAAGATTCCATCGACCATGTTGCGTCTGCACCGTCTGGTCTCACAGGGCATGCCTGATGAAATTTCCGTTCGCCTGCAGAGAGAGTTTGGGGACCTCGCGAGAGGTTTTTCAGCCCAGAAACGCGATGCCACTTGCTTGCACGCGGCCGCCGACGAGCTTGCATTAGCCAAATCAACGTTTGCTAGCTTGTGGGAGCGGCTGCTCTCGAAGACGAGAGCCGAACTCGACGAGTATATTTCTATCGAGAAGCAGAAAGAGGAGACGGTTAAGCAGAGGCAGCAAAAAGAGCTCCAGGTACTTCTGGACTCGAATCAAGGCGAAATGGATGCGATTGTCAGCGAGCAGCAAAACGCTCTAGCAAAAATTGATAGAGAGCAGTATGTAGTGAGGCAGGACTTGAGCGTCAAGGAAATTCTGACGAAGAAGAAGCAGAGCGAGGAGACCGATGCCGAGCTGAAGATATTCAAGGACGGTCAGTATCGAGACAAGGCCGCGCAGCAGCTTTCCCAGCAACAGCGGCGTGCCGATGGTGAGCAGCAGCTCTCTGCAGATAAAGACGCCGATATGAACGCATGCCAGGAACGTCGCCTTTCCGAGACGCGTACGCTGCAGGAGGAACAACAAAAAGAGATTGCCCAGTTCCAAGCTGCCAGTAAAAACGAGGCGATGCTCCGAGCGGCTCAATACCAAAGCATCGAGGACACCCTTTCAAAGGAGCAAGCCAGCAATCAAAAAGAGTTCGACGCTGTACAGGCGAAGGAGCGCGCAGGCTTTGATGCTGAGATGACGCTGAGAATGACGAGTTTTCAGAATGCGTGGGACGCGAAAGAGGCAGAGCAAAAGCAAAAGCACGAAGATGAGCGCCACCGCCGCTTCAATGAGAATAGGGACCAAAAGAAGAGGTTGACCGATAGCCAGACTGAAGAGAGGGCTCAGCTCTTGGCCAGGCAAAAGGTTGCGATGAAAGATCTTGTGGAGAGGCACCAGGAAGCGAAAGCGGCTCTGGCTGTGAAGCAAGAGGAGGACAGAAAGGCCGACTTCGCCCGGCGACGTCAAAGGATGGAGGAGGAGGCGAAAGCTAAGGAGGCTAAGTCTAAGGAAGCCAAGGCGAACAAAGGGAAGAAGATGAACATAGCGAAGGAGGCAGACACGAATGTTGTAGTACCTGCCCCAGCAGTCGAAGAAGTGCCAGAAGAGAAGAAGATTCCACCCGCAAAGGAGAAGACGATGCTCGAGACCGCGCTGAAGGAGGAGCGCGAAGCGTTCACGAACGCACACGACCTCGAGGTTAATACGCTGACGTCGGAACAGAAGGTCCGTATGCTAGCGTTTGAGGCAGAGCAAGAGGCGCAGCTGGCCGCATTGATGGAGGTGCAGGCGGCCGCGCGCAAGGCGCTTCTGGCCAAGAAAGAGGTAGAGGCTCAGCAGCTGAAGAATTCGGGAGAAGAGGAGCACGCGCGCCTCGAAAAGAAGCTCGAGGCGCAGGCGGCCGACTTACAGAAGTCTCACGAAGCCGCGCGCCGCAAGATTGCCGAGCAGCGCGCCAAGGATGAAGAGGACGCTCTCATGAAACAGCAAGACGCAGCCAAGAGGCTCGATAAAAGGCTGCAGGTGGCAAAGGATGCCCTGAAACAAGAGCATCACGAGCTGCAGAACTCCATTACAGAAAAGCATGAAGAGCTGCGAAGGCAATTTATCCAAGCACAAGATGATGAGATGGCGATCTTTACTCAGAAGCAGGATGACGCGAGAAAGGAGGTTGTCGGCGTGCACAAGGCGGCTGAGAAGCAGCTCGATGAGAAGCTCAAGGCAGAGCGAAAGGTGGTTGATGACCAACTCGACGAGGAGAGGGCAACGTTCATGGCCAAACACGCGAACGTCCGGAATATTTTGACACAAGAACATAATCAGAAGCGAGGCGTGCTTGAATCAAAGCACTTCATCGAGCGCAAAGATCTTGTGAGTGAGCAACAGCGAGCTCGTACTGTCTTCATCGCGCAGCAGCAGATCGCGAAGGACCAGCACGTCGTCGATTTTCGGACTAGGCTCTATCAGATTGTCGAGAATGCACAAAACGAGTTCAACCTTGCTGCAATTCGCAACGCTTGCATCCTGGTCACGGGTGGGCCAGCGTCTGGCAAAACAACAACGATCAGGCAGCTTCTAGCTTACGTGCTCCGCGTCACGCAACGCGAGCAAGAATTTCAGCTCGTACCCATCTTGATCTGCGTGCCGGACCTCAAAGACAACCTATTGCGCGATCGAGAGGAGATTGCGCGGGTCCAGAGCAAGCACAAGTCGGAGCGCATTGAGCTGGATGCGCGGCATGAAGCTGAGCGTGATACTCTGGCCTCGAGAATTGCACCCGACGCTGCCATCGCAAAAGAGCTTGTCGACGATCGCCAGGCGGAAGAGTCCAAGCGTCTCGAAACTGAGCAAGACAACGAGTTGCAAGAGGCTGCCTGGCGTCAAAGTAAGTTTACAAGCTCGTGGAACTGGGTCGATGCGCATCTCAAGTGCGTGTATGGACCAAGGTCAGGCACATACACGATGCTCAGACAAGCACTGCTTTCGCGGCGTGCCCTGCTGCTCATTGATGGGCTCGATGAGGGAGGTCCGGTCAGCGAAGAAATCCAGCGCCACATCACGGAAGTACTCGCCCCGCAAGGGCACACGATGGTAGTCACCTCCCGGACCGAAGGCCTTCGCCAGGACTGGTTTTCGGCGCACTTCGAGCACATGTCACTGCGACCGCTTTCGGATGCGCTGCAAGCACAACTTGTAGAGCTTCGCCTTGGCGCAAATCCAAGCTGTGTGCAGAAGCTGCTAAAATACATCCGCACGCAGGTGCCGCTCGACAACAAGGGACAGCGGGAGACTTGCAGTCCCCTCAACATCTCGCTCATGATCGCCATCTTCGACAACTTAGGTGATGTGCCTGTGCCTGACTCCATCACATCCCTCTATGGAATCGCGTCCAAGATCTTGCTCGAGCGCTCCCTTGGTGGTGCGTCGCACGGAGTGGCATCGGCAACGGCATTGGCTCACATAACTCCCCTGCTCGAAGCCATCTTCTTCCGGGCACACGCGATGCATATGCGAGAGATCGAAATGTATCATGTGGAGGCCGCAGCATTAGCGCTGGGTGCGCCCGATCAGCTGGCAGCTGTGGAATGGCCACCCTACAAGGGGCGCGTCCGCGTCGGCCAAGTCGTTAAGCTTCTGCGTGGCGAATCTGCGGGCAAGGTAGGCCTGCTCACCTCGGATTCACGTGGTAAGCTCATCAATGGGCACACGCCGCGAAGCCCTTTCCGCATAACCTTCTTCGATCAGACGCTCAGCCCGTGGATCAAGGCGGGCGACTTCATCTCATCGGGCTTGGAGCACGCTCCTTACAATACCAAGATGGGGGTCGAAGGCCAACGGAAGGCGATTCGATTGGCGTTTGATAAGCTTCCAGAGGCATTCCACCTAGCGGTGCACGCCGTGTGCACGTGGGTCCTTACAGACCAGATGCCCATGCTCTCTTTACTGCAGTCGGAACCGCTGAAGATGCAAGCTTCGTTTCCATTCCTCCAGGAATTTTTCAGTGCGCGTGCGCTTTGCAAGGGCAGGGCTCTCCCAGGCGAGCCTCCGTGGCGTTGGTCAGCCTGGTGGAGCAACACGTTGCGGCTGGGGTCGGAGATGGGCAAGAGCTTTGGAAGCGGGTTGGTGCGATCCACGTGTTCGGGCCTCAAGCTCGACCTTGCTGGTCAGGTTGCCGGCCACAGGCCGACGTCAATCGCCGCCATCAGCCAATTAATGCTTGGCGTGTCGTCAATGGATCTCTCGCAAAACTGCATCACAATTGAGGAGTTGAAGATCTTAGCCAAAGCGCTGCAGAACAGCGCGACACTTCTGGAGCTCAGCCTTGCAAAGAATTATCTTGGAGACGAGGGCGCCGCCATCTTATCAGCCCATATCGCTGAGTCGAAGCTCATGAGCCTGAATCTCTTCGGATCTGGCATCAAGGAGGAGGGGGCCAAGGCTCTCGCCACAGTGATCAGCTCATCAACCTCGCTCACTCACCTGAATCTGCAATATAACGCTGTGCGCGGCGAGACCAAAAAGATGCTCGAAGCGGCGAACGCAGCGCGCGTGCCGCAGCTCGTTCTCGTCTTGTGATGGCGTCCGACGCGTGGGCTCCCCCATCGCTCTCAGGGCATGATGGGGGTTCGCTTCATGAATAGCCAAGTCTCTACGCGCGAATTCAGCAAAATTAAGTACACTAAACGCTTTAGACTGTCGCATATTGTTTAGCATTAGATCCATGAATTACGATCTGAAGTCACGAGCGGATATCTGATGACATGACATGTGAAGGATTGTGATGTGACGACGCTCCTCCCTCCCGTGGCCCTAAATCCCTAAAACGAGGCTTAACGGCATGGGATCATCGTCCTTGCTAGGAGGCAGCGGTGGGCCGGTGGCCCGATGACAAGTTGCGAGCCGGAGCGCGGCGTAGGGTCCGTACAATCCCTTCCAAATGGAATAGTGACGCCCGAGCCCCGACGCCGACCGCGCCGCTCGATCCCGCGCGACGTCCGACGAGCCGAGCGGAGGGCGACGGAGCTCGGAGGCGTACGGGTGGGCGGGAAAGGGAAGAGGCGAGGCGCACAGGATGAATGTACGATATTCAACGGCTTGCGCAACATGTACCCATGCCCTTGCTTCCGATACGCCGAGGCATACGCCCATGCCTCCTACGCGGAACTCTCGCCATTGCATGCGTTCTCTCTGGTCGTTGCAGGTCGCGCGCGCGCGCGCCTGTCCTACCCACACAATCCTCCAAGCTCCATACACCCCTCTTCCACGCACATACACGCCTCAGTCGCACGAAACTAAACCAACTCCGGAACGCCCTCCGCTTCGTCGTCTTCCAGCTTGACACTCGCCCCAGCGGATCCACCATCTTCCTTCTGTTTACCTCCGAGGAGAGGCAGATCCTTCGGAAGCGTGACCCCGGTCGCTCTTTGGATCTGGGCGCCAGCGCTGCCGGCAGTGCTAGCGGCGCAGGCGGCGGCGGCCACGGTCGCAGCAGCGCCCGCCGCGAGCACGGGCGCGGCAGTTGCTGCTGCACTTTTCGCATGATCCATAGCCTCATTCATCACGCCAGCGACGTCATCGTTGCGGAGCCAGAAGGCAAGGCGGATCAGCCATGCGGGGAGGAGGATCATGTCGATGAACAAAGTCGTGACGATGACCATGTTCGACGAGCCGCGCCAGTTGACGAAGCGCGTGACCTCGAAGATGAAGTCGAGCACGCTG
>Ga0180442_102487_pt1 | contig 9490 bp, 6 predicted proteins | sample ChrtobMetP5_16mM_FD_119746 | JGI IMG/M metagenome (GOLD analysis project Ga0180442, IMG submission 119746) | Chrysochromulina tobin associated microbial communities from unialgal haptophyte culture, Seattle, Washington, USA - P5_16mM MetaG | ecosystem: Host-associated > Algae > Haptophytes >... | reverse complement strand
GTATACGCACCCACACCCGCGTACAAGCAAGTGTGCGTGAACGCGGCGTCGGGTGCGTATACGCACCTACCTGCGTATACGCACCCGACGCTGCGTTTACGCAGGGACGCGACGAACGTCATGACTGAGGCGGTCGGGTCGAGTGGTGGGCGGCACGGTACCGTACAGTAATCAGTATGCCGCGTGCGGACTGCGGTTTCGAAACATCTCAAAGACTGCAAACTGCAAACACACGACAGTATTTTGGACGATGGACGTGTGCACTTACTTAAGCATACAATGCAGCAGCCAGCACGGCCGCCAGCGTGGTCACAGCACCCGGCGGGGCAGGGCCGACATGAGCGCGGACCGGCGGCGGACGAGAACCACACGCAACCTCGGAACATCCGACAAGCACGACCGCGAACTCAGAGAGGTGCCGAGTACCCGCACACGTTCTCAAACGGTTACTTCTCCTACAGAGACGGACGTGAGCGCCATGGTGTGCACAGGGGCGCATGGCGTGAGCGCCATGTTGAGGGCCACGAGCATGCACGACGACCCAATCAGACAGCGACTCCATGCGCTCCAGCCTTCGAGATGGCGCCTCATCATTAGCCTCCATAACCTCATCATTAGCATCATTAGCCTTCGAGGTCGTGCCGGGCCGATAGTGAGCCTCCCTCGCCGCCACCGCTGGCGCCACCGCCGCCACCGGCGCCACTGGCCGATGAGGGGCGGGGCGGCGCCGTCGCAGGCGCATTCGCCGATCGCCGTCCGGTCGCCGATGAGGGTCGGGCCGGCGGCTGCGGCGAGGCGGGTTGCGTGGCTGTGGGCGGCACGTACGCCGACGGCGGGAGCATCAGCGACGGAGCCTGTGGTTTGCTCGTTGGTGCGTGTGACTGCTGTACGGGCGGTGTACGTAGGGCGCTGCCCTGGGCGCTGCCTTGGGCGCTGCCCTGGGCGCTGCCGCCCCCTGGCACCTTGGGTACATTGGTCGAAGGATGCATATTGGGCGAGTCTGGCGACGAGGTTGGCGACGAGGTTGCGCCGACGATGGCAGAGGCCGGTACCTGTGCGCACGAGCTGTCGTCCTTAGCGGCCGCTCCAGTGACAAAGTCCGCAGTGACAAAGGAGGTGGCTGTGGCGACCACAGCCGCTGTCACCTCCCTGGCCGCCACCTCGGTTGCATCGATGCCCTCGGTTGACACGCGTTCGTCGCAAGCTGCATTCGGCAGGCCATCGGTGCCCAACTCGGCGCCCACGCTGGTGCCTAAGCTGGTGCTGGCGGAGGTGCGGGCGGGGGTGCTGATGGAGGCGGAGGTGGAAGCGGATGTGGAGGCGGAGGCGGAGGCGGAGGTGGAGGCGCTGGTGCCCACCCCAACGCTGTTGCTGCTCTCCGTGACGTTCGCAGTGCCGACGCCGCTGTCGACGGTGCCGACGCCCTCGGTCTGTGCGCCCGTCTGCGTCGTGTGTGGCACGCCCGTCTGCGTCGCCGCCTGCGCCTGCATCGCACGCGGCCGCTCCAGTTTCGGGGCGGGGGCGCCGCCACCGAGCAGCGCGCCCGCGACGGCGGCGCCCGGCTTGGGGCCATCGGCAGCGCCGCCGCCGGCCCGATCGAGCTCGGGGCCGGAGCGCATGAGTGGCGGCTCTGTTTGTGTGGAAGAGGTACGCCCGGCGAGGGCGAAGAGCGCGTCGAGCAGCTTGCCCTCGTATTGCTCCCACGGGCCCACGTCCGGGTTGTTGGGGTGCATCGCATCGTGGGCCTTGCGGAACATTGTACAGAGGCGCGAGATCTGATAGCAGGATTGCATGATGTTCTCGCTGGGCTGGAGGAGCTGCCCGTTCTCGGCGATCACGGGCGGCGAGAGCGGATCGTCGACGTGCGTGAGCTGCCCCTCGAACTTTTGGATGAAGGCGGGAAGGAAGGTCATGAGAAGAGTGCCGCAGTCGGTCGTGTCGCAGATGCCGCGCAGGTACGCCTCCGTCCAAAACATGTGCAGCAGCACCACGATGCAGTACGAGCTGATGCCGCCCGTGTACGGGTCGTTGAGCGAGAGCGAGCGCAAGAATGTCTTGAGGACGAGTACGAGCGGCTTGATCTGCGGCGCCTGCTGGCAGAAGCCGAGCACGAGGTCGCGCGCGCGCAGTCCGGTGTGAATGGTCGTGGAGGCGATGGTGATGTCGACGGGCACGCCGGAGATGGACTGCAGCTTGAGCACGGGGATGCGCGCCGAGACGACGAGATGGTGCTTCCGCACCCAAGGAACGGGCAGGTTGGTCAGGTCCTCGCTGAGTGCCTTGAGAGCCTGGCCGATGGCGCCCGGGGGGCACGAGATGTCGAGGAGCACCACGTCCATATCGGAGGACGAGAGGGCGAGCCCCGTCGAGCGCGAGCCGTAGAGCTGCGCGGTGGCACGCGGTGGCACTCAGCGGCACTCAGCGGCACTCAGCGGCACTCAGTGGCACTCAGTGGCACTCAGCGGCACTGAATGGCGATCAGAGGCACTCAGTGGCACTCAGCGGCAATCAACGACTCTCAGTGGCAATCAAGGGCAATCAACGACTCTCAGTGGCACTCAGTGGCAATCAATGGCACTCAGTGGCAATCAGTGGCAATCAGTGGCAATCAGTGGCACTCAGTGGCAATCAGCGACTCTCACCTGCGCCGAGGCGCCCACCCATCGTGCCGACACCACTGCACGCAACGAGTCGAGTATGGTCTCCACCTGATGAGGGAGACAATCAGCGATGCAATCAGCGATGCAATCAGCGATGCAATCACTCGAGTATGGTCTCCACCTCTTGCTCCATGGGCTCCTGCTCGGACGCGATGCTGTGCGCATACTCCATGATCTCCAAGTGGAGCTTCGTCGGCTCGGCAAAAGGGGAGTACGCACGCCCGACGCCGGCGCCGGCTGCGCCGCCCATGGAGTCGGAGGCACCGAGCGTACCACACGAGGAGCCGCACGAGGAACCGCACGAGGAACCGCAGCTCGCCCCCATTGGATGCACCATGCAGCAGCGCGGCGGCATGCCTGCGATCATGTGCCCGCCGCCGCCGCCCCCGGGATGTGGTACGCCCGCGACAGCGCCCTCGCGCTGTGCCACTGGCGAGCCGCCCGCGCCTGCCTGGCGCTGCATGCCGTAGGCCTGGCCGAGAACGGCTGCGGTCTGCATGCCTGGCCCCTGCATGCCTGGCCCCTGCATGCCTGGCTGCATGCCTGGCTGCGGCCCCTGCATGCCTGGCTGCATCCTCGGGCCGCCAAACCCGAGCACGGGCATCAGATGGGCGGCCGGCGCGCGCTCAGGCATGCCATCAGGCATGCCGTCGGGCATCAGGTGGCCGGCCGGCGTGTGCGCGAGCCCTATACGCTCGAGGCGCGTCAGCAGGCGCTGTGGCCCCGTGTGCTTATCCTGCCCGTGCTTCCCCTCTTGGCCCGTGTTCTCCGCCCAAGTGCCGAAGCGCGAGGCAGCGCGCACGAGGTCCGCCGCCCCGTCATCAGTGCCCATCTCGGCGCCGTCCAGACCGTACTTCATCTCGACATCGAGCTCGGCCGCGAAGGCCGCCTCCGCGCCCACGACGGCGCTCATCGGGTGCCCGGGCGCGAGGAGAGCGCCGTACGTCGCTGCCGTCATCGGCGACTGGTAGATTAGCTGCTGCGGCAGCGGTGGCGGCATCGACTGCTGCTGCAGCTGATGCTGCTGCTGCAGCTGCTGCTGCTGCAGCTGCTGCTGCAGCTGATGATGATGATGATGCGCCTGCTGCTGCTGCTGTTGATGGTGATGCGCCTGCTGCGCCTGCTGCTGCTGCTGCTGCTGCTGCTGCTGCTGCGCCTGCTGCTGCTGCGCCTGCTGCTGCTGGGCCTTGTTCTTCTTCTTCTTCGACGTCGTCGGCTGCAGGACGGGCTGTGAAGGCACATCCTCAGCGCCCAGAACGGCGCCCGTCCCGCCGACGGCCGAGGCACCGAGAGCTGCGACCCATTGCTGCTGGTTGAGCACGGCCGCATAGCCCCCAGCGGCGATCGCGTACGGCGCCTGCTGCGCCTGCTGCGCCTGCTGCGGTGTGGGCCCCGGGCCCCTCGGCTGCGGCATGGAGAAGGGCTGCTGCCCAGCGCGCCCGCCATTGGGCATCAGCGGCTGGTAGCCTCCGGGGCCGCCGCCGATGATGTAGCCGCCCGCGACGGCGCGCCCTTGCGCATGCACCGGTACCGGTAACGACGGCGCGTGCTGTGAATGGGCGTGCTGTGAATGGGCGCCAATGCCCTCGTGGCTCGCCCGAGCGCTCCTCATCTGCACGTGAGCCGCGGGCAGCTGGGACGCGCTCGAATGGGCGCCGTTCGGAGCGCTCGACGCGGCGCCTCGCATCTGCAGCTGGGACGCGCTCGAGTGGGCGCCGTTCTGAGCGCTCGACGCGGCGCCTGGCCTGCCCACTGGGGTCACGCCGCCCGGCGCCGAGGAAGGGCGGGGCGGCGCCGCGTTGGGCACGCCGCTGCCACCAGCGGCTTGAGAGTATGAGAAGACGCCCGCACCCCCGCTGCCCTCGCCCCCACCCCCGCTGCCCTCGCCGTCGCCGCCGTCGCCGCCGTCGCCGCCCGAGGCCCCGCCGCCACCTTTACCCCCAGAGCCGCCACCACCTTTGCTCCCAGTGCCGCCGCCGCTCGCGGCCGCCGACGCCTCCGCCGCCGACGCGGGTGCGGGCACTGGCTTCAGTGGCGACGGCTGGAGCGACGCGGGGCGAGGTCCGGCGCCCCATGCGGCGGGCTTGGGCTTGGGCGCCGTCGCGGGCGCACCGGCGGCGGCGGCAGGTGCAGGCTCGCAAGCGCTTGGGGCAGCTGCGGCGGCGGCGGCAGGCGTCGTCGCGGGCGCGGCCGAGGGAGCGGAAGCGGCGGCGATGGCCTTCATGCCGCCCCGCCCGCCGCCCGCCGCGCCCTCGCCCGCGGCACCGCTGCCCACCGCGCCATCGCCCGCCGCGCCGCCGCCCGCCGTGCCGCTGCCGTCGGCGCGCTTGGCGGCGTCGGGCGGCGTCGCGAGCGTCTGTGTGCAGCCCTCGGCCTTCTCATGCAGCGCCGTCTCGGGCACCTCGCGCGGGGTCGGGCTGCCAGGCGGCGTCGTTTGGGTCGACCCGTCCATGCTCGGCGAGGTGCCCGAGACGGCGCTTGGCGAGGTGCCCGAGACGGCGCTCGGTGCGGTGCCCGAGACGGCGCTCGGCGCGGTGCCCGATGCGGCGCTCGGCGAGGACGGCTGTGCACTGGGTTCGATAGCCGCCGCCGCCGCCGCCGCCGCCGCCGCCGCCGCGCACGATGCGTTTGCGGTCGCCGTGTCGTCGTCGGCGCCGCCGTTTGCAGCGGCGCCGTCGGCCGCAGCGCCGCTGGCAACAGCCGCTTCCGAGTCGACGCTCGCGTCGTACTGGGCGTCGACGCTCGCGGCGGGGCCGCTGCCGAAGAGCGGGGCGGCGCGCGCCGCACGGCTGGAGAGCTCTGCCTCGGCCGACGCCGAGGCGCGAGCGATGATGCGCCGTCGCATCGCGTCGACGGCGTCTTGATCCGCGGCGGCCACTGTCATCGGATCGAGGGGCAGACTGCCAGTACTGGCCGTGGGCGCGCCGTGGTGAGCACTTGCATGCAGGCTGCCAGCGTTGGCCGTTGGCGAGGGCGCGGCGACGGCCGTCTTGGCGTCGTACAGGGCGTCGACCTTGTACGCCGCAGACACGAGGATGGCTGAGCCCGCCGCTGCGCCGCTGCTGCCCGCTGCTGCCATGTCGCTCGGCGAGGCCGTCATCGAAGAGGCGCTCGAGGAGGCCGAGGCAGTGGCGGAGGAGGAGGAGGCCGAGGGGGTGGCACCCGCCGACGGACCGCCGCCCACCTCTTTGTGGACGGCGCCGGCGCCGCCGCCGCCGCCGGCGCCGTCGCCGCCGCCGCCGCTGCCGTCGCCGCCGCCACCACCGGCAGAGGCGGCGGTGTCGATGGATGAGACGCTGCAGCGATCCTCGGCACTGGCTGCACTGGCCTCACTCGCGCCGTCTTGGGCGCCGTCCACCTCCGCCTCCTTGGGTGCTGTCGTGCCGGGCGTCGTGCCGGGCGGCGCCACACCTTGCTCGCTAGCCGCCCGGCACGACGCCGACCGGACCGTCCCCGCCGCTGCATCCGCCGCCGCCGCACCAGCTGCCGCCGCCGCCGTCCACAACAAGCCACCCTCTTTGCTCGTGCTAGTCGTACTGGGACTCGAGAGCAGCGTGTACCTTGGCAGTCCAATTAGGGAGGCAATTAGGGAGGCAATTAAGGACAATCAGTAGCAATCAGTGGCAATCAGAAGCAATCAGTGGCCCTCACCCTTTGGACTCGATTAGCTTTCGGGAGTCCATCGGAGTCGCCGCTTGCGACTCCACCGACGAGCCCGGGGCGCCCGAGACGGCGCCCGACGAGCCCATCGACTTTTTGAATCGATCCGCCCACGAACCCGCTGCCGCCGGCGCCGTGTTGGGCGCAACGGCGCCGCCAGGACCGCCCGCGCCGGGTTGAGCGCCACCGCTGCCGCCGCCGCCGCCGCTGCTGCTGCTGCTGCTGCTGCCACACACGGACGCCGACGCCAAGGGCATGCTGCATGCGCCAGACGGATCAGAAGCAGCCGCGCTCCCGGCGCTGCCGCTCGTCGCTCGTCGGTGGCCGTCCAGGAGTGACACCCCCCGGCCGTCGCCGCCTCCCGAGGGCGTCGTCTCGGGCGCCGCCTGCGCGCCCAGTCCGGGCCACAGCTTCTTCGGCAGCGGCGTCGCGAGGGCACTCGGCTCGGTCAGTGGCGATGCGGCGCCCGAGACGGCGCCCCACGCTCGCCGCGCCGCGTTGGGCGCTGCCGTCTCGCCTGCCGCACTGCTCGACGACGTCGAGGTCGAGGTGGCGGACGCGGTCCTTTCGGCGGGACCGCCGTCCACCTCCGTCGCCTTGGGCGGCGCCGTACGCGGAGGCGCGACACCTGGCGCCAAGGCCGAGCCCATCGCCGCCGTGCGTGCGCTGGCGCTATTCGCCGGTAGCCGGTGGCCCGCACCGCCGCTGCCGCTGCCGCTGCTGCTGCCGCCGCCGCTGCCGCCGCTGCCGCCGCTGCCGCTGCTGCTGCCGCCGCTGCTTGGCGTCGCGTCGGAGTTGTGCCCCGCGCCCTTGACGAAACTCCCTTGACGAGACTCGTCGGAGTTGTGCCCCGCGCCGCCGCGCGGCTTCGGTTTGCCTTTGCGGCCCACGACGACATTCCATGCGGCGTCCGTCGACGGTGCGCCGTGGTGAGCACTTGCATGCACGACGACATTCCAAGCGGCGTCAGTCGAGGGGGCCGCCCCCTTGACGAAACTTGCCGCCGCCGCTGGCAGCGGGGCTGGCGCCGTTGGTGCGAGGGCGGCGGGCGCTGTGGTGAGCACTGGCATGCAGCGGCTACATGCTGGAGCCGTTGGTGCGAGGGCGGCGGGCGCTGTGGCTGACGCGACGCCGCCACCGCATCCGCTGCTGCTGCCTGCGCTGCTCGGAACGGCGCCTGCGACTGCGCCGCTGCCGCCGCTGCTGCTTCGATCCGTTCGGCTTGCTGCCGCCGCTGCCGCCGCTGCCGCCGCTGCCGCCGCTGCCGCCGCTGCCGCCGCTGCCGCCGCTGCCGCCGCTGCCGACTCGGCGCTCGCGGCCGACTCGGCGCTCGCGGCCGTCGTGAGCGCCGCCGCCGCGGCCGCGGAGGGCGCACTGGAAGTGGTGGGTGTACTTGAGCGTCCGAACGGCGGGGAGCGCGCAAGGCGCACGCTGGCGTGCGGCGTCGAGTTCAATTGCAGGTCGACCATATTTGGCAAGTCGACCGAGTTGGTCGGCAGCGCCGGCACAGCTGGCACGCCGGTCCGCGCGGCTCCTCCGCCTGTGCTGTCGCCAATGTCGCCAACGCCGCCGCTGCCATCGCCGTCGCAACCTGCTCCATGCCGGTAGGCCGTGACAGCCGGCGTGCCGTTTTCAGAGCCTGGAGAGCAGACTGAGAGGCGGAGCGTGACGGTCGCACCATCAGCGCTCGCCGTGCACGTACTGGCTGCCGCCGCGACCGCCGCGGCTGGCTTGGTGCCCAACACGGCGCCTTCGGAGGGCTCCTGCAGCGCCACTGGCGGGGCTGCCGAAACCGACGAAACCGCCGAAACCGTCGGCGCGGCCGGCGCCGACGAAACCGACGAAACCGTCGAAGGTGCTGCTCTGGACGACGACGACGACGACGCGCTCGTCGGCGCCGCTGCTGCTGCTGCTGAGAAGGAAGCTGCCGAGGGCCCATCCGTGCTCGGCTCGGCCGCGGCCGCTCGCGCGGACGCCGGCGCCAACGCGGCAGCACAGGGCGCCGCGGCGCTCCCGACGACGCTCTGCGGCAGCGCCTCGGCCTCGGCGTCGTGTTGGGCGTCGCTACCGCCCATGCCGCTCGCACCCTCGCCGCTGCTGCCTCCGCCACTGCCTCCGCCACCTCCGCCTCCGTCTCGGCCGCCGTCCACGTCGGTAGCCTCCGCGCTGGATTGGGTTGTGTCGCCACCGCCACCGCTGCCGCCGCTGCCGCTGCCGCTGCTGCTGCTCCTGCTGCTGCTGCTGCTGGCGCCGCCGCTCGCAGCCGCTGCTGCGGCGGACGTGCCCGCGGCCACGCCACTAGACTTGTCCTTGGCGGCAGCCTTGGTGGTCTTGGTGGTCTGCTTCTTGCTCTGTTTGCCGCCCGCCTTGGCGCTACTCGCGGGCTGCTTCGCCTTCGGGTCCTTCTCTTCCATGAGCATGAGCTCAAGCGCCGCCTGGTTCGCGCGCTCGTTGGCTGACTTGACCGCCTGCTCTTCTGCCGCGCGCCGCTTGATCTCGTCCTCCGTCGCGCCGATGTCGGCCAGCCTGGCCGGCTGCTGCTGCTGCTGCTGCTTTGGCTTGCGGGCGCCTGCGCGCGGGCGAGAGAGGCGAAGCGCATTCACGGTCAGCGCCACGCCAAGTGGACAGGGTGCTCGGCTGCTCGTCGAAGGCTTCGTGCGGCGGCCGGCCGACGCCGCGGCACGCAGCACGTGGCGAGCAGCGCGTGGCGAGCAGCACGGACCCGACGACCCCTTGCTCAGCTGCGCCGCTCCACCGGCGCTGCCATCGGTGCCAGCACAACCTCCGGTGGGCTTGGAGGTTGGAGGGAAGGCTGGGTAGCCACCAAAGAGGAAGGTGGTCGCGACGCCGCGGCCGAGGCCGTCGTGGAAGTGGCCCGGGAGCTCAGCGTAGCCGCTGCCACCTTGTCGCTGCGCGGCCGGCTTCGAGCTGCCGCCACCATCCGCGGGCTGCTCGCTGCCGCTCATGAGCACCTGCGTGCGGTCAGCGCAGGAGCCGATTGTTGAGAGCGGCGCGCGAGCGCGCGCGCGAGCATGCGGGCACCAGAGGCCATGCTGAGCTCAGGCAGCAGTGGGCATGTGCGCGGTTGGCACAGGAGCAGATTTCTCACCTCGACAAGCCCACCGGCGAGACACAGGGCTCGCCGCTTCTCTCCTGGGCGAGGGCAAAAG
>Ga0180442_102448_pt1 | contig 9680 bp, 9 predicted proteins | sample ChrtobMetP5_16mM_FD_119746 | JGI IMG/M metagenome (GOLD analysis project Ga0180442, IMG submission 119746) | Chrysochromulina tobin associated microbial communities from unialgal haptophyte culture, Seattle, Washington, USA - P5_16mM MetaG | ecosystem: Host-associated > Algae > Haptophytes >... | reverse complement strand
GAGCGTGGATCACAAGGGGCAGAAGCTCGAGGGCTCGGGCGAGTACAAGCGGTGCAAGAAGCTCATCAAGAATATCTTTGGCGACGACGAGAAGGAGGAGGCATGCGAGAAGAAGTACGGGAAGCATCACTGCTCGTTCACGGGTGAGTATCGCCCACCGATGCCATCGTCCTTCTTTGGCTTCTCGTACATGTACGACCGCACGGGCGCCATTGGACTGTTCGACACGGCGCCGGCGCAGTTTGGCTCGCTGAATCTGAGCGCGGACCAAATAGAAGACAAGGCCAAGGAGATCTGTGCGCTCGACGGCTCGGCCACAACGGCTCGGTTCGCTGCGGCAGGTGACGCGAGCAAGAGCGTTAACTTCTGTGGAGACATCCTGTACGTGAGCGTGCTGCTTGAGAAGCTCGGCTTCGACGAGCATAAGGGGATGACCATGACCAACAAGATCAAGGATGTAGAGCTCGTGTGGACTCTGGGTGCCATGCTCGCCAAGTCGGCGGAGCTCACTGGCGCGGGCGACGGCGACGGCGGCCGCGAGGGCAGAAGTGGTAGCCACAACTACAGCCTGGTTTTCCTCCTACTTGCCGTTTCGGCCTTGCTCTTCCGCGTCTGCTTGTCCAATGCCGCGCCGACACCGAAGTACGAGCGGGCGAGTGGCTTCCCGCCGTGAGGAGGTGAGGAGGTCGAATGGCGCGCGCGGAGATCATTTGGAGATCGTGCATTTTTGGTGAGAGCGCCGAGTACATGGGGTAAGCCAGACGTAAGCCAGACGTCATGATGATACGCGCCGAACTAGACTGCGGTTCAGCGGTTGAGAATGAGGACCTTGTTCAGCCTTCACAGAGTCTTCACAGCCATGTTTTTCGTGTTCGTCGAAGGAACCTCCGAACACAGGCGATGAGTCGGATTGGCCTCTTGCTTCTGGCCCCCTTTGTTCTCGTCGGCACCGCCGCCGCTGCCGACGCTACGTGTACCGATGCGACGTTTCCGCCCGCCGCACAATTCGAGCGCTGGTCCCACTTCAAGTGGGCGGTCTCCAGGTTCTCCCTCGACGCGCTCAACCAAGCGGCCGTCGCAACCGGCTCGTGCTGGCTGCTCAACAAGCCCTTTGACGCCTTCTTCTTCTGGCGGCGCCCGCAAGAAACGGCGTCTGTGCTAGATGCGCTCGCAAACGTCTTCAGCTCAGACGACCAGATGCTAGGTTCTACCTCCAATTTCACTCTCACCGCCGCAGAGGCACTCTCGGCCCCGTGTGGAGTGGCAGGCCTGCTTGACAGCCCCATGCCGACGCCGGTGCCCTCGAATTTCACGATCGCGGCCCTCACAGCCGCGGCGCAGAATTGGTACCACGCCCTCTGTGCACCCTCCTCCGACCCGTCGTGGCCTAACGGCTTCGACCCAGCCTACCAGCCACAGCAGATGGCGCTGACAGCAGGTCTACTGTGCCTAGCGACATGCGATGTGAGCGACAAGTCGTTTCCACAGGAGTCAATTAGCGCGGTGCTCACTGCGCCGAAGCTGGCGCGTGATAGCGTCTGTGCTGCATTCCCGTGGGGCCCGAGCTCTGCGACCACGTTCATTAACCACACGACTCGCGACGAGCTTGCGTCTAAACTGAGGCCTATCGCCGGCACACCATGTCAGTGCGGAGGCCCACGCAAGAAGGACACCCCCCAACTAGACGTGGCCCTCATCATCGGCTACGCTTGCTTGCTCTTGCTGCTCGTCGTGCTCGCGCTCTGTGCTTGTCGCCAAGCACGCCGCAAGGCCCTAAACAAGCCGCTGCACCTGGGCACCAGCTTGTTAGTTGATACGCCATTGAGCGCGTCATTGAGCGTCAATCAGCCTGTGCGTGAGATTGCCTGAGATTGCATGAGAGTAGGAGCGCCCATCACGTGGACTCGCGGCCCGCCCACATGAATGTGTATAAGAGTGTGTGTGTGCTGTGTGCGTGCCCTGGACCCTGCGGCCGCCTGCGGTCGGTGAGCGGACAGCCCGTGTCAACGCATGCTGACGATGCTCATGCTGAGCTGTGTGGGGAGTGGACAGTCCAGTGAGTTGTGTTTGTTTGTGCGCGAACCCGGCGATAATTACAATATGCCGAGAATTAATCATGTCGATTTGTTTCATGTTTGCTCGTGCTGATCTTGGGCTACGCGGCGGCTGTGCAGCAGCTGCTCGCAGACCATGCGCGCGGGCGCAGGCAGCCAACGATCTAGAGAGACGTTGGCGCCGGGCAGCACCGGCTGCCACATGTCACATTGCGCCACGTTGACGCACTCGAGCCACGTGGAGGTCGCCGCGTGCAGCCAACGGGTGGGTGCACATGTGTAACGGGGGGGCACGAGTGGCGCCACTTGCGCGACTGACCCCGACTTGGCCGATGATGTCACGGCGGTCCGAGGGAGCCTCACAAGCGCGTCATAGTATCCGAGTGTCTCGTCAAAATTGCCGTGCTTCGCGTTGGCGAGGTGGACTGCCACGCTGTGGTTGATGTTGAATCGCGAGGATGGCCACACGAAGAGCTCGAGCAGATTGACGAGCTGCACAAAGCGTATGCGCGCGCTCGCATTGAAGGCGTGGGTCGTGAGCCAGCCCATGCCAACGTCTGTGGGCAGTGTACACTTGCCGTGGGAGGCTGTGGGAAGATCCGCACGGACCGCGGGCTGGAGGAAGGCTCTCGCCTCATCCGCATGCTTCACGAAGCCGAGTAGAGCCCCGACTGCGGCGAGCCCGAAGGCTGAAAAGCTTCCTTGTGCCATCACGAAGCTCTCACGGCGGCGAGCCGTCAGATTTATGTTAACGGCTGCCCTGTGTTCCTTCAGGCGTGCGCGGTGAGAGCTCTCATCCATCCTCAACTCTATCGCGCTCCGTTCGTCTGACGGGGAGGAACCCCACATGAAGCCCATGCCCCCCAGCAGCTGCGGATCGAAGCGCAGCCAGTGCATGGGATTGCCGACCCAGCTCCATGAATATGGGTGCACGGACGCCACGATTCCGTTGAAGAAGGTTTGCAGCCGCGCTGGCACCATCCAGAGGTCGCTATCGGCCCAGCCGACGAACATGGGCGCCAATGAGGATGCAGCATGCTCCAGCCACGCAAGTATCTTGGCGACGCATTGGAATTGCGGCAAGCTGCTCACATACGCGGGCCGAGTGAGGACCGCAATTTGAGGATACTGGTGTGGAGGAGGCGGTGCTCGCTGTTTCACCGCCTCGTCCTCAAAAATGCACCAGCGCAGCAGCACGTCTGCAGCAGGTCCCAGGGCGTAGCTTTCAGCCATACGACGATTCAGGAGCGAATCAGGTGCCACTGTCAGAATACCGATGGCGACCAGCGCCGGCATCGCGTCGGCCGCCTGAAAAACCAAGCCGTCGTGTTGGGCGCGCGCGAAACGCGATAGAGGCCCTCGTGCTTGGGGGTCCGGAGGTTATGCGCGTTGTGTTGAACAGCAGCACACATAGAATTCCTGTACTTCAATGTACATAGAAAGTTCACTGTACTTCAAGTGACTATACTGAGCCAGGGCTGCTGCGGCCTCGTCCGAGAAGCGCGGCAGAGCGCTCTTCGTCTTTCTCAACGCCTCTGTGTCCATGATGGTACATCATGCCCAGATGGCTCAGCGCTTGAAGGTGACCCTGTTCCGCGGCTTGGTTCAAGAGCTCGGCTGCGCGCGTGTAATTCCGATGGACGCCAACGCCCTTGAGGTGCAGCAGCGCAAGGTCACACTGCGCCTGCGCGAATCCCGAGGCTGCAGCCATGGCCAACAGCTCAGCCGCGCGAGAAGGGTTCCGCGGCACCGTCACGCTTCCTCGTAGGCACATCTTCGCAAGTGAGCACTGTGCCGGAGCATATCCCTGTTCTGCTGCCTTTTCGTACAGCTCAGCAGCGCGCGCGCTGTCCTGCGCCACGCCGACCCCCCTCGCAAAGGCTAGCCCGCGGGCATATTGCGCCCAAGCGCTGCCCTTGGACACGTTGGCCGCCACTAAGGCCTCCGCAGCACCGACACCGCCGAAGCGCCTTTCGTCCGTACCGATGTTCGGGCTCTGAACTATGCCGAGCAGACGGTCCGCGTAGCCGGCATCGGACTCCGACGCATCGTCAGGCGTGCCGGCGCAGCGGCGAATCTTGGGGGCGAACTTGGGCGAATCCTGTACAAGGTATTCATCGCCAACCTTGATGAAGCTATCCGACTCGAGATCGTGGACCTGGAACGCGTCGAGCTCAGCCGGGGTAAACCTATGCTTCACGCGCAGGCCCTCGGTCAGAGCATCATTGAAAATTTCGCTGCCCATCTTGGGCTTCTGGAGGCCCACCTTCTTCCACCTCGAACCAAGTATCGGGCTCATCTCCAACATCTTTGAAAAGGTCAAGGAGCCGCTGGAGAGTGACGCCTCGTACAGAGCCCCCTCTTCCTCATCATACGGCGTCCACTTCATCTCCTCAGCATCAAACCACTCCCACACTGGAAATGCATCCTGTCTCAAATATTCGTGGCCCACCTTGATGAAACTGTTTGCCTCAAGATCCTTGATCACCTGGAAATTTGAGAGCTCCGCTTTTGTGAATTCGAGCTTCTCGGACAGAGCCGCGCTGAGGGCCTTATTGACGATTTCATTGCCCTTCGTCGGTCTTTCGCGGCCCACCGCTCTCCACTTTGACCCAACGAACGGCGGCTGCGTGGGTGTGATGGCAGGTGGTGCACGCGCAGCCTCTACTTCACTTCCGGCGATCGTTGAGTTGGGGCGGCCTTCACAAAGCACGAGCGGCGTGGGTTCAATCGGTTTTTCGTCGGTTTCACGATCCTTGATTCGCTGCTGGCGCTTGAGATGCAGGATCGCATCGCCAACGTGCCAGTCATGGTTGGCGATCAGCTTTTGGGCTGCCTCCTTATCTGAGTCGTGGTAGTCACATACCACGCTCTGTTCCTTCAGCCGCTCAAAGAAATTTTCAACATAGCGTGCTCGCATCTCGGGCGTGACGGCCCTATCCATTGCCTCGCGCAGATCCCTAAGGACCTGCGCTCGGGGAACCCCCGCAGCAATCAGCATGGCCAAGTTTGGGTTGCGCGCGAGTAGCTGGTCATCTGTGAGCGGCATCCGTCGCGTCGAGATCACGTTGTTTTTTGAGTCCGACCCGCAACAAACAACTGTGTGATTCGGGAAGTTCGTCGTCGGTTCGCGTGAAACCAACGCGTGCGTGTGGGAGGCTTGAGGCGCTCGGAATCAAGATGGAATCTGGAGGAATCGCTTGCAGGACGTTCGGGGTTTAAGTGCGGTAGGACCGGGCGCCCGTTTCTGTGGTTGTCTGCCCGTTGCAGTCGACGATTTCCCGGGCGCCGGGATGTTTAGGAATAGGAAGGTCGGGACCACGGGAGATACCAACGCAAAGTCACGGACCAACCCAAATAGTCGTCTCATTGGAAGGCACGAATCCCGCCTTTCACTAAGCCGGATTTCAGTCACGAGACGCACGTTGGTGTGAATTGCGGGATCAGGAGGGCCTGTTTCACTGTTAACAAGAAAGCCCAGGAGGGAATCCTGCTCGCATTGCCCCGAGCCTCCCCCATGTCCGTCGCCTGCCAGCAGCTCTTCGACAGGCACAAGATCCCTCTGGCGACCTCCACGCTGAGCCTGTACCTCGAATTCGATCTCACCGACGTCCCCGACCACGCGTCACTCCGAGCGAAGGACCATCAGGCGGCGTGTGACGAGGCCTGCCGCGTGTCCGGGCTGAGGCCGCCGTCCGTCGTCGTCGCGCGAGCGTTGACCACGCACAAGGCCGGTGACATCGAGGAGGCGCACTCGCTGCCGTACTACTCGGACCCTTGGCTGACCGACCCAGCACATGAGATACGCATCGAGTTCCTCTATAGGTGAGCGAGGGACGTCCGTGCAATGCACGCCTGCGAAGCCACACGCATGCGGCATGAGATCGTCTCATGGCTCTCACAACCCTCTCCGCCCCTCCCCTCTTCACCCTCCACTCTCCACACCTCACAAGACCCGCGCACGCTCCTCCCTCGCAGTCTCTCGTCCCCTCGACTGACGATCCGAGTGCTTAACGAGCTCTCCAAATGCGACGGCGTCGTGGCACTCCGCACCGCCCTCCATACACTCGAAGCGCTCGGCGGCGGCCCGATCGGCGGCGGCGCCCCGTTCAAGACGAACCCACCTTTCCGATTCGGAGTCCGACACCTCCTCAACCTCCTCAGGACCATCGTCCCCTGCGTCGTCGCCTCCCTATGGCCCTTCTCGCGCGCCGTCGTGAGCGCCGACGAGCTCGGCGCGCCCACCACGATGTCGGGGGTACGGGCCTACTACCGGCAGGCGCGGCCGCCTCTCGCCAGGTTCCGCCTGTACCGGTCACCCACGGCCGGGGCGCGCGCGTACAAGGAGCTCATCTCCGTGCTCGAGATTTGGAAGCAGCGGATGCACTGGCGCGGCTTCTTCACTCTGCAGAACATGTCCAGATTAGGGTCGTCGCCGGCCGTCGCGCCGGCCGTCGTGCCCAACTCGCGCGACCTGCTTAATATCGAAACACGGTACCGGCACATCTTCATCCCGCCCGGGTTTCCGCCCTCGGGTCAGACCTGGACGTCCATGAACTACCTGCACGCCAAAGTGCTCTTCGTCAACAACTACGGCATCCACGATGTCCACACCAAAGCGAGGGCGACCGCCTTTCTGTGGGACTGGATCGGCGTGGCCGCCCACGTGGCGGGTACCGGATGCATCACCGTCAACGGCCAGTTCCTTGTCTGGGCCCGCGGGACACCGGCCGGCCTAGAGAAGGGGCAGGACCTCTTCCAAGCTGCTCTTGGCGGGCCGCCCCACCTCGAGCTCGAGCAGTACAAGGGGCCGAGGCAGTGAGTGGGGGCCCGACACCGGTCAGGCCACTGAAAGGCCATGCCTAGGCCACGGGGCGAGCCATTGCAGCCAGAGCCAAACATGGAGTTCACAAAAAGCGAGGCCGACAGCGGGCGTATCCGCTACCATACAGCCTGCTGCGGGTGGGGGGCGGCCTGGGGTGATGTGCGTGCCGCTGACCCGCTGAGCGCTTTCGGTGGCGGAGCCGGGCGAGGCGCTCGACCACGAAAACCACGAGTGGAGTGATCAGGGAGCGGGCAGAGCTCTTGGGCGCAATTTATGTGACCAGAGCGGGGGACAAACCCCACAGAGACCGCCGATCGGGTGGGGGGCGGCCTGGGTTAATGATGTGCAAGCCGCTGTCGTAGAGCCTGTTGAGGCCGACAGCGGGCGTATCCGATACCATACAGCCTGCTGCGGGTGGGGGGCGGCCTGGGGTGATGTGCGTGCCGCTGACCCGCTGAGCGCAACAGACTCCCGAGGACGGCTAAAAGATAGTCGGTCGCGTGCTCTAGTACCCGGTCCGGTGCGTCGCCTTCCGCCTTCCTGTGCGTACCGTTGCTTCAGTCGAGTGACAGTGTACCCTTAGTGAGCCTTGTTAGAGTCCCGCGTGTACTGTGCGTGGCGTTGCCAGTTTGCGCGGTGTACGCCGGCCGGTCAGGGGCGTGTGTATACGGTGGTAAGTCTGGTATACACACCTCGGTTTCGGTTTCTTACCGGGACCTTCTTAAGCTAGGCTTGAACCATTGCCGAGGGGGCGGGGGGCGCGGTGACGTGTGGCGTAATGTAAAATCTGTCTCGGCTGTCTCGAGATGTTTTTTAGGAATCGGCTGTCTCAAGTTCGAGTATTTGAGTTTGTTTAAGTTCCACGTGTGTTTTCCCTGTGAGTTGCAGGTTGGGTAGATTCATGAGAATTTCTCATGTGACCAAAATAGGAAGCCTTGTAGGATTCCTACTTTTGCGAGCACCTCACACAAGAAGTGTTCCACTCTCGGCTCTCACTGTCGTGGTGCCCTGCAACACGTCCTGAGTCTGCAAGTCCTATGTCGTCTCGAACGGACATTGTGCTGTGTCGCGAGCAGGCCACAATCGTTGGGTTCCGCCTTGATGAAAGGCCATTCGGCTATGCTCCCATCATCGGCCTCTTGAAGCCAGGCAGCAGCGCCAACGCGTGGCTTGGGCGGCAACGTGGCGGCATCGGGATTTCATCCTCGGGTAACCTTTGGATAGACGGCGTCGAGAAACACTCGACGCTGCCACGCTTCGATGTCAAGGACCTTATCTGCATCGAATGGCAGCCGGGGATGAGTGCGAATGGCAAGCTCACATTTCGCATCAACGGAGCAGTAGCTTTGGAGCTCACGGAGATCGAGTACAAGGGCACGTTTGACGGATGGTGCGTGGCGCATAGTGGCGCCGTTGGGTGGACGCTCCTTGACGTTCGCGTCATCGGCGAGACGTCACACCTCAAGGAGCATGCGCCTCCACCTTTCGCTGTGCGCCACGAACCATCCTTTGACAGCTGGTTCCTTCTTCATCAGGCTGAGCGGTCGCCAGCCTTAACATCGGCACGAGCAAAACAGATCCGTGAGGAATCTGCGCGAGCCAGGTTGGCGGCTGTACTCGCCCCTAACGGGGGCAAGGTGCAAGAGTCGTCTGCCAACGCGCCGCGCCGGCCCAGCTTCGTGGAGCAGCTGTTCAGCCTGGGCTTCAAGGCGAGCACCGAGCCAACGCGCGCTCTGCAGGCGGCGCCCATCGCCACACAGGGCAGCAGCCAGCTTGACGGGCCGCTCGAAGAGCACCAGGCGGCGCTCACTACGGCGCCCATCGCCACTCGGGGCAGTCCACTTGGCCTGCGACGCGCTCGGGAGCTCATCGTTGACGAGCTCGATTACGTCCACAGGGGTCTTAATGAGGGTCTTCATCAGCTGCCAGGATCCAAACCACGCAAGCTCGACGAGCCCAAGGTGGTGAGCATTGACGAGGTTCCCGTGCTGCCTCCTGCGGTGCAAGCAGCATACGACGCGGCCGCCAATGCCGCGTTGGAGCAGGAGGATATGGACACCGTTGCTGAGCTGCCGATCCCACAGAAGCCGTTACAGAAGCCGCAGGGAACCAAGTCATATGCTGCGCAACAGCTACCCAAACCCGCGCTCGTAACGGCGCCGCGCCGGCAGCCTAATTTGCGCGATATCTTGGCCCCTTGGACTGATACCCCTGCCCAAGGGGTCTGGATATCCTTGGCTGGGGGTATCCCACTCCCAGCCAAAAGTCGGCCAGCAGCCTTGCTGCATCATCATGCGTCGAGGGAGGCGAGCCGCAGTGCGAAGGTGCTGCAGGCTGGGCGTGCGCCGTCGGCTCTCACTCTCCCGGGCTTCCTGCGCGTGCCACAGCATCACACCTGGAACCAAGGCATGGTGCCACAACCTGTGCGAGTCTGAGCGAGTCTCGAGGTCCTGGATGTCGTCCTGAGCGCTAGCGAGGTCACATATGAACGGTTAACGCGATCTTGGCCCTGTATCGAGGCCTCATATTGCTCTGTACAGGGCGGTACGACGGCCACCTCTGGCACGACGGCAGCCAAAGCCACCTGTATCTGTGCAGTGTGTGCCAATGTGTTGTGTGCTCAGTTGTGTGCTGTGTTTGTGCCCTTCTTCCGTTCGCAAAGTTCTGCTCGGTTAGGAAGGAGCGGCGCGCGCGTCCCTTCCCTTCGCGTGTCGCGGGTCACGCTCAGCGGAGCAGCCGGTACGGCGCGAGTCGAGAGGGGATGAGGCCCCCAAGGGGGGCGGGGGGGGGAAGGGTGAGCG
>Ga0180442_102436_pt1 | contig 9706 bp, 8 predicted proteins | sample ChrtobMetP5_16mM_FD_119746 | JGI IMG/M metagenome (GOLD analysis project Ga0180442, IMG submission 119746) | Chrysochromulina tobin associated microbial communities from unialgal haptophyte culture, Seattle, Washington, USA - P5_16mM MetaG | ecosystem: Host-associated > Algae > Haptophytes >... | reverse complement strand
GCTGCGGGCCTGCGGCACTGTATCACCCCTCTGGTGCGTGGCGGTGGAGTGTCAGGGTGTGCGCTGAGTGGTGTGCTCTCGCTTACATGTACGCGTTACGGCGGTCCTCGGTGAGCACAGTGGAGTGTTAGTGGAGTGCACAGCCGCGCACGGCGAGTACGACAGCGGTCGGGTGACGTGACGCCGCGCGGTGCCGGGGGGGCCGCCCGGTTCCGCCCCCGCGGGCGCGGCGGGGCCGGGTGTAAGGCCGCGCCGGTACGGTATAAGGCCGGGGACACGGTTCTTGACGTTCGTGGTGGTAAGAAAAGGCATGCAGAAAGCATAGCAACAGCCACAACACATACCACACGCACACATCTGTTTAACACTTACGTCCACCTAGTTCGATAGGCACGCGGGCCGCGCGTGCATACACTGCACCGTACTAGATACACTGTCATGAACATGAGACACATGAGATCGGCGCCGCACGTAGTAGTCATCGCTCGAGCCACGCGCACTCCAACCCCCTCCACTCCCCCTTCAGATGCGAGCACCCTGGACTCGACGCGGCGCCTGTTGCACAGCAGCGCCTGAGGACCACTGAGCGCTAGAGCAACTCACGTCGCTGCTCGGAGCGGCATCCGTCTGCCATCAGGCACACAGCGGCGGCGGCGGCGGCTCACTCGGCCGAGCCGGTGGCGGGGGCAGAGCGCGTGAGCTCCGCATAGCGTTTGCCCGCCTTCGCCTTCATATCCTCAGCGAGAATGGGATTGACGAACATTTGGCTCTTCATCATGTCGTGCACTACCTTGTTGTTGTGCTTCGTCTCGGCCTTGCCCTTGGCGCCGCTGCCCTCGACGAAGGCCTTGCGCTCGCGCATCTCCTTGGCTGACTGCGAGCGCTGCGCACGCACAGTCTCGATCGACTCCTTGGCTGCCTGCTGGGCCGCCTTGGCCGCCGCACGCGCCTCGAGCGCCTTGCTCGTCTTCTTCTCCTGTTGCTTGGAACGCTCCTCCTTCCACTTCTTCATCGCCGAGCGCGTGTCGTCGCCGATGACCTTGCGCTGCTCAAAGAAAAGGTTCTTCGCTTCCTGCGTCACTGCGTCCGAAGTCTGCCCCTGGATAAGCTCGCGCAGCTCCCGCCGGTTATCGACGGCCTGGTTGCGCCGCTCCGTGCGCGACTTCTCAAGGTCGCCGAGCAGGGCGCGCTCGGCCTGCGCCTTTTCGCGCTTGCGGGCCGTCGTGGCGGTCAAGGACGCTTTGACTTTACGCTTCTGATCGCTGCCGAACTCCTGCGCGAGGGACGAGCCGTGCTGCTGCCAGCTCGTCTGCTGGTCGTGCATCTTCTTTGTAAGCTCGGCGACCTCCGCCTTGACGATGCTGCCCTTGTCGTGGTTCTGCTTGCGATGATACTCCAACCCACCCGACACCGACTTCATCGCCTCCTTGTCCTCCCTATAGTGCTCCGCGCCGAGCCCAACATACTTGTCGCGCAGCTCCTTGCGGAGGCTGCGCTCCACATTGTGCTGATCCTTTCTCTCCTCCGCCAGCTTCTTGTGCTCCTCCTCGACCATCCAGCGGTTGTACTCGATAGCCGTCACCTCTGACACGCTTAGCGCCTTGCCGACAGCATTTCCTGTGCTGTCAGCTGTTTGCTGCATCTTGGCACCCCACATCGCGCCAGCGCAGCGACGCCCTTTTCCTAGACCGCCACGATCGACACGATTTTTTCGAGGGACAAGACTTGTTTCGGATGTCGTTTCGGATCATCCAAAACCAGCAACCCGTGGGGCTGTTTTTTTTGAACAGGCGGTCGTTTACGGAAACCCTTTCTCAGTGCCGTAGCTCCGGTCGTCGCGTGTGTCGTGTTAACGTTCACAGCTGTGATTGTGTCTGTGCACGGTCCGTTGGGGTTGGTCAAGCCGCAAAGATGCCGGCGACCCTGCTCGATGTGCTGATGGAGCAGCGCGAGAGCTCAGGCAAGGGGCTTCAAACGATGACGCGCGTGTGCCTCATGGGCCGGCTCGCGGCGGGTACGACCGCCCCCAGCTTCAGCAGCTGGTGCGAGAAGGCGCTCTTGCCTTCCGGCAACAGTGTCACAGGGCTGCTGGTGCTTCTGCCCGAGGGTTGGTTTCAGACCATCGAGGGCCCGGCGGCGGACATCCCGCCGTTTCTGCAGGCGCTCCGCCACTGCTCGCTGCTTCGCAGCACGACCGTCCTCGCGTGCCAGGAGGACGTGCGCACACGCTACTTTCCTCACTGGTCGAGTGCACAGGCGGTCGTGGTGCGCAGCAATTACGCCGAGATTGACGCGGATGGCTTGCCGAAGCTGATCGCCGACACTGTCGTCGCCATGCTCAAGATTGGCAAAAAGTTGACCGCCGATCGCACGTCGCCCGCCTCCGCGGCCAAGCTCGTTGCGAGCTGGGAGAAGCACTTTGCTGACTTCATGCCGTCAAACGAGCGCCTCGCGCAGCTCCACGAGCTCGAGGGCCTGCCCTCGCTCGCCGAGTTCCTAGATATCTTCGAGTCGCCCGTCGATGTCGTGGTCCAGAGCGAAGAGATCTGGCCGCCCGAGCGCCCGGTTGTCTACTGAGGAGGATGTGGGCAAACAAACAACGTGTCGATCAAGGTGACCCCACAATGGAGCGAATGTCAATGTGTGCGTCCGTTGGTCCGCCCGCGCGGCGCAGTGTCCACCTCTACATGTATCTTGCGTTCTCAGTATCATGGCTGCGAAAAGCGACGCCGCCACAGTGTAGCGCCATTTTGACCCAAAGGGCGTTAACGAGGCTCGAGGGGCGAAGCGGCATGCGAAGCGGGCGGTAGGGAGAGCCGGGAGGTATTCTTTCTGCTGGATTCAGCACACACTAATACCGTATCCCCACCACCTGATTTTGAACTCAGTGATTGACCCAAAGGGGTAGGGAGAGGTATTCTTTCTGGATTCACACACTATCCCCACCAGCACCACCTGATTTTGAACTCAATTGTTTGAACTCTGAGTGCAATTGTCTGAGTGATTGACCCAAAGGGGTAGGGAGAGGTATTCTTAGAATAAATATTTAATTCTTTTTGTCCGCGGTGATCTGAACGAGCTCTCTCGGCACATTTAGATTCTTTCCGGATGCGCATCTCTTCATTTCTGGATGGCGGAGCCGGGTTCGGCTGTCACGCCGCCGCTGCCATGGCCCTATACGCGTGCCCCAGGTCAGCCAAGTTGTAAATTCGGGACCCGCTGCTTCCGCAAGAACCCGGAGCACTTTGCAGTTTGCACAGTACGACCATCCGGCCGAGCATTCACTGTTCATCCAGGACGGGGCCCCTCTTTCCGCGCCTCCGCCACCGCCGGCCCCGCGCATTGCGTTCCCAGGAGGGAGCGGTGATCCCATTTCGCTGGTCTCCGACGGAGAAGAGGTGGATGAAGCTTGGTCGTTGCCGCCATCGCAAATGGCTATTCACCATGGATTAAGTGTCATGAGAGGAGCAGCCGCGGGTCCCCAAGACTTGCGAGGCGCAAGATGGTACAAGGTTCTTCGATGGGATCGATGATGGCGGAGATGGCGGCACAGCAAGACAAGTCTGCCGCAGCCGCCGCCCGACCAGCGCAATCTAGCGACGACAATGGCCGCACGCCTCACACTTGCTGCCGGTGCCAGACTTATGCGCCTCGCACTAAACATGCTGACGGCGTCGTGGAATTCGGACGCCCCAACTCTCAAAGAGGTGATGTGATTTTGAGAGTGCCCTCACTGACTCCCAGGATTGTTCTGACCTCTTTGCCCCAAATGACACAGATCATCTCGGGCGCAACTGGCTCCGACTTTGACCCGTCGGTGTGGCAGCTTCCAGAAATACGCACGCAGGTCAAAGAGATCGACAAGCACGAGACCGAGACCTTTAAGGTCATCATGAAAAAGAATGGTATGAAGATGACGCTCACACCCCCTTTTCTCGAGGTAGCATCGACGCACACACCGGTCGACATCCAGCCTTGGAACATCGAGCCGCAGAAGCTGAAGAGCTACCGCTGCATGTGGTGTGATGCAACCTTTACGACCACGAACCATGCGTGTACCAGATGGAGGGCTCTCTTTACTACAGCGCCTCCTCGGTTTCCAACACTCTCAACGGCGGCAGAAGCTACGGCCAAAATACCCCACAACAGCTCTGCAGAGGAGCTGACCAAATTTCTACGTGATCACGGCGAAGGTGAACACTTGGACCAATTGGGCGTGCCGCTTGAGCCAGAAAGCGACCAGGCTTCACGGTGAAGCCCCAATGTGCCCACCATCAGCTCCTCGTCGTCTATCGGGCCGTCTTCAAATCTGCAGACGCTCGGACGGCCTACAACGCTCGCTGAGATCGGTATCAATGGGAGTGCGGCTTCGATGGCGATACGAGTGCCATCGATGAGCATGCGAGTCGCTGAGTGCGGGCAAGCATCAGGAGGCCTCTGAGGAGTCCTGCCTTGGGGAGTGCTCGGACGGGCCATGCAGTGAGGCGCTCGCGGTTCTGAAGAGGCATGCCCTTGGGGTGGGCCCGGTGCGAGATGAGTGTGACCGAGTGCGAGATGAGGATGAGAGATGAGTGTGACCGAGTGCGAGCGCGCGTGCGTGAGTACACAGCTATCGGACCCCATGTCTAGTGCAGTTAACGAGGGAAGGCACGCGGAAACAGAATTTGACCGCCTGGTTGCAGCTCAAGTAGAACGGCGCAGGGTGGCACACACGACTAAGATTTTCAAGAGTGAAACTGATCTACAAATACCAAAAGAAGTCGGCGACCTCGACAAGCTAATCATCGACGTGTTACTTAAGCCTCGCATTGCAGAGCAAGCTGGCTGTATGAACTACGAGTCCATTACCAACGCTACCAAGATGACCAACAATTTTTTGAGCGAAAAGACGTCAATGTCTTTTTTGATGTGGACGCTGCGGTGTACGTGTATAGCTCTGGGTCCGCTCGTCTCGCTCTCTTGTTCTTTTTGTATGTGTGGTCCACCGTCGGAGCTATAATGGTCTGCTTTCACATAATGTGATAGTGGTCTGCTTGCTGATGACCTTCTCAATCATCTCCATGACCATCTTGCGGTACTTCCTTGAGGTCCTCGACGGTGCGCGTGATGATCTCCGAGGCTCCCACCTTGTTTGCGATTAGTCGACTGACCGTGTGTCGGTGAGGGTCGGGTGGCGTGGCAATGGCGTCAATCCCGCACTTACCCCTCATAACCCCTCATCCCCCCTTCCCCCCTCTCCCCCATTTGCATGCGAATCACGCTCTCAAATCACGACAAACAAATCTCGCCATGAGGCACAGCGTTGTGGATAGTCGCCGATGCCGACTCTTGGCGCAGCCAAACATCACGGAGTCGGCATCGCGCTGCTTCAGATTTTTGACGACACGCTCCATAACCGTTGGAGGTCGACTACACGTGGCGGAGCGACGCTAGTTCTCGACGCAAACGAGGAACATACCCGGCTCGCAAATGGCGAAGCTGTGCCATGTGGGCAAGCACTGCGAGCTTCCTTCAATGAGTCTGCGCAAGAGCTCGTTCTGCAATCCGACGAGGCGATCGCCACGCCCAATGCGAGTGCACTCGTACTGTCGTTGGCTTTTTCATTTGCGAGTGCGCGTGCCTGCGAACAGCAGCAGCGAGCTACCAGGGGCACCTGCCTGGCCGCTGTGTGTGTCGGCGTGCGCGGTCATGGCATCCGTCGCGAGGACACGAGCTTCGTGCCCCTGTGCGGAACGAGCACGACGGGCACCAGTACACGCGCCGGCCACAAGTGGCGGCAGGCGCACATGCCCCTGGCGACGCTGCTTGGTATCTCGGACGGCTTCGGCGAGGTGGTCTTCGTGCCCAGGACGACGCCCAACCCTTGCGCCCATCTCGAGCTCCTCCTCGATGAGGTGTGGATCGCAGCGGCGCGGCCACTAGTCGTGGGTGACCGGCCGCCCTCATACGGTCAAGGGGAGGTCGAACCGGTGCGCAGCAGCTGGCTGCAGGGCGTTCGTCAAGGCGGCGCCGTGTCTAAGGCGGGTCCGTTTCGAGGGTCCGAGCATCTGTGCGAGTACATGACGTCGGAGGTGGGGCATGCGGGCCATCGAGCACGCCCACGCTGCCGCATGGACGGCGACCACCTCGAAGGCCGCTGGCTGCAGACGTGCGACCCACGTGCGATCCATCGCCCTGACCACTTCGCCTACGGTCGAGTTTTGCCCGAGGTGAGAGGCTGGTACGACTACCGCGTGTGCTACCGCCAGTCGGCCACGGAGCGTCTGCGCGCCCTGCAGGCGCTCAGCTGGAGCTGGCGCCCCAAGAGCTGCGCGTTCGCGCCCATCGATGGCGCCGCCTTTGATCGTTGGCTTGGCACACGCACTCTCCTTCTTCTCGGGGACTCGTTGCAGGTTGAGTGCCACTAATGGGCCGCGAATGGCCCCCGGATCAGAGCCCCCGATTGACCTTGATGACGCCTGATTGCCACTAATGGGCCGCGAATGGCCCCCGGATCAGAGCCCCTGATTGACCTTGATGACGCCTGATTGCCACTATTGGGCCGCGAATGGCCCCCGGATCAGAGCCCCCGATTGACCTTGATGACGCCTGATTGCCACTATTGGGCCGCGAATGGCCCCCGGATCAGAGCCCCCGACTGACCTTGATGACGCCTGATTGCCACTAATGGGCCGCGAATGGCCCCCGGATCAGAGCCCCCGATTGACCTTGATGACGCCTGATGACCTTCCCCTCCTCGTTCTCCTCGGGTGCTCCTTGCAGGCGCAGGCGTACTACTCGCTCCTCTGGCTGCTCGGAGAGGTCGTTGTCGAGCACAAGGACGTGGTCGGCCTTGCGCCCGAGGACATAGCGCAGGGCGTCGGCGCCGGCAGTGGCAGTAGCAGCGGCAGCAGCAGCGGCAGCGGCGGCGGCGGCGGCGGCGGCGGCCCGGTCGAGCGTCGAATGGACCGGTGCTCCTCCAGCGTGGGCAATGAGGGAGGGTGGCTCTCGATTGCAACCCTCCGCGGCGGCGGCAGGCTGGTCAAGGCACTGCGACATGGAGCGCTTGTCGAGGAGTTCTCAGCTCTCGAGAGCGCCACGCCACCCTTTTGGCAGCGTCTCGTCGCCGAGGCAGACGTGGTGGTGCTCAATGTGGGGCACCACTACCACACAGTCGATAAGACCTTCGCCAAGTACGCACGCCTTGCGATGGAGGGGGCGATCCACCTAGAGCGCGTGCTCAAACCGAGCGCTCAGCTTGTATTCCGCACCACCAACATCGGCCACTACGCGTGCGAGAACGCGAGCCGACCGCTGCGCAGCCGCAAGGAGGCGTGGGAGCAGTTGACGAGCCACGGGCGCGACATTTGGGGCTGGCAAGTCGCCAAGGGCAGCGAAGGACATGTGCGCCATGCCGACATGTTCAAGGACAAGTACCACTGGCGAGGCCCGCCGCTCTTCGAGCACGAGTGGGCCGCCGCTGCGCACGCGACCGGGACACTCGGGCAGCGCTTTGCATTCCTCAACGTGTCCTTCATGGACGCGCGCGCCGATGGACACGTGGCCAGCTCGATGCGCTACTCGCCCACGACGGGCGAGTTCAGTGGGCCCACGAAGACGGGCTTCCCGATTGATTGCCTCCACTATTGCTACCCAGGGCCTACAGATTTTTGGGCACTCGCACTGTACAATTTGTTGCTCAACAATGAGCGGTACGCTGGTGCGGCCACGAAGTAAAATAGTTAAATAGATCCAAGATCGTCGGCCATGGGGCTTTCATGTGGAGTGCGGGCGGTTGGCGTTAGGCCCCCGGGTGTGTGTGCACTCTGCGGTGCACTTAACGTAGTCACTTAAAAAGTCTACCGTACAGCGTACTCTCCACTCGACTTCCTCTGCCCGCCCGGCCCATGTTTCGCCCCAAGGTTCTTGGTCACACCACCCGTGCCATCACCCAAAGCTGGACGGGCGTGCGACAGTACGGGCAAATCTTCATGTCGGCCGCGCAGCGCTCGCACGCGAGCTGATGGCCGCACGGCACCGCAAGGTGCGACTTGGGCCCCACCATGCACACAATGCACGTGGTCTGGCCACCGATGGTCGATTCGGGCACCTCGTCGTGCACACGGCCGGTGATGTTGCCCACGTCGGCGAGCGTCAGATGCCTCTCCGCTGGCATTGAAGCTGCAGCCGGTGGCATTGAAGCTGCAGCCGGTGCTGGGGCCCTTGGCGGCGCAGGGACGGGGGGGGGCGGATGCACAGTAGTCGGGCCGCGCCCACCGCGCCCTCCACGCCCCCCTCGTCCCCCCCGCCCGCCGCGGCCAGCGCTCTCTGCCACGGCCAGCGCCGCTGCCCGCTCCGCCGCCGCGCGCTCCACCTCCGCCCTCTCCGCCTCGACCCTCGCCTCCACCCTCTCCACTGCCAGCCCTCTTTCTACCTCAGCCCTCTCCGCAAACACCCTCTCCGCCTCAGCCCTCTCCGCCTCAGCCCTCTCCGCCTCCGCCCTCTGCACCGCCAAGCGCTGAGCCTCTGCCTCTGCATCCTTAGCCTCCGCCTGCGCCCTGGCTACCCGCGCTGCCTCCGCCTCGGCGGCCTCGTGCGCTGCTGCCCGTGCCGCCGCATCCTCGGCCACCTTCACCACCTGCTCAGCCGCCGCCTGCTCAGCCGCCGCAGCCGCGGCCGCCGCGGCCGTCTCCTCGGCTACCGCCTCTGATGCGGCTGCCCCTGCTGCAGCGGTCGCCTCCACGTCCTCCTCCTCGAGCTTCTCTTCTGCCACGGCCAGCGCCGCTGCGCGCTCCGCCGCCGCGCGCTCCTTCGGAGTCACTTCGGCTCTTACCTCGACGGAACGCGGTTGGGGAGCGGAGTCCGAATCGCGTGACTCCGCCTGGGCAGCCGCTGCCGTGTCCGCCCTGACCTCCTTAGCGGCACCGTGCGTGTGTGCCGATGTCCCCGCCTTGGCCTTTTCGCTCAAGATGACATCGCCGATCGGGCCGTACGGAAGAAGCTTGGCGCGCGCTTCCTCGACCTGCGCCGCGGTGCCGACAAGCACGAGCCCGCGCACTTCCACCCGGGAGGTGATCCGTCCTGGAGGCACGCCCTCTTGATCCAACACGAAGATCTCGCAGCCGGTTTGCTCGACGATCTTACGCTTGGTGTTCCCTGAGAAGCCGATGAGGGAGGCAATCTTGGCCTTCGAGATGACGAGATCCTTACGCGAGAGCCCTTTGGACGTCAGCACCTTGATCAGCTTTCCAAACTTGGAACCGGTGAGGAACTTTCGCCACTCTTCTGCAGGGACGTGTAGGTCGGTCGATGTCGATTCGGCCGCACGCACCTCGGCTGGCGCCGGCGCCGGTGAGGCCGTGGACGCAGCGTCGGCCTTTGCATGCTTCGCCGTGGCCGCCGCCTCCACCGCGCGCTCCACCTACACGTCCTCCTCCTCGAGCTTTTCTTCTGCCACCAACTCCGCTTCCGTCGGCAAGGTAAGTGGGTCGTCCTCGAGGTCGAAAACGCGCGAGCGGTCGGGGCCGACCGGCATGGACGGCGCCGTGTGCGCAAGGCGATGTGCCTGGTCGGTAAGCTGCTTGACGATGGCTGAGCCGGCGAGACGCGCGAGCATTTCGATCGAACGCCGCTGCGCATCTAATGCATGCTGCTTCCGCAGCAGGTTGGTCCACAATTGCCAGATGATCTTGAGCAACTCGCAGAAGGTGACCATGAAGGGCAGGAT
>Ga0180442_102433_pt1 | contig 9723 bp, 4 predicted proteins | sample ChrtobMetP5_16mM_FD_119746 | JGI IMG/M metagenome (GOLD analysis project Ga0180442, IMG submission 119746) | Chrysochromulina tobin associated microbial communities from unialgal haptophyte culture, Seattle, Washington, USA - P5_16mM MetaG | ecosystem: Host-associated > Algae > Haptophytes >... | reverse complement strand
GGTCGCTGTAGAGGATCTGTCTTGGGAGTTCCGCATCCCGCGCCTGCTGCAGCAGATGGCCGCCAAGAACCACCTCAAGATGATGGACGTGTTCAAAAAGTTCGACTCGGACGGCTCGGGAGCGATAGATCAGTTCGAGTTCGAGGCGGCGCTCGTCGAGCTCGGGCTCCACGACGTCCCTTGCTTGGAGGCGCGAAAGGTCTTTGAGTCGTACGACGCGGACTCGTCTGGATCACTAGATATGGATGAGCTTGCCACCATGATCAAGGCGGGCCGCGGCCCTTCGCAGCTGGGCGCGAAGTTGCAGGTGGGTGCGGTCACCGGCTACACCAAGGCCGATCACAAGGCCACCTTCACCCGCGCGGGCCACATGCAGATGGAAGGCGCCCTCGCACGCCTCAAGGCCATCGACACGGACGGTGACGGCTCCGCTAGCATCAAGGAGGTGCTTGCTTTCCTCCTCGCCGAGGGCTACAGCGCCGCAGCGGTAGACGAGCTCATGAAGATCATCGACAAGGACGGCGACGGTACTCTGACGGAGGACGAGTGGAAGACGGGCGTGAGCAAGCTCGCGGCGACGCTAGGCGCATCGCCCCTCCTCGCACTGACGGAACCTGTCGACGCGCCCAATTCGGACCTCTTCGTCGATGCTCTGCACCCCACTTGGGTCGGGCCGGATGGCAAGGTGCCCTACCGGAGTTCTCGGTCCGCAATGGCACAGGCCATCACGGTGGCTCCAGAGGGATGCACCATCCAAGACCAGACGATGCGCGGCATTCAGCTGCAGCAGCTGCGCTCGCTCATCGTGCATCTCAAGCGCCGATGCAAGAGTGAGGGCTGGGTCACCACCGACGAGGAGGTCAATGCCGAGCTTGGCCTCGAGACCGGTGCGTCCACGCCGCTTGAGTGGGACAGGTGCTCCATGTACGATGTGCTCGCGTATGTCGTCAAACCGGCGACGCGCGCGCGCCGCTGCTCGTTTGTAGAGCTCGTTGCCAAGGACGCGCAGCGGCCGGAATGGTATGTGGTGCATCGATGGGGCGAGCCGCTTGTGGATACCCTCACGTGCCTCGAGCGCCATGCGAAGGACCGGAATCTCGACCTGAACACGACGACCTACTGGGTGAGTGCACTCGCCATGTCGCCATGGGACGTTTCAGAGCATCTCGCCGCCGACCCGTTCAGCTCGCCCTTTTTCCACGCCCTCGAGGCCACCAAGGGTTGTGTCGTCGTCGTCGACCGCGACCGCTCGAAGCAGAGCCTGGACACGAATGTGCCGTACAAGGGTGCGAAGGCGTTCAGCAGGCTGTGGGTGTGCTTCGAGATCGCAGTCGCTCTCCAGAGAGCCGCCGAGAAAGGGTACATCTTCGACATGTACACGGCGCGCAGCCACAACATCACTGGCAACCTCGTGTACCCGGCATTCGGCCTGGACGAGCCTCCCCTCTTCATCGTAAATGCAAAGGGCGACGGTTACGAGAAGCGGCAGGCGGTAGGCATTACCGATCCGTCCGCACCGCTCGAGCTCCCCGTGTCGACACGTGAGTTCAAAAATTACGAAAGCGAAGAGCAGCGCGACTACCGGCAGACCTTCTTCCCTAGCAATGCTCTCATCGCGGGGCTCTCATCCAAACTACAGAAGGCGGAGGCCACCATCGCCGCCGACCGCAAGCACATCCTCAACGCGCTCGTGAACCTGTACACGGAGTCGCAGGCCCGGGTTGCGGGCGCGATCGCGGCGGGCGCGTGGCACTTGAAGCGCACAGCCTCGCTCCAAGACGTGAGGAGTATCAGCATTACTATGGAGGCCCTCAGAGCGGAACCGCCGGCGGAGCACGAGGGGTATGACGTGTACAATGGGTTGCTGCAGGCGAAGCTCGCTGCCGAGGCGCTGCAGCGAGCGTTCCGTGAGGGAGAGTCGACACTCGAGAAGGTGATCAAGGAGGTGCGCACGGCGCCCCTGACGGTCCTACGTGTCTCGATGCGCGACGCCAAGAACACGGCGCAGTTCGAGGAGGCGCTCAAGTGCCTGCCAGAGACGTTGCGCATCCTCGAGCTTGAGCTACCCGACGTGTTGTACAAGGTGAAGCCGAAGAAGCGCGACGAGGCAGATGCTTCCTCGTGGGATAATGTCAAAGTCTTCCCCGACATGACCCACCTCAAGCTCCGCCAGCGCGCGCTCTCGGATGAGGAGACCGAGAAGCTGTCCAAGATGGCGCGCCATCTGCAGTCGCCCGAGATGGTGATTGGCCGGCTCGTCGGGTACGCGCACGAGTCGGCGCTCTTCCGCGCGGCTCAGCTCGAGACGGTCGACCTCCAGGGCTGGCCTACTCTCGAGGAGATCCCGTGGAACCTTTTCGAGATGACCTCGCTCCGCACGCTCAACGTCTCCGACTGCAAGAGGCTGTCCAGGATCAAGGTGCAGTTCCCGCTCATCCCCAGCCAGCTCGAATCGCTGATTCTCGATGGGTGCTCCGCGCTCACCGAGCTCGAGGAGGGCATCAGCCAAAAGCTGAGCAACCTGACCGGGCTCAGCCTCGGAGGCTGCACCAGCCTCGGCAAGCTGCCAATCTGGGTCAACGACATCGAGCGCAAGGGCGCGGGCGTTGTCCGCCCGGCCCATCTGAAATGAGAGAGCCGCGAGCTTCAGAGGGAAGGTGGTTCGGCACTTCGGCTGTCGTACAGATGTTCAGATCACACACGCCGACCGGACACCCGACCAGTAAACTATGATTGTATGAGATCAGTGAGTCGAGTTCACGTGTCCAGAAACGCATGTGGCGAGTCGTTTAAGGTTGGGTGTATTAATTGGGGGGGTGGGGTCGGCCGAGCTGCTCGCTCGCGGGACTCGCGACTCCCGTCTCGTCCCCTCCCCCCGTTTTCCCCCCGTTGCCGTTCCGCGCGCTGCCTCTGACTCCGGAACGGAAAGAGTAGTAGTAGTACGAAGCCTCGCCTATTGTTTCATGACCGTAGGGTTCACACTACATCTCCGCGTGTGCCTGGCATATCAGGAGTATCCCGATAGTACCCGCCTGATCCTGATCTCGTGCGCGCCGAGAATAGGAATGGAAGATTGAGCACTGCTCGCTGTTTGTAATCGGCCAGTTTCGGCATCCGGTAATGCATCGCATTCTCACAATTGTGATTCCAATAGGGGCACTTCCACAATAAGTCGCACATCGTCTTATTCTCATCTCTAGATTTCTTGTATTGGTGGCTCACGCTGTTTCGGCATCCCATGACACTGCATCCTCCCCCTAATCCATCCGTTGCCATGGTGATGATGTCGTGCGATGTTTTCAACCTCTCGGCCAGCACATCCACAAGGGAGGGGATGTAGTAGCGGCCACTGACCATGAGGACATGCGTTGCGTTTTGAACTCGCTTAGCTCGTCTTCGTGCCATGTTTAGCGCGATGAGCTCGTGCTCGCCCATATACTCAGTCGGTTCTCCGCATTCGTCCCGCTCCACCTGTGTACTGTGCTGAAATGCCACCAATTCCAAGTTTGGATAGTGCTTGGCGTATGTCTGATTGGGTTTCAAAGTCTCCGGCGGGTCATGATTTTCCGCGATGACAACTGCTTGACGCTGTCCCCGATCCTGCTGCCAGAGGTGGAGGCTCCTCGCAAACCACAGCCTGCGTTCCTCAAGGTCCTTCTCCGCCGGATGACGTGGGTCAGGGACTTGTTTGGTAGCCGTTCGGTTCACGCTCACGGTGAGGACAATTGCAAGACAGATCTCACCGGAAGCTTGGGTCATGATGCGCAAGCACATGACTGGATTTCTGCACGGTTCGACGATTCGTCACGCCATGGGCGCCGTTGGATTGCAAACGCAATTCGCGATTCGCGGGCATTGCGGCGGGGAGTTCAATCTCCTTCGGTGTTTGGTCTTTGGTGTCAGCCTCATACTTGCCGGTACCCAGTTCCCCCCGATGTTTTTGAGCCGCGCATTTCACAGGCACAAGGACTGTGTGTGCACAAGATGAAGGCTCTTCTTTCTGCTCGTCGGTGCGATCGTCATCGCGACTACATCGCGAACGTCTCCGCTACGAACGAGGCTGGCCTCGCATTCCTGGCTGCGAACAAAGAGAAGGAGGGGGTCGTCACGCTGCCCTCCGGCCTCCAGTACAAGGAGCTCTCTGCAGGCACCGGCACCGAACATCCGGCTACCGGTACGTACGCACCGCATGTGATCACGCCAACACCACCCCCAGGCACATCGACGCGCCGTGGCTTCGGTGAGATTGAAGATAGATCGAACGGAAATCAGCCCCCTCAACCACATGTCAGCGGCCGGTACGCGGCAACTAGTACGCGGAAAAGAACGGCGGGATGCATGCCGTTTCCTAATGAGGAAAGCGCGCGTCGCTCAAAAAGAAACTCACCGGAATCCCGGCCGCGTGTGGGTCCGGTGCCGGGCGAGCGAGGTGCGGATCCTGCGGTCAGGGGCGCCCATGTCTATGAACTGTGTCACCGACATACCAAATTGTTCGCCTGAGGAGTGGACCTCCCTGCGCGACGAGGTGGCGTATGAACTGTGGTGCCAAGAACAAGAGGGGCAGGCGTTTACTCTTGTTTCGGCGCGGCTCACGACAGATGGGCGTATCGAGCGGCACAATTTGATCAGTAGTCTTGTCAATCCGATTCCGTTTCCATTCAGACCGATCGTTGGGCATGGAACGCTCACCTTCGACATGAAGCAGTCCTGGCCCATACACGGCGATTGCACTCGGCAGCAGCCGATGACCAACAGGACAACGGTACTCCAACCCCACGGCCTCGTCGGTGCGCTGGTGGTCACCGGCAGCCAGTGGGCGGAGCCGCTGGCACCGAGCGGGGTGCGTGTCCATTCCAGCGTCAAAGTGGAGGTTAACTTGAAACCGCTTTGGGTTGGCAAGACCATCGCGCACCTGGTCCTACGTCGTGCTGAGTCACGCATGAAAGCTTTGCCAGAGGACACGCACTTGTACCTCGCTCACCGGAAGAGCGCCGAGGGCCGGAGCAACGTGCTGGAGATGGGCTCGTGGTCTGGTGCCGCCGTGAAGTCCGCGGGGCCCGGCGGCTCGGAGGAAACGCGCGACGAACCTCAAGAAAGCGACGTAGAAGGAGCGGCAGATGTGGACGGAAGTGCGATGACATGGACGTGGTCATCCCACGATGATGATGATGGTGGCCTGGCGGCGGAGGCGAGCGGCGAAGCCATGGCTGCGGCAGCGATGGGCATGGGGTTCCCGGCCGTCGTGCTCGCAGCTCTCGAGCAGCGCGCTGAGGAGTGCCTCGCTGCCGCTGCCGCCGACGTCGACGCCGCCGTGGCTTCGGCGGCCAAGCCTAAGCCTAAGAAAAAGAGCCTGGCCAGCAAGGCAAGCGCCACGATCGGATCTCTGCTGTCGCCACGCGGGGAAAGGAAGCCCACACTCGAGCCGCCGGCGACCGTTGCCGCGGCCACCGTTGACGGGGCACCGTATTCATCGACTCCTGCATCGACCTCGGCAGCACACCCGACGATCAGCCCGACGAGTCGGCTGCCGCCTGGTTCTGCGGCCCCTTCGTCGTCATCATGTGCCCCGCCGGGCGCCCCACCTGCTGCCCCGCCTCGCGCCCCGCCGCCAGATCCCGCGAAAGAGAACGTTTCTCGGAGCCTGCCGTCCCTCGACGACGGTCGCTTGAATGCGGAGGCCGTGGGCTTGTATGCGGAGGCCGTGGGCTTGTATGTGGTGGCCATCCGGTGGCCCTCCTTGGCCAAGGTGGAGGCGGTGGAAGATGAGGGCCTGCGGCGCGACTACGCGCGCGTCGTCGAGTTCCTGCGCCAGAGGCGCACACCATATGGACTGTTGCACGACTTGCGCGCGGTGCGCTCGATCGAGAAGCTCTCACCGATCGCCCAGGGGTTGCTCGATGACGCCCTCGAGCTCCAGCGCACTGGGCTCATGCTCCGCGTGGCCGTGCTGCACAGCGTCGGCGGCGTTGTGGGCAACGCCTACATCCCGCTACTCCTCAAGCTTTCACCGATCCATCCCGCGATCGCGTTCCGGGCAGAGCAAGCCGACGAGGCCTTGCGATGGGTCGCGGACGAGGACCGGCCTAGGATGGCGACTTCAATGCACGGCACAGACGATGGCAAGGCTCACGACGGATTCGCCGGCATCCAAAGCGCGTGGCAGAAGCGCATCGCGGAGCCGGTGCAGGGGTTTGGGCAGAGTCTTGCAAAGGCCATCGAGAACGCACCGGTCGCATTCGAACGACACGTGGCCGAGCCCGTACAGGAATTCAGCCAAAACCTGGCCAAGGGCGTGTCGGAGCACGTCACAGAGCCCGTGCACGAGTTTGGCCAGAGCTTTGCCAAGGGGATGGACGAGCATGTGGCCAAACCGGTCCGCAACTTCTCGGGAGAGGTTGGAGAGGGCCTGGAGAAGTTCGTCCGAGAGCTGGCTCCAAAGCCAGTGCCTGCGGCCGACTTCGAGCGTCTCGTCAGGCAGGCTTCAGCAGTCCTCGTCTCCTCCGCTCCCGGCACAGCCAAAGAGCCCGCTGTTGCCATATTCCCGGCATCCGCGACGACTCCTGAGAAGGCGACGCTGAGCTTCCACGGGCCAACTACACTGGCCTCGGCCGGGCTCGTCTCCGCCGAGGACGCCAAGATTGGGGCCATCGTTCAGGTCTTCTGGGCCGAGGGTATCTGGTACGATGCGACGATCGTCGACGTCGCGCGCGGAGAAGACGGCTCTGTCGATGTCAAGCTACACTACAAGGGCTTCGGCAAGCGCTACGACGACTGGCAACCCCTCCATGAGGGCAGCGTGAGGTGGCCGTTGACGGGCTACGATTTGTCGCGCGACGGCGAGTCCACGTCCGTCAAATCGCTCCTCAGCATGATGGTCGTGCCTCCTCCTCCATGAGCATGACATTCATCTGAACGGCCAGGAAGCTGTTTAGCTCACTCTCTGTAGGTACCGTACAGTACACCCGCGAAATGCGCCCTCAGAGCCTCACATATTTATCGTTTCACCCTCCACGGGGCCCGCGCACTCGGCGACCACCTTCTTGGTAGCTGGTTGGTATGACATGCAGACTGCAGTCTCTCACACCGGGCGGTACGAATGGGGCTTCTTCCAAGTCGAAGTCACCCCGTCACTCCAGTACGGGCGGCCCGTGCGGTCGTAATGCATCACCCACTCGGGCTCAGCGCTCTCTCCACTCTCTCCCATGCTACTCGTATCGCAGACCCCTTGGGTCTCACTCAGTGGCTGCCGCTCGTACTCATCGCCCGCCGCGCGCCCCGGCCGCAGCTTCTTGGCGATGTCGAGTACTACGCCGCCGCCGGGACCCGTGGCTCGACGAAACACGAGGCACGCGAGCATAAAGAGCACGCCCGCAGCGGGCAGCACCCATCGTACGAGGGGCACCTCCTCTGAAGCTGCGCGGGAGGGCTCCAGCGCAGCTTCGAGCACTGCGAGCCACGGCTTAGGCGGCGTTGTGTCGAGCTCGGCGAACAAGGGCGCGGCGGCATGCACTGTGCCCGTCAGCGTGAGCGTGCCTAGCGCGACCCACGCGCCGTCGTAGTACTCGTCAACGGGCATCTGGCTCAACAGCACGGCGGCGATGTCGAGGCTGGCGGACTGGTCGTCCAGTGCCTGACGCCCGGGATCGCGCACGTCTCCAAGAGGGGGCACCATGAGTGCAGCGGCGATGGGCGTCAGCATAAAGGCACGTCCCGTCCAGTTGGCATGCACGCTCGTGACAGCGCAACTCGATGGCGTCTCCAGCCGCAAGCCCTCGCATGTCTCCGGCGCAGTGCAAGTACCCAAGGACATACGCCTTGGCTCGTCGTGTGCGTGTAAGGCGCCAGCTGTGACCACCGCTCCAGACGCACTAGCCGCCGCATCGCTGCCCGCCGCCGCGCTGCTCGCTGCCACGCCATCGTAGTGTGCGAGCTTGGGCACCACATGAGCGCCAACAGCGCGTGAGAAGCGAGCTGCCTCGCCGCTCCCAAACCAGATCGCATCCAGAGCGACGCGCCATAGCGTGCGGCCGGCCTCCGAGCCAAACTCGGCAGCGGGCGTTCCGCTGCCCGAGCACGATGCGCTGCCCGGGCGCCAGTCGTGCCATTGCTCCCGCGCCTGCGCTGCCGCGCCCGTCGGCAGCTCACCCTGCGCGGCCACCCACCAATTCGGCACCAGGCCGGTGGGCGCGCATTGTGCCTCGTCCAGCAGGGAGTACGAGGTCTCAATGAGCGCCTCCCAATCGGAGGATATCTCGGCCTTTTGGGCGGCGCTCGCCGCGCTGCCCACGACGGCGCCGTGCGAGTCCATGAAGAGTCGGAAGACGCGATAGTGCGCGGGCGCGAGGTACGATGGGTTCAGGCAGTCCCATCCCCCCCAGCAGGAACCTAGCTTGACGATCCTCTCGGGCCGGCCGTTGGAGGCGAGGCGCGTCGGGTGCGGCTGGGTGGAATGGACGAGAAAGGAGTGGCATGACTGATAGGCCCAGCGCGCGAGGTGCAGCCACCACGTGGGCCGTGGTACCTGCGCCTTCGTCGCGAGCAGCAGCACAATCATGCCGAGGATCGCGTCCTCGTCGCCGTCTGGCGCCGAGCCGGTGCCTACCTCGCCCATCGCCTGGTTGTCAAACTTCCACGACGGCAAGCACGGGAAGCCAATAGGCTCAGCGTTGGCCGCCGCCTCCTCGGCAGAGCCTGGCCGGGGGCAAGGGTCGCACTCCCCGGGCTTGGCGCCGGTAGCACACCATTCGGCGCCGTCGCACTGCCAGCCGGGGCACCAGCTCGGGCACTCGGCCGCCGGGTTGGGCGTGAACCCATCCCTCGCGCCCTCGCCGCACAAGGGCCCGGTCTGGCACGACGTCCCGCCAAGCCGCCGGCGCTTCGCCGTGCGCTCTCCCATTGTTCGCCAGCCGAGGAACGTGGCGTACGCCCGCTCGGTGAGCTCGATGCGTCTCTCGTGATCCGCGGGGAGCGCTGCGAGCATCAGGGACGAGAGGAGGAGGCCGTAGCCCTGCCCCTCGCTGATGACGCCGCCTGCGGCGCCGCCCGACGATAAGACCACCCGTGCCTCTCCCGGTGCGCCTGCGCGCTCGCCGGCCGGCACAATGGCCGTTAGACGGTAGTAGAAGGCGTCGAGGCGACGAAGGCTCATCGCGAGGCCTGCGGCGCGGCGCCATGAGGCCGACGACGGGTGCAGCAGCTCCTCAGGTGAGACGCGAGGCAGGATGGGGCGCGGCGATGGGGGTGGCTCCACCGGCAGCGGGGGCGGCGCCGGCGGGCAAGGGTCGCAATCCCGGGGCTTGGCGCCGGTAGCACACCATTCGGCGCCGTCGCACTGCCAGCCTGGGCACCAGCTCGGGCACTCGGCAGGCGGTGGCGGCGGCAGCGGCGGTTCGAGGGAGGGGGAGGAGGGCGGAGAAGTGGGGCGGAGATGGTGCACCGGAGCGGGTGCCTGATCGGGCTCCCAAGTCCCGGGGCATTCCCAATGCTCGTTGCTTGTGCACGGCTCTGCAGGAACCACCCGGCAGAGCGCAAACCGCTTGCCGACCGACTTGAAGCAGCCGTGCCGCTCGTCTGCACAGCAGCGCGTCTCCCAGCACCGCTGCCCCGCGGCCGAACACTCGCCATGGGGCGTCACTGACGAGGGTGGCGATGAGGCAGGTGGCGCAGGTGAGGCGGCGGGCGCGGCGGCGGGAGGCTCGGCGGACGCGGCGGCGAGCGGGGCGG
>Ga0180442_102431_pt1 | contig 9730 bp, 5 predicted proteins | sample ChrtobMetP5_16mM_FD_119746 | JGI IMG/M metagenome (GOLD analysis project Ga0180442, IMG submission 119746) | Chrysochromulina tobin associated microbial communities from unialgal haptophyte culture, Seattle, Washington, USA - P5_16mM MetaG | ecosystem: Host-associated > Algae > Haptophytes >... | reverse complement strand
GTCGCGCCTGTGAGTTATTAGTGCCATTTCTTCTACAGACTCCCTCTTCTCTCCTTCTCCTTCCTTTCCCTTCTTCTTCTTTTTCTTTTATTTCTTCAACCGTTAGAAAAACGCCGCCGATTTTCAGAAGCGATCGATCGCGGAGTTCAGAAAGAAACCGGAGATGGCAACCATTGGCCATCGCCTGTCGGCGGCTGAATATGGGGACCTGCACAGCGCTCGAAACTCGAACCAAATGAGGCAAGAGACTTGCCTTGACTTGACTTGACATGGATTCGCGGCAGGCGACCGAGAAGGACGACACCTTCATCGCGCTCGAGCGCCGCGAGCACACGGCTTTTTTGCGGCACGCCTCGATCTCTCGATGGGGCAGGAGTTCTCCTGCGCGACACGCGGCAAGCAAATTGCCGGCGCGCTCGAGGATGGCTTCGACCGGGCGCTCTGCGACGCCGACAACGCGCTGGATGCCGTCGAGCAGGTCATTGAGGACGCAACGCGCGACACGCCCGCGAAGCCGTCGTGCGAGCTCTCGGACAAGGAGCGCACGGCGGCGATCCACCTCTTCTGGGTGCTCGTGCGCGAGCAGGGTGGCGGCACCGAGGTTGGCGGCGCTCCAGCGACCGTGCACGAGGACCTCACGATGGCGCTGTGCCTGAAGCGGCTGCGGCTGCTCGAAGCGCCGCTGCCGGCGGCCGCGAAAGGCGTGGCTGGGCCCTCGTCCGGCCTCGACGAGGACATGCTTGAGGCGGAGCGCCTCCTCGTGGCCATGTTCCGCCAGCTGCACGCCTTCCCGGTGGGTCAATGGGTGCGCGGCCACCTTGCGGGCCACGCGCGCCGTCAGTACCGTCTCGACGAATGGGTGACGCTCCTCGAGCAGCTGCAGCGGCCGGCGCTGCTGCTCGAGGCGGCCACGATTCCCACCGACCAGCCGCTTCCCATCACCGCCCTGCTCCAGATTAGCTCGCGCGGTCTGCTCGTGTGTGGCTGTGCCAACGACTCGACGCTCGACAAGGTGGGCCTCTTCTGATGACCTCTGATGGCCTCTGATCGCCTCGGAAAGCCTCTGGTGGGCTCTGGTGGGCTTGACTTGCGAAAACTCGTCTGTGATGACGATTGCCTCCTCAATCGGCCGCTGATCGCCCTCGCAATTGCCTCAATCGGCCGCTGATCGCCCTCGTGATTGCCTCTCGCCTACCGTTCAGATGGAGCATATGATCGAAGGGTCGTCTCGTATGCCTGGGCACGCGGCCGCGGTCGCGTCCGCGGTCGCTCAGGCCACCGGCTCAACGGCCGCCGCAACCGCCGCACTCGACGCCGCGGGCGCGCTGCGTCCACTGGGCGGCTTGCTCGTGTGGCGATGGCCTGAGCTCGATAGGCTCGCCCCAGAGGAGCGGCGCAGATACGAGGAGATGATGCGAGGGGCTCGACAGGGCACGGCGGCCGGCGTCGCCCCCGGGCCTGATCCGAGTCACAACGGCCTGCTTCGGGGCTACGTGCCCCTCGCCCATGGAGTGACCCAGCTTGCCTATGCGTCTGCGCGCCAGCTCGTGTGCGTCGGGCTACGCAACGGCGTCATCCAGTGCTACCTACTGAGCGCCCGAGGCACTCTCCATTACCGGTATGCTCTGGACGCGCACTCAGCACCTGTCGGGTCACTCATCGTGCGCGCGCACCCCGGCCGAACCGCCGCCGCCGCCGCTGCCGCCGCCGATGCCGCCGCCGCTGCCGCCGCCGCTGCCGCCGCCGCGCCGTCGCCGCCGCTCTCGCTGCCGCCACCTGGCGGCTGTGGCGAAGGTCCACCTGGCGGCCTCTCAGCCTCGCCCAACACGGCGCGCCGCTCAGCCTCGCCCAACACGGCGCGCCTCTCAGCCTCGTCCGCTGCGGCGGCCGCCGCAGCCTCGGCGGCCTCGGCGGCCGCCGCCGCAGCCTCGGTCGCCACTGCTGCCTGGCTGGCGGCGCCCCCGAAGCCCTCGACGGCGATGCAGCAGCTATTGGCCGAGTCGACTCCCTCGCCGTTGGAGGATGCCCTACCTTCGTGGCTACGCGACGCGAGTGCGGCCCTTGGGATGCCTGACCGCTTGGGCGACGGACCCGAATTGAAAGGGATGCCTTGCCGCGCCGCCGCCGCCGCCGCCGCCGCCGAGAACGAGGACGAGGATCTTGCGGACCTCGATGAGGACTTTCCCCACAGTCGCATGGGTGGCGGCGAGAGCGGCGACGGGCATAATGGATCCGCCGTCGTGAGCGTGCGCGTGCTCGCCACAGCGGCAGGCGGCGCCGCCCTTTCAATGCGGGTCCGTCACCCGGCTGCCGAGGCCGCAGCGGCGGCGGCGGCTCAGCTCGCGGCCGCCGAGGCCGAGGTTGCGCTCGCAACGGCTGAAGCGGAGGCAGCCGCGGCGGCGGCCGCGGCCGAGGCGGCTGTGGAGGCCGAGGCTGCTGCGGCGGCGTGGGCTCGGGCGGAGGCGGCGGCGGCGGCGCACGCGGCCGCTGCGCACGCGGCCGCTGCCGCCGACCTCCTCCTCTCGATTCCTTCGTACGATGCTGTTCCAGACTGGCTGGCTGGGATCGATCCCGCTCGCGACGACTTGAGGGCCACGACGCTGCGCCTCTCCTTCTTCGCCTACGACCTGCATGCACAGATCGCCATCCCGATCGCCGCCAACATAGACGAAGCCGCGAGCTGCTTGCTCGCCGAGGAGATCTCCCCCGCATCTCGACACGTGGCAGGGGGCGGCCGCCTGTTTTGGGGCACCGCGGAGGGAGCCGTGTGTATCGGCCTCTTGGCCACGCGTGCCGCCCCGACGCCGCGCGGCGACCGTGCTGGCGGCCGCTACATCGGCGGCGGTGACTACAGCGGCGGCGGCGGCTACAGCGGCGGCTACAGCGGCTACAGCGGCCGCGGCTGCTGCAGCGGCCGCGGCGGCCTCGGCGCCGGCGCGCTCATCCCGTTGGGAGCGAGCGAGGGCGGCCCTCTAGGCGGCCCTCTAGGTGGCCTTCTCGGCCCGCCACACAGCCACGGGACGCGCCCGTGGGAGGAGGAGGAGGAGGAGGACGGCGCGGCCGCAGCCGTGGAGCAGCCTCCAACGTTCGCACTACGTGTCTCTCAGAAGCGTATCGACGGCCACAGCTGCCCGGTCACCGCCCTCACGCACTGCGCCGCACGCAACCTGCTGTGCTCAGGCGCCCGGGACGGCGGTGTGTGCGTGTGGGGACTCGGCGCTCGTGACGGCGCTCGTCAAGTCCGCGGCGGCGGCGGTGTGCTGACGCAGCTTCTCGGCCGGCTGAGCGCCCCCTCGCCTCTGGGTGCCGTCGTGAACCTGACGACCATCTTGCCACCTCCGGGAGGCACTGGCGCGCCTCGGGTGCTCGGTGCTGGTGAGTCTGGCCACGTCTTCGAGTGGGACCTGCGCGGGGGGCGGGTGTGCCGCGCGCTGCACAAGGTGCCGGGGGGCCTCGGGGCGCTGGTGCTGGATGCACGGCGCAACTCGCCGCCGCCGCCGACGTCGACGAGCGAACGCAGCCGTGCTGGCGAGGCCGACGGCGCCGTGGCGGGCGGCGCGCACCATCTCACTCTATGGGCGGGGCGCTCCGACGGCGTGCTTCAGCTGTGGAAGTGGCCGATGCCCATGACGGCGCCCGCCGGTGTGGGCGGCGATGCACTGACGCTCGTTGAGAGCACCGGTGCCGCTGAGGACGATGGCGACGGGCGCGGGCCGCTTCGTCTCATGGAGAAGCCACCGCCCTTCACCACGATCGTGCAGCAGCTTGCGCCACTCGGAGGGTTGCGGCGGCCGCCCTCTCTCGCATCCGCCGCCTCGCCAATGGCCAATGGCCACGCGTACGCTGCTGCTGCTGGCGCCGACGCCGAGCCGTCGTCGCGTATCAGCAGCTCGCCTATGCGTGGCACGAGCCTACGGCAGGGGGGTCGGCCCAGCCGGCTGCAGGAGTTTGATTGCGTCATCACTCGTGAGGAGGCTGAGGCCGCGGCGGCGGAGGCGGAAGTCCAGGCCGACCCCCTCGGTGCCACGCTCTCGTCGATGATAGATGCGACCGAGTCGGCCATGATTGTGGTCGGGGATGCCCTCGAGGAGGCGCTCACGGCCACGAGCGAGGCGATCGAGGCGATCGGAGACACCATCAACGAGCTCACGGACGAGAGACCTGCGACGGACCTCTACGCCCTCTCGCCCTCGCCAGGGGTTCGCCGCGGTGCGCCCTCGCCACCGCCAGGTGCATTTCGCCGGCGGTGACGAGAGACGGAGAGAGCGCGTGCACGTGCGAGAGACAGCCTTCCCCAATACGCACCTCCCCGACGGTGTTAGTTCCAGTGTGCACTGCAGTGAACCTGAACGCGAGTACGTCTGAAGAGAGTTAGAGATTTTATAGATGCTTCTGGAACTAAAATCGATAAGAATCCCTGGGCCAGGCCAGCTCTGAGTCACACGCCGCCCGTAGCGAGGTGCGAGGTCCCCCGTAAAGTTTCTCGTCATTATTTCGTCAAACTGAGGAGAGTACCAGAGTAAACGGTCAGCTCCCGTCACTCAACAAAAAATGCAGTCGCTTCTCGTCGGGATTCTCATCCCGTCGCTCTCGTTGCTGAGCACCCCCACCCATCCTTGCGGACCCCTAATTGGTGGCGGCCGCACCCTTGCTACCCGCCGGCTCGTGGCGCCGTTGATGAGCGAGGAAAATACGGACTGGGAGGAGGCCATGGCCGCTCTGAGAAAGCGGCAACAGGAAGTCGTCGCCGAGCCTCCGGAAGCTGCTGCTGCAGATGCCCCGAATCTCGTTTCAGAGACGCCGCCCGTCAGAGGCAGCGCTCGTTTCGAGCCACCGCCAACTGAAGGGGGTGGCTTTCGTTTTGCGAGCAGCCGCGACCGGGACGCTTTCGGCGACCGCAACACTGTCTCTGGCAGTTCCGAGAACGATGAGCGCCTCCGTCTGCTGACCTTGATTGGCGGCCGCGCGCTCACAGCGATCACCCTCAGCTCGCTAGTCTTCTTCATCTACATTGGGCTTTCGGGCGGTATCACAGATGGATTTGATCGCTTCGACGAGCCGATCGAGGACATCCGCGTGACGATGCAGGAGAATGCGCGCTTAGAGGCGGAGGCGGAGGCGCGCGCAGCCGAACGTGTGGCGGCCGAACGTGCGGCGGCCGAACGTGCGGCACAGCGGGCGGAGAATATCCGGTTGGGGTTTTACGACTATTGACCGGTTTTCGTTCGCGGTTGTGTGTCCCTGTCCGGACGTCGACACAATGACACAGTCACAGACGCACCCGATGCAGATCACAAAGTCTCTGAACATCTCGGGATCTCCACCTGACCTGTGAATGTCGTTGTCTCGACCCCCGACGCGACCGGTACCACCTATCGTGCAGCCGGTGTCTTAGTCCACCGCGCGACGCGACACGCGAGCACCTTCAACCGGTACGCGGTAGCGTTCCGGGGTTCGGTTGGTGCGTGATGAGTCGTTCGTGAGTCGGTGGGTGGGGTACAGTACAGTACCGTCTCCGCTCCCGTGATTTTGATCCGCGGTTTCACTATTGTCCACGTCTCTCCGTTTTCCCCACAGGGGATCTGCACAGGAGATCGAGAACGACCCCGGCTTGGGACGCGGGACAAAACTCGAGCGACAAAACACGATCGCACATAGCCGAGCGTCCCGAACCTCGAGTCGGGTCCGCATCAGCGCCGTCTGCAACATCCTCGAGCACCGGCATGCAACATCGATCCTGCCTTATGGACGAGGTCGCCACGGAAATTTCGGGAATCGGCCAGTTCGTCACGCTGCTATGCGAGTGGATCCGGACCAGGGGCGAGCAGCGCGTGACGGGCGAGCAGCGCGTGACTGCCGCGCAGCTCGGCGAGTTCTACAAGGCGCACCCGTCGGTAGACCCCTCTGTGCTCCCGGCGACCAAGAAGCTCAAGTACCTATGCGGCCACGAGGAGGCACGCGGGCGCCTCAAGTTTCAGCCTGACCCTGACGTCTCAGGTGGCGGTTGGCTCGAGATCATCACCTCGCCTCTGCCGAAACCAGGCAAGCTCCTCAAAATGGACAACGGCGAGCTGCTCAAGCTGCTCGACGTCAAGATCAAGGAGGCGGTCTCAGTGGTACAAATGGCAACCCCGAGGCCGGCGCAGACCGCCGCCACTTCATCCTCTCCGCCACAAATGACCGATGAGCTTGTTGCACTGATATCCAGCATATTGCATCACAACGGGCCCGAGATACAGATGACGTCGTTGATTGACTCGACTTACTCCGCCGATCCAAATGCTCGCGCCCTCATGAAGGCAGCGGGCGGGGCCAAGTGCTGGCTTGAGCAGCACCCCCAAGCTTTCCAGCTCTTCAGACCGCGACCTGAAGAGCCACTCGTCTGGTCAGTGCGTCTCAAGGCACCGGTTCATCTCAACTCGCTAGGCACACTCGAGGTGAGCAGCTCAATCACTGCCACCGCGCCAGCGGGGCCTCTCAGGTCGTCCGGCTTGCAGCGCTCTCAATCGTGCAACAGGAAAGTCACGGGCGGACACGACGCACCTCACGTGGAACCAGCCGACCATACTGGACAGCGAAAGGATGGCAGTCGACGCGAGCCACGAGAGACAAGTGATGACGCAGGCGTTAGCAAAGGTGAAAGCAGCACCAGCGGCGGCGCCGAGCAGGCCGCGATCACCCTGCTCCATTCGACGCCAGACAAGCAGATGCTCCTGTCTGCCCTCTGCGCCTCGCTCTACGAGCGAGGCTTCAGGGCAGAGATCGCCGCGGCAGGGCGCCCCGCGCGCTTCTTTGCCGGATGCAAATTGCTTCACTGCGATCTCGAGAGCCGCAAGCAGGGCGGCGTGATCGTCTGCCTTGCCGACACCACGCCCCAGCCACTCAGTGCCTCAGCAGGCACTCGGAACTTCAACTGCAGGCACATTGCTGAGAAGCACCTCGAACGTCATCTCTCAACAAAGCCGACGATTTCGGAGGAAGTCGAGGTATTGCTCAAGGATTGCATCGATAAGAATCAGATTTCCGTGCATTTGCCTGAATGGACTATCAAACGCCGGCTCCCTCACCTTCTCGGTACGCTCTTCAAAGAAATCGAGGTGGATCAGGAGGCCACTGCCACTTTCCTCGTACGCGAGGCTCAGAAAGGCACAGCATGGATGAATAAGGAAAAGCTGTACGCGGGCGCTGAAAAAGTTGAGCAGCTTGCTAGGAAGCAAGAGTTGCTCAGTCGCATCGTCACATACTGCGATGAACGGGTCCAGCTTGATGCCGTGCTCGCGCCCGGGACGCCAACTATTGCGTGGGCGCTGAAAAAGCTAGCAACGGATATGAATTGCAAGACAACCTACCTAGGCAAGTTTATCGCAGGAGGACGGGAATTCGAAGCAGCTGTCGATCGCTCCCGAGATCCCGACGCATCTTCGTCTGTCGAAAGAGACTCGCTGGAAGCCCGCATTGCCGATGCTGCAGTCTCCATTGCGGGCGAAGACAGAATCTCCTGTTTCATAGCCAAATCCAAAAGCTTCGCAGCTCATCCCGTGAGCAAAGGGAATATGGATCGTCGAGGCAAAGAAGGCGAAGCCGGTGTAGAGCAACTGCTAAAGGTGCAACACCGGCATTGAACATTGAACACATCCCAAATTCCCCCCATTGAACACATCCCACATTCAGCCCCCATCGAGTGCCATACTCATGGTTTCTCTGCTGTCGCCTGTGCACAGGACTCTGGTCTCAAGGCGAGTTCGGATTACACCACGGAAAAGGATCGTGTCATTTCCGAGTGCGTGGAGCAACCAGAAGGCTACAGGGCAACTCCAGACTTCATGTTTGATCCACCACTTGTGATTCACGGCAAGGACATTCGTTGGATCGAAGTGAAGAACTCGCTCTTAATTCCCGAGGTGTCCTTCGACACGCAGAGCAAAATAAAAGAACAAGCTCAAAAATTCGTGGAACGGTTTGGTCACGGCGCATTCGTCTGGACAAAATGTGGATTCGTAAAGAGCTTGGACAAGTTCATCCCAGGTGTCATGCACTTATCCTACACAGTCGCGCACAGTGGTCAACGTCCCAAGCAGACGGACAAGCAGCCTGCGCTGTTCCCAAGCAGGCCAAACATCGGGGGGGAGGATGTTGCCGACGCCACGCCGCCGCCCGCTCCAACGTTTTGGCGGCACCCCGTTGCGTCGCCAACATCCTCGATGTTGGCGACGATGTTGGCGACGAGCGGTCACACGATGAGTGCGCAGCAACTGGGCAATGCCACTCTGATCGCGACCCACACAGATGTTCCATTCTCAGCATTCGATCCTTTCGTGATGTCCACTTTGGTTGGTATGGCGTTACCAGTGGACATACCAACCCCAGGTATGGCGTTACCAGTAATGCCAACCTGGGGCAAGGGCCACACCATACATAATGACAGCGCAACATCCTCTTCGTCTCCTGCTCCCATCGTCGACGCCCGGGCGCTTGTAGTCGACGTGGACGCACCGACCACCAGCTTGCAGGTGCGGCTGGCCGATGGCTCGCGCAAGCTGGTCAAGGCAAACCACACGCACACAGTGCTACAGCTGCGCACGCACATTTCCACGCTCTCGCCCGGCCTTACCTTCACCCTGAAGGTCGGGTTCCCGCCCAAGCCTCTGCCCGACGAGCAGCTGAGCCTTGCCGATGCGAAGCTGCTCAACGAGACCATCGTTCAGACAGATGCAAGGCCTCAAGCGACGGGGACGGTGGGCGACGAGCGCGACCTGGCGATGTCTCAACAACCCTTCCCACCGCATGGTGGCCAAGACGGCCGCGGCCAAGGCGGCCGTGGTGGTCAGACCGGCAGAGGTCCCGCGGGACTTCCGCAAGGGCAGCCCACGCCAATGAACATGCCACGTAAGCCGAGATTGCGCCATTCTACTGAACTGTCCTGTGCGTCGAGCAGCCAATATGCCACGTCCGCAGCCAACTGAGCCGCGCCTGGTGCCTGACGTTCCACAGGTGGCATGGCTTCCACAGGTATGCCTCCTCGTTATCCAACACCGATGCAAGGTACGTTCTGGGCCTGGACAGCGCTGGCCGCCAGAGCCTGGGAGCTGGGAGCTCGAGCTCATCAGCAGCCCAACGCTGCCTGACTGCCCTGCAGCTCACGCGCCTGATCGTCTCGTGCCGCTCGTTCAACCGCAGGCCAGCCCACCATGCAGATGTACCCAGCAATGTACAAGCCGATGCCACCGGTGAGCACCTCACAGCACGTCGCCCCAGCATGAGCTTCGGTGCCACGCGCGGCCGTGCCAGGCACGGCGCAGCTGCAGCATCGAGCGCGCACGCTTGCGAGCACAGTGGCAGACGCACCGCCACCCGAACTCACGCACGCACGCGCTGCGCACGAGCTAGCAAGGCGAATGCGACTCGTCTGCAGTCACACAGCCACTCCGGACGAATCCTTGGCTTGCGACGGCGCGCGGCAAGGCCCTGCCGCCGCTCTGACCACGCAGCGTCGCACTCACACCCGTGCGTCGCGTGTGCCCACGTGCGCAGATGCCGATGCCGATGGCGGGCATGATGCGCCCGAACATGGTGCCTCCGACGCCCGGTTACCCGCCTCGGCAGCCGGCCTTCCAGCCGCTTCCTACAGGTACCTTCATGCCGATGGCCGCTGGGCAGGCGATGCCCGCAGGGCAGGCGATGTACGCCCCCGCGGCGGGCTACGCGGCGCAGGCGGGCCCACGCGCCGTGC
>Ga0180442_102424_pt1 | contig 9761 bp, 10 predicted proteins | sample ChrtobMetP5_16mM_FD_119746 | JGI IMG/M metagenome (GOLD analysis project Ga0180442, IMG submission 119746) | Chrysochromulina tobin associated microbial communities from unialgal haptophyte culture, Seattle, Washington, USA - P5_16mM MetaG | ecosystem: Host-associated > Algae > Haptophytes >... | reverse complement strand
CCTTGACTTCGATGCTCTTGACGAGCTTGATGAGCGGCGCGCGCCCGGTGGCGTCGCGGATCGTGAAGCTGTCGCCATGGTCGACGAACAGCCCGCCCCACGCGCCGCCGCCATAGCAGCACATGAAGGAGATCGGATGCTTCTGGCTGCGGCAGAACTCGTTCCAGCGCGTGAGCTCCTTGCGGCTTCCGCGTGTGAAGACGGCGATCGTGTGCTGAGCGACGAGCGCCTCGGTCAGCTCGCCGCCCTCCGCGGCCTGCACAAGCACATTGCTATTGAGCTCGGCCACGCGGGGTGCGCACGCGGTGGCGCGTGGCTTGCCCACGTCAGCCTCGGTGAGGAAGAAGTTGGTGCCGAGATCACGAACGCTCGTGGGCGTCGGGTCGAAGATAGTCAGTGTGTGCACGCCGGCGAGCACCGTGTTCTTCGCCACCTCGATGCCGATGCCCTTGCAGCCGACGATCAGCACCTTCATTCCCACCATCTTAGCAATCACGTCGAGGCCAAAGGCGCCGATCATGCGCGAGTTGCGGTCCATGAACTTGAGGTCACCCTCGAGGTCGGTCACCATGGCCATGGTTGCGGCGGGTGCTTGGCGTCGATGAAGCGAGCTCGGCGGCGGCGCAAAGACGAGCGAGTCGAAGAGCGCAAACTTGCAATCCCCGGCCACGTGTCACAAGATTGAGGCAAGACTCTCCTATGAGCATTCCCCGTGTCTGGACGACGGTGCAAAGTTCGGGAATTTCGCAATTGACGAATTCTCCCTGCGCTTTTGCGTGTCTCAATGGGTAAACCATCGTCGGTGGGTAGGTCGACGTTCTTGCGGGCCTTGGTTGGCCTTTCTCATCGCACGCGTGATGCGGACCTCAGTCGCCCTTCTCATCGCGTGTGTGCGTCCACCGCCGATTCCTCGCTGCCCGCATGCTCGTTCCGAAGCTGACGGGGACTTGTTGAAGTCGCTTGCAAGCCGCATCAATAGCCTCAAGGGGGACAGCGTGAGGCTCCTCGTCGCCGAGGCTCTCGTGCCTGGCCAGACCCTTCAATTCATCGCGCCTCAACCCGCAGTCGAGATGTACTACCGCCGTGTGCCCCTTGCCATGGTCGGGCGCTACCGAAAGCTCCACTCTCATGGTGTCGGGATTGCCGTCGAGACGGTCACCCCGCTGCCCAGCGGCGAGGCTGAGGTGACTCTTAGGGCTGGGCGCTTGTGCGAGGTGACCGAGTTCGGACTCCCCCAGGATGTCTCGAGCCCTTGGCTGGGCCGCGACGCTCGCGTGCGCTACCTCTCACCGGACGATGACGAGGCCATGTATGGAAGCCGAGGAGAGACTCGAGATTCAAGTCCTCCGGTGAGCTCGAGGCTGCTCGCACGCTCAGACGCTCTCGAGGCCACCTTCGTTGAATGGGTGGATAAGGTACGCAGGACTCGACGCGACAAGGAGGCAGGGCTTCTTGACTCGATCATAGCGAGGCTCGGGCCGCTACCAGACGCCAATCGACCGACCGATCGGTGCCTCTGGGTGGCGGGCGTCATCAACGACAGGAGGGTTAGAGGCCTTGCGAACGACGTGCGCCCGACTGTCTTGATGGCGCGGAGTGCCGACGCCCGACTCGATGCAGTCGAGATGGCGCTCGCCGATTCGCTCGCGCGCCTTGAAGTCGGTTGGATCTGATCATTTTAGTCTCCCTTACATATAACTCTTTCTTTCGCGAGGGTTCACACAGGGTCGCCAATGTCTTCACAGTCTCGCTTCATCAGGGTCTTCTCGCGCGGGGAGCGTGGGCCGTCCACAATGGCGCTGCTTCCGCTAGAGGCACCGCTCTGGCTCCGCCTCGCTCTGCTCGGCTTCCTGCTGAATATGAAGCCGTCCGAGCCCTTTTTGACTGACTACCTTCTGAATGTGAAAAATTTCACCGACACTGAGCTGGCGGTGGACGTGTGGCCGTGGAGCACCTTTGGTGCGTTTATCTTTCTGCTGCCGTTTGGCGTGCTCGCGGAGCTCATTGGATCCAGAGCGGTGATCTTCATCGGCATCTTATGTCGCGAGGTCACCCGAGTGATGCTCATATACTCCAGCTCCTTGTCTGCAATGGCCATCATGCAGATTGCATACGGTGCCGGGGTTGCGGGAGATGCCATCTACTTTGCATACGTATTCGCCGTGGCGCCGCCCTCTCAATATGCATGGCTCACGTCCGTCGTGCTGGCCGCGTACCACGCTGGCAACGTCATCGGTGCCGTCGCAGGCCAGTGCCTCGTCTGGACTCTGCCCAGTTGGGCCGCCGATGAGACGCCACTCTTCTTCATCTCATGGACCACTGTCTCGCTCGGGCTGGTGGCCTTTTGGTGGCTGCCACCGGCGGCACGCGCGCTGCCACCGTCGCTCGCCTCCGTGCTGCTCAAGACTGGCCCACGCGCCACCCTCGTCGAGCTCGCCAAGCTTTGGCGTCCGCTTGAATCGCGCCGCTGGCTGCTTTGGTTCCTCCTTGCTGGCCCTGGCGACGCAGTCATCGGCAACTACTTCCAGCTCCAGCTCGCCCAGACGAGTGCCGCGGACGTGCCGTACGGTGCGCTCGAGGCGGCGATCGAGCTCGGTCTCGTCTGCGGTGCCCTCCTCGCGGTTCCCGCCGCCCGCCTGGTGCGCACCTACCCGTCCACCTTCCTATTTTGGACATCCCTGTGCCGAGCCGCTGCGCTGAGCCTGGCCGCCCTCGGCGCGTCAGCGCGCATCGCTTGGATCCCGTTTGCCCTCAATGTGGTCGCCTCGGCCATCTACGCGCTGCAACGAGCCGCGGGCAGCAGCGCTATAGCCGCGGCAGTTGTCGCTTCCGCGGACCGTCTACCGGTGCGGCCGCTACGAGCACCTCGCCTTACCTCGCCCAATTCTGGTGGCCCTCAGATGGCCCTCAGTTTGCCCCTCTGATGGCCTCCCTCATTGCATGCTCTCTAGTGGCCCTCAGTTTGCCCTCTGATGGCCACCCTCATGGCATGCTCTCTGATGGCCTCCCTCATTGCATGCTCCTGATGGCCTCCCTCATTGCATGCCCTCTGATGGCCTCCCTCATTGCATGCAGGTGCTCTTTGCGGCCAACACGTTCGTCGCGTGCGTGGGAGCGGCCGCGCTGGGATGGGCAGGCGCCATGCTAGGCTGGGAAGCCGCCAACAATTATTACTACACGGCCGCGGCGCTGATGGTGGCGCTCGCCGTGCTTTCACCGGCGGTGTCGCTTCTGGCAGGCGCTCGCTCAAGCGGCGAGGAGGGCAGTCTACTCATCGTGGCACCCACCATGCTCGACCCCACGCCAACGACTTGCTCGGATGCGTGCCATGCGGACTCGAGCATAAACTCGAGCACATCAACGCACCCTATGGAGGCGTGCACACATGCGTGCACATCGACAGAGGCGTGACACCGCTGTGCCGGGGGATTAGATGCGCTCTTCTGTAATCGAGTACAACAGTTTTTATAAACGCTCACAACGGCGCAACGCAACTTTCCGCTCCCGGACACCTTCGTCACCCTCGTCTTGGTGGCGGGATCGGGATGGGTGCACTGTGCAGCTGCTGCACAACTGGCATAACCGGAGACGAGGAGGATGGCCTCCTCGGCGATGCGAACAGCGCACGCTCCGATGAGGCACGGAGGAAGGCAGCTGAAGCGGCGCTGCGCCGTGCGGGCGCGCTGGCGCAGAGAGCTCGTCCGCCTCCACGTTCGAGCAGCAGCAATACACGTCCGAGTTCAATCAGCAACAATATGCGATGGGAAGGCGGATGAGCATGCGGAGCCTCGCAATACCACGCGGCGCCTTGTACAATCGAGTACTGAGTGTCGTCTTGTGTCGCATGATCCTGAAGAGGAGTTTCCGCTCGCCGATATCGCCTGTCATGTGCGGCAGAGCACGGCGTTCTCGAGCGCTGCAGCACAACGTTGTGGTACACGGCGACGGCTACCTTCCTGATAAAGTTACAGACTCGCGACTGAGAACTCTTCACGTTTTCACAATATGCGCCGGCCCGCGCTCTCTCAGCAGCCACTCGCCCTGTGCTCTGCGTGGCCCGTGGCTCCCAAGGCGCTCACAGCTCGGAAGGTGCCTTGAGGATCATCTGGTCGATGGCGTGCACGGGCGCGTTGCTGCCCGACAGCAGGTCCCAGAGCGCTTTGTTCACCAACTGCTGTCGCGCGAGAGAGCGCTTGCCTTCGAAAGCCTCAGAGACCACGTACACTGTGATGTGCGAGCCGTTCGGATCGTCATAGGCACCCTGCGCGTCAGCACGGCGCTCACAACCCAATGGTCAGCATAGCGCCTGCCTGCGATGCACTCGGCGGCCACGCAACGGCGAAGCGGGCACACACACCTGGATCTTGACCTCCTTGGGCGAGAGCGCCTTCTTGATCAGGGTGGTCGCCTTCTCGACGACGGTTCGGTCGGCTTCACCCGAAAGCAATCGAGCGAGCGGTGCACGGCGCACGGCGATACGATGCGGTAACGCGGCGGCCGCGATGCCTCGAGCAGCGTGCGGCGCGGCCATCGGCAGCGGCCGGAAGAGGGAAGCATGGGTGGCTGGCGCAGCACGGAGCAGCGACGAGCCCAGCGCGCCGATCATGACGGAATTGAATCGCCTGCGAAACGTGCCGGAGAGTGCGCGGCACGTGGTGATCATGAATTGTGATGTCGCGGCAGTGCGGTGACGAGCGCGAGCACACTGCTGTCGCACATCTCCTCGGAGTTCCTCGCAGACACGGAGCGTGTGAAGTCGGCTGTTGAACGAGATCAGCAGAAAGGGAACTTCCAACTCGGGCTATCAAACTATACATTCACACCAGTGAGAGACGATCAGATTCGCGAAGTTGCCGGGAAAGTGCAGGCACCGCCCAGGAAAATGTTCGTCGCCCCGAAATTCTCGTGGCCATTGCCCAGTGCGGAGCGCGTGGCCTCCTACTGGCGACAGGACGACTCCGCGCTTTCAAAGAAGCTCGGAGCCATCATTGCCGCGACGCCCTCGCTGCAAGAGCCCACCTACAGGCCGACGCCGTGGGCACGCTCATCAACGGCCAACTTTGCCTTGGCGACCCTGCGGTCGCGCCTCGGCGCCTTGCGCCGCAGCATGGAGCCACCATTCTTAGGCCGCATTTCAGAAACGAGCGATCCCGACTTGCATGTGGAGTGGGCCAAAGACCCGGTCGCCGCGCTGCTGCCGGACGACGCTCCCATCGTCATCATCCTGCATACCATCACCGGCTCGGCAGCCCAGACGCGCTGGCTCATGAAGTATGCGTCGCAGCGCGGCTGGCGCTCCTGCGTGTTCGTCCGTCGCGGCCATGGCGGGCCGTTGCACGTGCCATCTTTCAACCTCCTTGGTGCCGTCGATGACGTGCAGCTGCAGCTCGAGGCGGTCGAACGCGCCTACCCTCGAGCCGGCTTCCGAGCGATGGTGGGCGTTTCGGCTGGCTCGGCTCAACTCATCTCGTACCTGGGGCGGGCCGGCGCGTCGACGCCTGTGGGTGCCGCTTGTGTCATCTGCCCCGCGTGGGATGTGCAGACCGCCTTCGCCTCGATGAGCATCAGCCAGCCTCTTGCAGAGCGCGTGATGGTAACTATCACCTCTGATGACCTCTGATGACCTCTGATTCTCTGAGAGCCTCAAAGGACCTGCGATGACCTCTCATGGCCTCCCTCATCAGGTCAAATCCATCCAGTCCGCCTTCCTGCGCGGCAAGAATCGCGATCTGCTGCGCGCGTGGGATGCGGCCGCCTATGAGCGCTGCATCTCCGCACGCTCTCTGACGGAGCTCATGGACGCCCACGCTCCCTTTGCGATGCGTGACCACACAGCGACGTCCATAGAGTACTATGCTGCGCACAGTCCGATGGCCGACCGCGGCGGCGTCGCGGTGCCAACCCTGCTGCTCAATGCCGAGGATGACTTTGTGTGCCCGGCGTCGCTCGCGCGACCCGACCTTATCGTGGCCGAGCAGCCGGGTGCGTTGCTGCTTGTGACGCGCCGGGGGAGCCACGTCGCGTTTAACGAAGGGTGGCTCGCGCGCGGCGCCTTCCACCTCCGGATCTCGTTCGACTACCTCGACGCCGCCTTCGCGCTCGCGCGGCGCGACGGCGAGCTCCCGAGCTCCCGAGGCACGAGCCGAGGCGTGGTCGTCCCAACTGGAGGGTTTCGCACGGTAAGGGCGAAACAGCAGGACTCAGGAGCACCCGCAAATGGCATGCTGCACGCGACGTAGGAGTGTGGGGGGGGTCTGAGTAACATTGGTGAATGAATTCAGTGAGCGACCTCGCCTCCAAATCGCAACGCCAACGGTCTCCTAGCTTCGGAAACGAATTACAATGATAAACTAAACCTGTAACGCGTCCTCGCAAAACCTCGCGACGTCGCGAGACAATTCAAGTCCAGACAAGTCAAGTCAAGTCCACGAATCACACGTTCACACCGATTGGTTCACACAACCCGCTTCATTCACATGATCACGGTGTGACGCGCACCCGCATCCATCCAGACACGGTTCAGTGTCGCCAAATCCCGGGTCGAACATCTTGAATAAGTTTACGAGTAATCACAATCACTAGCTCTAGCAAGTAACTGTAAGACACGTCAACATCAGGTGAAAAGGGTTCCAAATTTTGTTTCGGCCGGGCAACGCTTCCCCACTTGACCATAACGCGTGCGTACTGTTCAGAGTGACTTCTACATTTCCGTACAGTCTTTTTACCGGTACCGGTATTGTACGTCGCGGCGCGCCTTTCATGAGCGGACTACTCCCGCACAAGCGCGCACGCACGGAGGCGGCGCAATCGAGCGCGTCGTCCGTCGCACTCACCGACGTCAACGAGTACAGCCACCCAAAGTTTCGTGCAATGTCGGAGCTCTGGCGTGCTGGAGAACTTTGTGATTTCACTGTCAAGGTTGAGAACTCAGAGTTCCTGTGCCACAAACTCGTGCTGGCTTCGGCATCGGCCTACTTTCGTGGGCTGCTGCCGGGCGATCGTTTCGCGGATAGCCATGTCCACGAGCTCAACGGCATGCAGGCTGCTATCTTTGCGCACCTGCTCACGTTCTTGTACGATGGCGAGTGCTCGGTCGCAGAGGACGTGTTGCTGCCGATGCTCGAGGCGGCGGTCTTCCTGCAGATGGAGTCGTTGCAGCAGGTGGTAGCCGCTGCGCTGATGCAGCATCTCTCTGCCGCAAACTGCATCATGACGTGGGACTTTGCTGAGCGCGCCGGCCTGGGCGAAATGCAATCCGCGGCCAAGGCGCATGCGCTCGATCATTTTGAGGAGGTGGCCGCGATGGAGGCGTTTGCGGGCAATCTCAGGCGCGAGATGCTTGTGGAGCTGCTCGCGAGCGACAAGCTGGACGCCAAGGAGGAGGTCGTGTTCAAGGCTCTGTTTGCGTGGTTGCGTGCCCAGAAGGCGGCAGATCGAGAGGCGGATGCCGTCGCTGGGCTGCTGCAACACGTGCGCTTCGCCCTGATGAAGCCAGCCTTCATCAGCGAGGTAGTGGAGCGGGAGCCGCTCATGAATAGCGTACCCGCGTTCAAGGTGCTCAGCCAGGCCATGAAAGAGGCCAACTTTGGCATGAAGACGCCCCGAACGACGCTGCGGATGGGTGGATCGCTGGAACCGCCGGCGACCGTGGAGCATGCCGTGGAGGTCGCAATGATCGTACCAGCCAATGTCTCAAAGGAGAACCGCAAGGTTCAGTTTATTGTCAATGGCATCAAGTACATGGCGGTGCTGCCTGAATGCCTCAAGGCGGGCGACAGGTTTTGCGCGCGCGTCCCGGTTGCACCGGCGGTATTGGAGGCAGGACGCCCACGCTCAAGTTTTCTTTAAGTGGGATGTGCGGGTGCAGGGACAAGTGCACCACGTCCACGACGACCGACGAGAGGATTTAAGAGCTTTATGCTGTTCTGTACGCTGTACTTCAGAGAGATGAGAGAATGAGAGATGAGCAATGTTCGCCGCACGAACCGAGTAACATCCGATCTGTTTCGGAGCGACTTTTTACACTTACATGGTCCGCATCGCATCATGGCATCGCATCCGCGAACACTGTAACTGTCACCTGACTCGTCCTACGAGCCGATGAAGCGTGGTTCACATGGCGGGGATTATCATGACTCGTACAGAACCTGTACGTGTGATCCGTGTGGCTGCACACTGTCACTGCTGGGAGAGACCGACCTCACTAGCGAAATTGAGGAGTCCGACCGGAGCGAGCGAGTACCGAATTCTCAGTACCTGTGTTGACCGAGGGGAGCGGAGCCGTCCCTTGAGACGGCGACGGCGGTGAGGTGAGCGCGGGGGTCCGCGACGAAACTACGGACTTCCACCCCCGGTGTTTTACAACCCGGGACTGGAACCACAATTATTATTATGATTCCCGCGAATCTCTAATACCAAATGCTGGCACGAGCGCTGCTCGTTCTCTTCTGCTCCTCATCGGAAGCACTTCGCATTGTGCCCTTTGGTGTTCGCCGCGCGTGCCACACGGGGCTTTACACACGTACTGGTCCACGCTCGGTGCTGATCATGGACGGAGGAAAAGAGCCGATTAAGCCCATCTCATCCACTGACGTTTACGATGAGGCGTCTCGGCAGCAGCTGCCTCAATTGAAGCAGCTCTTCTTCTTCGCGGTGGTCTTCATCGGTGGCCAGCTCGTTCTTGGCGAGGAGGGCACTCTTAACTTTGGCCGATGGTTATCCGAGGGTCCAATCGGCCCGTTGTGGAACGTGCTCGCTCAGCCGCTGGTCAAGTCCCAGGACCTTGTCGACGACTCGGGCGTCGTGTACGACCAGGGTCTTGTCCCCACTGCGGGCTTCTTCCTTATCATTGGACAGGGTGTGCTGCGGCGCGTCGTGGGGCCGCGGCTGCGGCGAATGCGCGAGCAGATGGCTGAGCTAGAGAAGCGGCAGCAAGCCAAAGAGGATGGCGAGGACGCTGGTAGGTGAGAGTCTGAGAGAGAGAGAGAGAGAGAGAGAGAGAGAGAGAGAGAGAGAGAAAGACGTGTGTGGGCAGTTTTTGGATGCGCATGTCGCAGCAACAGGCAGACAGCAAAAATATACAGAGATGAACAAACCCGACCTATATGTCCGCGGAGCGCGACTGGGAGGCGACCGGACGCCGGGGACGACAGAGGACAGTCAAACGCCGGCGGACGGGGGCCGGGCCGGGCGCGATCCGAATTCTTGACGCCCGCGATCTGCGAATTCATAATTCCGTCTCCAACCCCGACGACCGGAACCCAGTGCGCACGGCCTGGCGGCGGTCGTCGGTTAGTTTCGTCAACGTGGGTCGAACTACGAAGATCTCCTAAGATCTCCGAAGATCTCCTAAGATCTCCTTGTGACCGTGGTGAAGCGCGTGCTATTGACCTGTGCGAGTATGTCCTCAGGCCCGGCCACGTTGCCGATGCGCGCGCTGAAGGTCGTGCCGTTCGCACCGAGCTCGATCTTTGCCTCGCGCGCACAAGCGATGAGCACCCCCGGGGGTTCAGCGTAGAGATCCAGCGCGCTCAGGTCGTCCGTGAAGGGACGGCCGCCGCCGCCGCCGGAGGCGCTGTAGGCGTGCTCCGCATTGTAGAGCGCTCGCGCGAGCGCTCGTGCTGGCCACTCCTCGTACCTGATGAAGGAGGCAATCAGCGCTCATCAGTACCAATCACGAGGCAATCTCGAGGTCACTCCTCGTACGTGATGAAGGAGGCAATCAGCGCTCATCAGTACCAATCACGAGGCAATCTCGAGGT
>Ga0180442_102420_pt1 | contig 9773 bp, 10 predicted proteins | sample ChrtobMetP5_16mM_FD_119746 | JGI IMG/M metagenome (GOLD analysis project Ga0180442, IMG submission 119746) | Chrysochromulina tobin associated microbial communities from unialgal haptophyte culture, Seattle, Washington, USA - P5_16mM MetaG | ecosystem: Host-associated > Algae > Haptophytes >... | reverse complement strand
TCCTGATAGCATCCTGTGTGAATGCTGAGTGCATACTGATTGCTATTCGCATCCCGGGTGCATCCTGATAGCATCCTGTGTGAATGCTGAGTGCATACTGATTGCTATTCGCATCCCGGGTGCGCGCCCACTCCCGCACATTCTCGCACGTCGCCCAGCATGCATTCCTGACAGGAATGCTCCAGCATGCATGCATCCCCTCTCTCACCTCGCCCGTGTGCCTACCCTTATGACAGGCATGCAGATGATGATGGCTCCAGGCATGATGACGCCCGCCATGATGATGGGCGCCGGGATGGGCGCCGGCATGATGGCCGCCGCCGCCGCGGCCGCGGCTCACGGAAGAGGCTTGACCGTGCCTGCTTGCTCGGCGCCCGCTTCCGAGGACACGACGCTCGCCGTGGCGGGCGTCGACACGGGCAAGCCGGTGGAGCCGCCCAAGAGGGTCGATGCGAGTGGCAAGGTGAGTGCAGCTCTGAGAGCATGCTGATTGCATGCGGATTGCATGCTGATTGCATGCTGATTGCGGGTGGAGCCGCCCAAGAGGGTCGGAGTGCATGCTGATTGCATGCTGAGTGCACCTCTGATGACGACCCTCATCAGGTGAAGAGCCGTGACTTCTCCTTCCTGGTGACGGAGGATAAGCAGGAGATCGGTCCGAACCTGTCGATGCTCGGCGGCTCCTCCTCCTCCGACGACGACTCCGACGACGACGACCACGGCGGCGGCGGAGGCGGCGGCGGAGGCGGCGGCGGAGGCGGAGGCGGAGGCGGAGGCGGAGGCGAGGGCGAGGAGGGCGGCGAGAATTCGTCATGGGACGTCTTCGAGCCGGGCTCCGCGATTGACCAGTTGCTCTATGCACAGAAGGCGGTCTCGGGCATGGAGAAGCGCCGTCCCGGTGAGAGCGCCGAGCAGTACCTAAAAAGGAAGGTCGCGGCTATGAGAATGCGCCAAGCCATCGCTGGCTCCGCCGAGGCGAAGCTGCATGAGCAGGTGCACGCCACGACCCTGATTGCACCTGATTGCATATGATTGCATATGATTGCATATGATTGCATATGATTGCATGAGCAGGTGCGCGCCACGACCCTGCTGCTGCTGCTGCGGCGGCGGCGGCGGCGGCTGTGACCACCACCGCCGCCGCCGCCGCCTTACACGATGCCTTACACGATGCCTTACACGATAGCCCCCGGGGGGGGCGGCTGATGATCCCCCAAATCCGAAATCCGATACCGAACGGGGGCCTGCAACTCCCCCGTTGACGAGACCGAAATCGAGACTTCTGACGCCCCCCCACCCTCCTGCTGCAGCAGCTGCTGGCGCCGCTGCTGCTGCTGCTGCTGCGCCCGATGCGTGCATGTGTCACTCACACACATTCACACTCACACACATTCACACTCACACTCTCCCCAAATCCCCCCTTATCCTTCCCACTGAGCCCCCCTTGCCCGTCACTCAGGACGTGGACGTCGCCCTCATGAATGCGAGCTCCCAGTGGCACTGGAGCGCGGGGGATCCCGATGCGGACTTCAATGACGCCGCCCAAGACGGCGCGCTCCTCCTCACCGCCCAAGACGACGCGATGCCTTCCGACGCGCTCCAACTGACGTACAGTGGAGCCGTTGGCGCCGCCGGCAGCAGCAGCTGCAGCCTGCCCGCACCACCCAGCGGTGCGATCGTCCCGGCGGGTGACAGTCAGGGCCTCGGGTATGGCGGCGGCGGCGGGTACGGCGGCGGCGGCGGCGGCAGCGGCGCGCTCGTCGCCTACGACGCCGCCAAGGCGGCGGCGGGGCGGCGACGCGTCATCGTGGGCAGCGACGGCATCCGGCAGTCCGGCGCCCTTGTGCCCAAGGCAACCAAGGACGCCCTGTCCAATGAGAGGCTCCGACCCGTCGACTCGGGGCGTGGGCTCGCCCTACTCGAAAAGGTGAGCTGATTGCCGCTGATGACCACTGATGGCCGCTGATGGCCTCTGATGGCCTCTGATGGCCACTGATGGCCACTGATGGCCACTGATTGCCGCTGATGGCCACTGATGGCCACTGATGGCCACTGATGGCCACTGATGGCCAACGATGGCCACTGAGTGTGCTCGCCCTCTCCTCATAGATGGGATGGAAGCCTGGGCATGGGCTTGGTCGATCGGGCAGCGGCATCACGCTCCCAATTGAGGCGTCCATTAAGACCGACATGGGCGGGCTGCGTGTGGAAGGCGAGGAGGGCGTGGCACTGGGCGGCGGCTGGGCGATGCGCGAGATGACGGACGAGATGCTCTCAGATGCCGCCGTGGCGCATGGCCTACCGACCCCTGCAGGCCCCGCGGGGTACGCGCATGATGAGCTCTAATGACCTCTGATTGCCTCCCTCATCCAACCCCCGCAGGCCCCGCGGGGTACCGTGCATGGACTCGCCGGCTCGATGGACTCAGGCCGGCATGCAAGTGCTCACCACGGCGCGTCCTCCCCCCTCTTCCCCACAGGTACGCGCACGGAGTGGCCGGCTCAATGGACTCGGAGTTCTCCGCCATCACCTCGCAGACCAAGTCGGTGCAACAAATCAACGAGGAGAGACGCGCCGCGTTCGCCACCGCCTCCACAGCCGCCTCCACAGCCGCCTCCACAGCCGCTTCCACATTCGGTGGCAGCAGCTTGCCATATTTGGGTGCCGGCAGCGCGCCCGCTGCCGTGGCGACATCCGCGCTGCCGGCAGCGCCGTCCGACTTTCTGCCCGCGACGGCGCTGCACGCGGCACCTTATTCAGAATTCGCGCCGCCGCCACCCGCCGCCCCTCTAACCGCCCACGACGGCGCTCTTCCCGCCGCCGCTCTGACCGCCCACGACGGCGCTCTGGCCGCCGCTGCTCTGACGAACGGCCATGCCGGCCCCGACGCGCTGCCCATGCCGCCGCCGCCGGCAGCCCCGCCGCCGCCCATGCCGCCGCCGCCGCCCATGCCGCCGCCGCCGGCCGCCCCCCCGCCGCCGCCGCTGCCGCCGCCGCCGGTGGCCGCGCTCACGACGACGACGCCTGCGCCAGTGACTGCCGCGTACCCTGGTGATGGCGCCGTCGTGAGCGCATACCCAGGTAGCGGCGTCCCTCCGCCGACATACCCTCCAGTCCAGGGATACCCGCCGCCGAACTACCCGCCGCCGAACTACCCGCCGCCGCATGCTTACACAGGCTACCCGCCGCATTACCTGCCGCCCGCGCCCGGCTACCCGCCGATGGGCTACCTGCCGCCGCCCGGATACCCGCCGCATGCCTACCCCGGCTACCCGCCCCCCGCGCAGCATGCCTACTTGGGCTACCCGCATCCCGGCTGGCACTGACGGCGAAGCCGCGCGGCTCTCCCTGATGACCTCCCTGAGGGACCAGACGCGGCGCTCATTACGACGCTCTCGCTGCCGAGGAGATAGCATGGGAGATAGCATGGGAGATAGCATGGGAGATAGGTCTCGGAGTAGAGAGGCTGCACTGCAATCCATGGTGGTCTGATGGCAGGGGACTGGACTGGGGGGGCGCTCGCCAGTAAGTCCTTGATTCTTCGTTGAATGCGCGCCGTTCACCACCGGTACTCCATGCGCGGCGGTCGGGTACTCGTTTTCAATTTCATGCATCGCGTGGTTCTAATAAATCTACCTCAGTAACGCAGCAGAAGTTTTGATAACATGGCCTGGAGCAAGAAGGTGTGCGAGTCTGCGCGGGGGGTGCACCTACTCCAGTCGCGCACGCGTGCCAGGGGCGGTGGGGCGCGCGGCGCGCGCGCGGCCGTGATCGCGGCGCGGGCTCCGCACGGCAAGGGCGGGTGCCGCGCGGCGCGCTGGTGCATGTGTGAGACAGGTCGGGTCATGCTTGTACTGCTCCAAGGGGAGACGACACCGCGGCGCGCGCGTGCGCGCCGCCGTGGCAGCCGTCGCTGCGAATAGCGGCCCGTACTATTGGTTTACTGCATTGAGAGCGATTGAATTCATAGACGTTTCACAGGAGCAGCAGCACTCCACATGATTTTTGGAGCTCCACGGTTTGGAACTCGACAGAATGATTACTTTCTGCGCCGTCGAGTTCCAAAAGACATGTGGTCTTTCAGGACCATGGTGGGAAGCGCGCTCTCGCGCCACCCCGCCCATCCCGACCCTACCGTCTCTGCTGCTGCTGCTGCTGCTGCTGCTGCTGCTGCTGCTGCTGCTGCTGCTGCTGCATCGCCTCCACTATCGCCTCCATCGCCAAGCCCTCCACGCCAAGGATGTGCTCCCGCCCTCAAGTCCTTCACCATCGTCATCTCCGCACCCGCCTCCTCCTCCACCTCCGTCGCCACAGCCACCCTCGCCGTCACACTGATGGTGCACACTCTGATGCACGTCCATATGTTGATGCTCTACATGTGTGCTGTTCGTTCGCAAGGACAATCCAATGGCCCCCGTTGACGTAGAGGCAGCGGCGGACAGTGATACTTGTACCATCGGGGCTGGCTCCACACGCAGCCTTGCGTCGACGCGGAACGAAACCGAGGAGACGCCAGAGGTAGCAGGGCAGGCTCCTAACCAGCCGGCCGAGCCGGACGTGCTGGCCGAACTGGAAGCTCTTGGCGTGCCCCCAGATCAAGCGCGATTCTTGGCGGACTGGGCGAAATCTATCAAGATAGCGGGTTCAGACCTTTTCGAGGCCCTTGCCTCCATGCACGACTCTCTGCGCTCCTCGGGGCTGGTGGAGGATATCCTGCTGAAGCTCAAGAACACGCTGATACAGTCGGCCCTCGAGAAGCTCACTCTCAAGCTTGAGCCCAAGCAACTTGAGCGCCTAGCGGCGGCCTTCGCAGAAATGCTTGACGAGGATGAGTTCCAAAAGGTCCTGCAGACTCCGGCGCATGCCCTCTCGCTCGCCTACGATGTCTACGACGAAGCCCCTGAATTGGTGCGCGCTCTGGCCACGCGTTGCACGCATGACCTCCTCGGCAAAGTGATCGAGAAAGAGCATCTCGACAAGATCGACACGCTCGTCGAGAAGCTGCCCGACAGTGCGCTGCGCGAGCTCGCCCTCCACCCCGAGCGCATGGCCGAAAAGGTGAGCGTCCGAGCGCGCGAATGGCTGCGCTCGCGCTCTGATGCCGTCGGATGTCTGGCACCTGAGCTGTGCCTCGGATATCTCGACCCTTGTCGCAGGTGCTGCGCTTAGCGTTGCAGCAGGAGGGCGACCACGAAAAGCTGGTGCAGGAGCTGGCGACGAGAGCCGTGCCAGAGCTACTGCGTGCCTTGCTAGAGCGCCTTCCGTTTAACGACACCCACCTTCGAGAGAAGTTGCAGGGCGTTTTCAAGTCGGCCATCGAGAAGGCTGCTGCGGCGATCACGAAGTTAGATGCTCAGACAGGGGTTGGCGACATGATTCTCGCGTGCCTCGACAGCGACGGCAAGCACGCCGGAGCGCTCTTTTCTTTCGCCTGGGTGCTTGTTCGGACCGTCGTGCTCAGCCGTGCACAGCTCATTCAAGAAGATGTTGGCAAAGAAGTGGTGAAGAAGTTGCCGTCCACCTCGACGACGCTAATTCAGTCCCTGCTTAGGGCCACGCTTGAATACGGGCTCCAAGAAACAATGGCAGTGCCCATCGACGATGTGCAAAACCTGGTCAGTGCGCTCCACCTCGAGAAACTCTCGGCCGCTCACTTCGAAGCCGCTGCCGCCTCGCGCGGCTCCGTCTCGTCGCAGTTCCTCGCATTTGCCACGGTGCTGCTGTCCCACTGCTCGACTGAGGAGCTGAAGAAGGCATTCACTCAATCGACCGTGAAAGAGGTGCTAGCAACGACCATCCGTCCACACATCCCCAAGGCACTTGCGGGCGGCAGCACCACCGAGTTTCTCGTCAACTCGTGCGTGGGCCTGCTCGTCGGGGAGCTTGAATCGCTCTGCGGTGGCGCATCCTCTCATGTGACGCCGCCGAGAGACGCAATGCTGACGGAGCCAGCAATCATCACTCTCGCCACCGCAAAGCCGCACGCGCTGCCGGCGATCATGTTTGATCTGGTGCTGCGCGCCGCAAAGCAGGGCAGCCGCGAGAAAGCGACGGAGATGAAGGACGTGCTGGTTCGGATGATAAGACACAAGTTAGTCGAGTACGGCGCGAAAGACGAAGACGTGGATCAGGCCATCGAAGAGCTCGAGGCTCTGCTTGACGGCGATAAACTGCTGGCGGCCCTATACGACCCGCCAAAGCTCGCCAGCAGCTTCTTTGCCGCTAAATTTCACGGCGGCGGTGGTGATGCGGCCTTGCGCTGTGCCAAGTCCATGACGTTGCACTGGATCAGCGAGCGCCTTCAGCAGCGCAGTTTCGATGCGCGCGTCGTGTGGATAGTTCGCGAGGTGCTGACGATGATGCCTGACGAAGAGATCGCGGCGGAGCTAGTGCGCAGCCCAGAGGCGCTGCTGAACAAGGTGCTGAAGCAGGCCGTGGATAGAGGGCAGGAGCTCGCGCAGGAGCTTCTGGAGGATGGGCTGACACGTGCCCGGGAGGAAGCGGCGCGCAAACTTGAAGCTCTTGGCATGCCCCACGAACAAGCTCAATTCTTGGCGGAGCAGGCGCAAGACTACTTGATGGCGGGCGCCGACGGTCTCAAGGACCTTGCCGAGGGCAACGGCGAGGGCGCGGCCGTGTCGACCGAGGGTGTGGTGCTGAAGCTGAAGGAGGAGATTGCGAGCGTCTCGGCCGCCTCTGCTCTCGCGTTCATGGGCTTCTTCCTGCGCCACCGCTTCCTGCCGATCTTTGACTTGATCTCGGACATTGTTGTCGCAGCCGGGCTGTGCACGAACGACGCGCAGCTGGTGGCGAGCATCGACGGCTTCGTGCGCGGCGAGTGCACCTTTAACGGGGACACTGGCGAGGTGCGTCGCGTCTTCTTCAGCCTCACGATCATCTTCATCTTGGCCAGCTGGGTCGTGCTCTGGCTCGCCCTCGGCATGCACGTGCTCAAGACGCCGGCTGACAACTCGATTTATACTGAGATCTATGAGTATTTATACGAACAATATGATTTTAAGATCTATGAGGACTTGGGCTTTCTGTTGTTCACCTTATTCGTGCGTGCTGTGCTTAGCGACTGGCTGGGCGCCTCTTCTTGGTCTGAATCGCACCAAACAGCGTCTTTTATCGCGTTTCTGCTCTGCATGCTTCCGATGATAGTGGTCGTCGAGCTTCCTGGAGTTCTGCTCGGGATGCTGGCAACGCGGTCGATCCGCTGTGTGTCTGGTCTGCTCACAAGGTGCGGCTGCTCAAAAAGCATGAGGGACTCCGAGAACTTCGAGAAATCTCTCTTCCGCCTCGGCTACACAGCTTGGTTCATGCTTTGCACGATCGCCACGCTTCCCATTGGCGTGCCATTGCTGATTCTGGTTGAGGTCCTCACCCTGATCTTCTTCCCCCACCAACCTACGCCGGGGGCGTTCAGCAGCGCCTACGAGAACCTGCGCCGCGTGCTCGAGCCGGCGCTCGAGTCAGCACCCCAGGCCATCATCCAGCTGGGTTACCTCGTCTACACCACGGCGGGGCGCGGCAAACCCTTTGATGACTACACCCTCCTCGCGTCGCTCCTCGCATCCGTCGGCCAGCTCTATCAGACCTTCTACTACCTCAGAGACACGGCGCAGGCGTACCATCAGTCCATGGTCAGCGTCGTGGTCGAGTTGGCAAGCCTCACCTCGATCGATAAGGTGCCCTTCCGGCTCGTGCTGCGCTCGTGGCCTTCGGTCGATTATCGCAGCGTCCCTGACAATCTGGGCATCGACATGTTCAAGCAGGTGGGCGAGGCGCTCGCGGGCAACGAGAAGCTGCGGTGCCTTCGCTTTGCAAAGCGCCAAGTGTCGGGCAACGAACTCGCGCTCCTGTCGGGCGCTCTGGCGCAGAGCCATGTGCGCGAGTTGGCCATACTCGACGACTGGGCGCAGCTAAAGGAGCGGCTCAAAAAGCTCGAAGGAGACACGTTGGCGTTGATTGGCGTTGATGACAAGAGGCGGCTGCTGCTCGGCGACCAGAACGAGCGCGCAATTCCTGAAGTATTCATTCATGATGTTCTCGGCGTGACCTCGAGCCTACGCATCTTGCGCCTCGAAGGCTTTCAGCTAGAGCCGCGCCAGTGGAGCGTTATGCTCAGTGCACTTGGCACCGGGCGCTCCATTGAGCAGCTTCATCTGGCCGGGCCGCGCAATGAGATTGACATTAAGGCAAAGGAGTTTCAGGTGAAGGAGTTGCCGTCCACACACGCGCTGGTGACCCTGCGCTCCCTGAAGCACCTCACGCTCCATCATGTGCCGCAGTCGGTGCTCGACGCGCTGTTTCGCGCGGGGCTGCAGCAGAGCAGGTCCATTGTGCGGCTTGATCTCTCGCACAACACGCTCGGGCAGGATGCAGCGCGCGGGATCGAGACGTGGTTGCGCCGACCGCAGCTCAAGACGGTGCTCTTAGATGGCATCTCCTTCGTTGCAGACTCTGAGGATGGGGCGGCGCGTGCTGCAATCCGCCCGGCGCTTGCGCTGCTGAAGGCCCTTTGCGACCCAAGGGCGAGTGTCCAAGTGTTCCTCATCACACTTGCATCGAAGGAGCCAGTGGAGAAGGCGAGCAGCCAGGCGATGAAGCGGCTCTCTGGCCAAGCAAAGCTCGTGCTCAGCCGTGCACCATCAGCGCGACTCGTTGCCATCGGAATCTGCGATGTAGAGGGCCAGGTGCTTGTGGAAGCGCCCTCACGGTTGCGACAGATGTGGGACCACGCGCGAGGCACGGCGCGCACAATCACCAACGCTCTCGTGCCGTGCTTGAAGCTGCATGAGACAAATGTCGACACCATGCTCGCTTCCCTGGTCCGCCGTCAGCACGACCAAAGCGACCCCATGGCCGATGTGTGTGCCGCAGTTGTCGCTCTCGCTCTGAGCGAGACCACGTGCATAGCCTTGCTCCTGCAGCAGCTTCCGAGGGAGCTCACAACAGACATGGGGCGCATTCTGGCGCGGCACGTCTTCGACGCAAAGGACGGAGTTAAGAAATCGGGGCTAGACAAATTAATTGTCAGCCCCAAAGGACCTGAAGTCAAAGAATCTGATGTCCACCTTGCGGTCCATGGGTGCCGGCAGACAGATGAAGATTTCCAATTGTGCTTCCCCCTCTACGTCTCCAGCATGGTGACGCACCTCACGCTGCGCGACAACCTGGTGACGGAGCTGGGGCTTCATATGCTCGAGAAGGAGGTGTTCAGCCGGAGGGGGACGACGAAGCTGCGGCGTTTTGAGCTCAAGGCTTCGACGATCCTCCCCGCAAAGATGCTCGTGGGCCTTGCACATCTTGCCAAGCAGCTTAAAGACGGATGCGGTGGACCACGTGGGTTCGCTTTCCCGGGCTTTACTGGCGATCGGGAGAAGAAGCTGCAGAAGCCGCGCTCTCGTCCACCCTTTGGCTTTGGCAGCTGGCCATCTCATCAGGTGCTCGATGGGGCGGTTGCCAGCGTTCAGCGTGGCGAAGCGTTGCGGATGGAGGAGGAGAAGAAGGGCTTGCTGGGGACGTCACCAGAAAGCTTGGATGCCCTTGGGATACTCCTGATTGGTGTTGTGGGCGCCGCCGACCTGTCCGACCAAGGCATCACAGGCGACAATGCACGCACATTGTTGATTGGCATTGGTGCTAGCGGCGCGCTGACGAACATCGAGTAAGTTTGACGCTCAAAATCTGACAAACTTGATTCGTAGCAGCCACTAACTTGCTAATTGCCAGTTGAATGCTCTCGTTTGCTCTCGTTTGTTGCGCAG
>Ga0180442_102401_pt1 | contig 9827 bp, 8 predicted proteins | sample ChrtobMetP5_16mM_FD_119746 | JGI IMG/M metagenome (GOLD analysis project Ga0180442, IMG submission 119746) | Chrysochromulina tobin associated microbial communities from unialgal haptophyte culture, Seattle, Washington, USA - P5_16mM MetaG | ecosystem: Host-associated > Algae > Haptophytes >... | reverse complement strand
TCCTCCTTCGCCGCCTCCACCATCACCACCTCCCTTTCCGCCCCCGCCCTCGCCGCCTCCACCATCACCACCGCCATCGCCACCGCCGCCATCGCCACCGCCACCATCTCCACCTCCCTCGCCACCACCACCATCGCCGCCACCCCCATCACCACCCCCATCACCCCCACCATCACCACCGCCATCGCCGCCACCGCCATCGCCGCCGCCACCATCACCACCTCCCTCACCGCCGCCACCGTCGCCGCCTCCACCGTCGCCACCTCCCTCACCGCCGCCACCATCGCCGCCGCCGCCGTCTCCCCCTCCGTCGCCGCCACCACCATCGCCGCCTCCCCCATCGCCACCTCCTTTGCCGCCGCCTCCCTCGCCGCCACCACCATCACCACCTCCCTCACCGCCGCCACCATCGCCGCCACCACCATCACCCCCTCCCAGGCCGCCGCCACCATCGCCGCCGCCACCATCACCCCCACCCTCACCGCCGCCACCATCGCCTCCTCCTCCATCACCACCCCCTCCATCGCCACCGCCTCCCTCACCGCCACCACCATCGCCACCACCGCCATCACCACCTCCGCCTACACCCCCGCCACCGTGTCCTCCGCCACCCTCGCCACCTCCACCATCTCCACCGCCACCATCCCCCCCTCCACCATCCACTCCGCCGCCGTCCCCTCCGCCGCCCTCACCTCCACCACCCTCACCACCACCACCCTCACCACCGCCACCCTCGCCCCCACCACCGTCGCCTCCACCCCCTTCGCCTCCACCCCCTTCGCCGCCACCACCGTCCCCCCCTCCACCGTCCCCGCCGCCGCCCTCACCACCTCCGCCATCACCCCCACCACCATCACCACCGCCACCATCGCCGCCACCGCCCTCACCGCCACCACCATCACCTCCTCCGCCATCACCTCCTCCGCCATCGCCCCCGCCACCATCACCACCACCACCATCGCCGCCACCGCCCTCACCGCCACCACCATCACCTCCTCCGCCATCACCTCCGCCATCGTCCCCGCCACCATCACCACCACCACCATCGCCGCCACCGCCCTCCCCTCCCCCGCCGTCGCCACCACCGCCACTGCCGCCGTCTCCATCACCGCCGCCTCCGTCCCCACCGCCACCGTCTCCGCCACCACCATCGCCACCGCCCTCGCCACCACCCCCATCGCCGCCGCCACCATCTGAGGTGGGCCGACGCCGCCAGCTGGACGTTTCAGTTGTTGAGCGTGGTGCTGGCGAAGATGCACTCAGGTTGGATGCGGCAGATTTGAAAGACCTGTCTACCGGCCAGCCTACAACGTCCTCATCGGTGTACAGCAACAGTACGCTAGCGTCCAACGCCGTGGATGGCGACTTGAGTGGGATGCATCCCAACATCTTCCATTCGTACCGGGGGAGTGGAACATACCAGTGGTGGGCGGTGCAACTGTCCTGCTTGGTGACCAACCCCGTTGTTACGATTTACGCCCGGGACTGTTGCCATTCGAGCAGCACATACCAGGTTAACATCCTTCTCGGTAGCAACGCGCTTAGCGCAGGGCCGGCAGGCGCAAGCGGCGCGTGTGCAACTATCACCGACTTGACCGACAGCTCGGTCAGAGAGCGAGTCTGCTCAGGAACTGGTGACGTGCTGATTTTGCAAAGTCTCCACGAGGGCAAGTATATGCATTTTGGAGAAGTTCTCGTCAGAGGCACATGCTTGTCCTCGCCGGGATGAGTTGTGAAGCCGAGTACGGTACTAGCCCACGTCGCCACGTGCCGGTGAGACATTCAGTTCTAGTTCCTACTCGACTGTGTGCAGTTTATAGTCTTCAAACGTTTGAGCCTGGGCCTGCTGATTCGCCCAGCGCATTTGCACGGCCAGGAGCGCATTTGCAGGGGAGCGCACTGCGGTAAAAATATCAGCTCTGGTAAAAATATCAGCTAGCAACGCACAAGCACAGTTGCCCCGCGCGTGTGCGTGTTTGCTCTTTGAATGCCGCATTTCCATCTCCACTCAGACCCACACGGTCCGTGCATGTGCGTTTCGAAACAGTCGCTCAGTAAGCCTCGCGCTCCGCGTCCAGGGCCTGCAGGTGCATGTGCAGGAGGTGACGCCGGCGCGAGAACTGGCCGAAAGCGCCGCTCTGGATTCTCGGGGGCGAGCGCGCCACGAAACACCACAGGGTAAGCGGTAACTAATACTGAGACTCAGTGACCCGGAGTGAGTAGTGCATGGAGAAGTGACATTAATCTCCTTGCTAGCTTAAGGTCAAAATCTCGCGCACCTCCATGTTGAAACACCATGCTAAGGAACTACCTCTGTAAATCTCCCTGAAGGTCACATTATCGCGCAGGCGCGCGGAGAACATTGGGCACTGCTCCGCTGCCGCCGAACAAGCCCTGCCGAGCAGACCGATGCCGCCGCCGCCGCCGCTGCCGAACCGCTGCCATCGCCACCGCCACCGTTGCAATGAACCAGCCCTCAAAGGCCTGGATATCAGCATTACAGCTGCTCTGCACCTTCTTCTCTTGAAGCTGAGACACTGACGTCAGGGTCCCCCCATCTCGCCTGCCGACGCCCTCTGACCCTTGCGTGCTTGATCACAACCCACCCGCACAGCCTCCTTTGCACACACTCTCGCCCTCCGCCTAGATTAGGGCGATCAACGCAGGCTCGGCCTTGATCCGCAGCGATCAATGCATGCTCGGCCTTGCCCATCCGCAGCGATCAATGCAGGCTCGGCCTTGCCCATCCGCAGCAGCAGGCTCTCCGACAGCGCGGAGCAAGCGGGAGGGCGGGCGAGAACATGAACACGCACAGGGCCCTGCGGAGAGGCCATTCAGGGAAGGAAGGAAGCTCCCCCAGCCGACAGTACGTGCGCCACCAGAGGAATTGGCATAGAATTGGCACCCCTTATAGACGCACTCTCTTTAGTTATCGAAGCAGATGAGGAGGCGGAAGTCGGCTGGCGACGCGCCGCTCTCATCCATGCGTTTCTTCATCTCCTCGAAGCCGAGGCACAAGTCTTCCCCCATGAGCTCGCGTCGGGTGGTGCGTTCGCTGGCGTCCGCGAGATCCGCTTCGTCGTCGTCAGCAGATTCAGATTCTTCGTCCTCTGCGGCAACGCGGCCGCTAGCGACCAGCTCCTCCATGATCTTCTCGAGCGTAGCCTCGCTCTTCTGCCTGTCGTTCATGTCGTCCCATCCGGCCGGGTACGCGCCTCCTCGCTCCAGGCCGAAGATGGCTTCGACGTTGACTTGGCGGAGGCTGGGCTCCTGCGACCTGCCGTATTCGTCTCTGACAAGACCGACTCGGCGCGCGTACTGCTGTTTACGAAGCTGATACGGCGTGGCGACAAACGATCCAGCCGGCTTGAGTGCACGTGCGCTGCGTGATGTCGACGAGACGCTGACCTGCCAGTCGACAGCAAACAAGCCTGCCAGGGTGCTGCAACAGTGTGAGTGTAGGTTCGCGTCGTCGATGTCCGGTGCATCGTCCTCGTTGACGTCGGCGGGCCATCCAGATCGCACACAGCCCAGCTGCTGGATGAGGAGAGACGGATCCGAGCGAACGGAGCCCACACTTTGACTGAAGAGGCCGAAGCGGTTGTAGTGTCGTGATTCAAGTTCCCCGATGCAGTCGTCCCAGAAGCCGCTGCCCGGCACCCAGCCGGCGCCCATGTCGGCCAGTTCCCCCTGGCGGCAGTTCGAGGGCTGCACCGCTTCTGTCGCCACTGCATAGACCTCGTGTGCGTGTTCCCACTTGAAATCCTGCTTCTCGTCCTCGCTCTTGAATGGGCCGTGCTCCTCCTCGTACTCCTCGAAGAGCGAGGCCCACTGCTCTTCCGTTGCGATTTCCATCTTCTGCTTAAACACACTGGACAGCTCGAGGAACCTGGCCTCGTTCGTGAAGGTCCAATCGGCGTAGGGGCACCGAATCCACTTGTCCACGAAGCCATTGGTCACAGTGACAAGCTTCGCACAGCGGTGCCACAGCTCGGGGGACATGTGCTGGAAGGCGGACTTAGGCTGCTGCTCGTGCTTTGAGCGCTCAGCGAGCACTAGAAGCGTCACACGGGCGGCGACTGTCACCGAATCCACGTGATACACGCAGCGTTCGAGCTTCAAGTGGATATCGCACCCCATGGATTACCCAAACCTGGAGTAGAATCCTACTCCCGATTTGGTCTCAGAGTCCATGCATGCACTGCCTCTCACGAGATGGCGCATGCGAGCAAGTATCATATCGCTCAAGTTTGGCAACGTGCGCGGCGCGCCGTCTTCGTCACGGCGCGGGCGGGCTGTCAAAACATAGACATCCTCCCCTACTCATATTCACACTGCTCACTGGAGCACCTTCAGTGAAAAACGAGCAGCAGAAGGGTAAAACTAACCTGTCTCACGACGGTCTAAACCCAGCTCACGTTCCCTATTGGTGGGTGAACAATCCTGCATTTGGCCCCCGCTGCGAGGCAGTGACAGGAAGAGCCGACATCGAAGGTTTCCCCGCGGCCATTTCCGCGGCCACCACTTTAGCAGCCTCACAACCGTTTCTGCTGAGCATCACGGGCTCGACGGGAGCGGGGGCACTTATCTCGCGGACCCCTGGAGGCGGAGCCGAGCCCGTGCCAGCGGCATTTGACTCGCTGGATGCTGTCAAGTCAGAAAGGACTTGAATACGAAAGGTCGATGCTGGTATGGCCTCGTGGTCCCCCCCCCATGGGAGTGCCCCAATGGTTTCGCACATCCCCTGAACGTCACTTGCTGCCGCGGCCGCGGCCGCAACTGCCAAGTCATGTCTCAGGTCACTGCGAAGGCCACCATAAACGTTCCGTAACTGCTCCTCCTGCCTGTCGGCCGCGTCATGAGCTTCCTCCAAGGTTTCCTTTGCAATGACTCTTGTGTTGCTCACCAGCAGCCGATGAGCCGCCGCGCCTGTATGGCCCTCCTGCCACGGCCTCAGGTTGAAACTGGCGACCCAGATGATGCGCTCGCCGGAGCGAACGCACACACCCGCATGGGTGACGGAGCCGACGAAGAGCAAGGCTGTGCCGCGTGGTGGCAACATGATCCGACCCTGCTCTGCTTCAGTATGGCGCACGTCCAGCAGAGAGCGGTCGTGCACGCGCACACAGAAGGGCTCTGCGTCGGCGGACGTAGGCCAGAATTTAGTTCCGCCGCCTTCATAATTTTCGGCCTCCGAAAGTGGCACCAACACAGTCAGCATGTGTCCGTCTTCGTGTTCTTCAAAGCTGCCTCCTGCTTGATAAACGTTGACGGCAGGCTCATTGAGCGAGAAATGAATGTCCATGTCGCTGAGGCCAACTGCTTGCCCAAAGAGAGTCTTTGCGAGAGATGGCAGCCGGTCCTCCATGAGTCGCAGCGTTCGCCTCACGATGCGGTCGCACAGGTTGTAAGACTCAGGAAGCTTGCTGATTGGCAGCCTGAGCTTGAAGCCGGACAATGGTGGTCCCACACGGCACACGTACTCCCGCGCAGCAGACATGAGGGCATCGCACTCTTCATTCTGGACGAAGGATGGCACCAAGTAGATGCCATGCCCGCAAGCGACTGATGCGCTGGCTGGCGCGTGCTCCACAGATGACTCTTCGGGTCGATCTGCTGCCGTGCCCCCGCGTAGGTCACAGAATGCAAGCGATTGACAACCTTCCGCGTCCATCGATGAGCGTTTTTCTGGAGTGGGCATTCCACGCCCTCGTCGGCAAAGCGGGGCGCCTGTATTGGTCACGTGGAGTCCTCATGCACAGCACCACAACCGGGAAGCCTGCCGAATCGAGATTTGCCCGGAAAATTCTCTGGGATGTATTTTAAGTGTGCTTGAGTGTGAAACCGTGGAGGGTGTACCTCGTCTCTCTCGACTTGCTGTGTGACAAAATCGAATATGGCCTTTGCGTTGCGCGCGGCGGCGGTTCGCGATTGGGGTATTTCCAAAAGACAGGGACGCTACCAACCCTGATTGTGGCTCCTGTGCATCATCTCCATGCTTTTGATCGAGTGTGCCGCGACAGCGTTGGCAGTCGCGCGCGCGGTCGCTGCGAGCTTTGCCGCCAATCGTTCCCGCGCAGTCGGAGGCGGCTTGGACTTGCGCTTCTCCGGAGCTCCAGCCGAGGCACTTGGAGCACTGCATACAGCCGCTCCGGAGGAGGTCGCGGCGTGAGCGGCGGTTGAGGTACCACTAGCCGTTGATTCGAGGCGGGCCCGCTTGCGATCCTCCCCGATCGTCCGTGCGGGCGCCTCCGTCGTGGATCGAAATGCCGCCACCACGTCTTCGGCGGTGCTCACACCAGCAGCAGCAACAACGCCCACGACGGCGCCAGTGCTCCCTGCGAGCGCCTGCCTTTCACAGGCGAGCACCCGTGACCACACACTGCCCTCTGGAGGAGCAAATGGCCGTCCGTCCTCACCTCGCGCCACCCAGGCGCCGTGGAACGGACACACGCCAGTCGACCCAAGCATCACCCTCAGCTTGCACAGGCTGCCGTCAGCGCGCACAGCGCCGCAAGCCCTTCCAGTCGTCGCTGTACCGATTCCGGCCATCGCGCGGCCGTTGTTGCCGTACTCAACTGGCGATGCGCCCGCAGCCGCATCGACACTGGCCACGTCACCTGCCGCGTCGCCACTGGCCACGTCACCTGCCGGGACGCCCGTCATCGCGGGGTTTCTCTCCAACTGCGGCCTCATGGCCTCCGGTGGCGCGCGCTCCCACCCCGCATCCGGGTCGACAAAGACGGGCTCATAGCCAGGCTTGAGGTCCACCGCGTCTTCGAACTCATCGGAGTCGTCTGCATCGGCCGGCCGCTGCACTGTCGCGCCGCCCGTGATGTCGTCCGCCGCGGCGGCGGCCGCCGCCGCCGCCGCTGCCTGGCGCGACTGTCCGACGAGGAGCGGCTCAGCCCGTGCAAGGAGCTCGCGAAGCTGTGCGCGGAGGGCGGTCACACGCTGCAGCAGTGCCGTATGCGCGGGCCGCTCTGGCACAGGCAAGGTGACGCGCGAGAGCGTAAGTAGCCAGCTACGCAGGAGAGGCTCAAAGGCGTTTCGCGCCTCCGCATGCGCATCTCGCAGAGCCTCAAGCATAGGCAGATGGTCGTGGACGGACCTCTGCTCAGGAGCACTCAGGTTAATGTCGAGCGAGGCGCCTCCCGCCCCACCTAGCCATGCCGTCGTGGCGGCGCTCAAACCGGACGGGCCTCTGCCCGCTTCCAGCCCCTCCTCGTCTCCCTCCCAGTCCTCTTCCTCGCCTTCATCTACTGCGGATGGCTGGTGCAGCTGGCTCAGCACTACGATGCCGTCGTCGAGCGTGGGCGCCAGGATGCGGAGACACTCCGTCATCGTCTCAGCGCAACGGCGCATCTCAGCCATCCGCGACACCGCTGCAGATTGGAGCTCCTCATACTTTTCGCGCCAGCGCTGCTGTCGCTGCTCTGCCAGCAAGGGGGCCGCACTGCCGCTGGCGCCTGCCGGCGCCAGTGCCGGCGCCAGTGGCGCCATTGCAGCGCTCATGTATCGCCGTGCGAGCGTCAGCGATTTGTAGCCGTCCAGGTGGCCATGGCACGCGTGCCAGCTTGAGATCAGCTCGCAAGCACGTTCGCGCAGCCTCTCAGCCCACGACTCTGGAGGCGGCAACGGATGGTTGCGTGCGTCACCGCCACACAGTTGCACCAACTCTGGCACCATCTGCGGTAGGAGCGCTCGGCGGAAGGAAGCGGAGCGTGGCCAAAGCTCTGCACACACCTGCAGCGCAAGAAAGCGTACCCGGGAGTTGGATGCGGCCAGCTGACCCCACAGCTCCTCTGCCAAAAGTGCGATGTTCTCGTCTGATTGTCGGCCAAATTGCTTGATGCGGCTCAGCGCCTCGGGCGTCACGTCGTCCGAGCTCTTGGTCGCCTGCTTGATAAGACGAGCGGCAATGTTGGCGCTCTTCATGCGCGCCGCGTCTCTTTTACGTTCCCTGGGTCGTACATTCAAACGAAGCGGCGTCTTTGGACCTGAAAGATTGCACGAGGGCCGCTCACGAGTCAAGAGCCCCTTTCAAACGCGTTGTGTTGAACAGCCGCATCGAGGGGAAACGGATCGGAAAATGCAAGGAACGCTGTACAGCGCCGCCGCCAAGGCGCACCTGCTCTTCTCGCCCAATGTGGCGCGCCGCACGGTGTTCTGCCTACTCGCCGAGGGCCTCTTGGTCCTGCTCGTGGCCGTTACGCCCGAACTCCGGCTCTTTGCTGACGATGTGATGGCAGCCGTGGAGCTTCGGCTGCTCCGCGGAGCGCATGCGATGGCGTGGTGGTCTGTGATCGCCATGCTTTCCTCATCGTGCTGTGCGTTACAGCTCATCCTCTCCGCTGCATCGCTCGGCTGTTCGGGCCTCAATTCGCTTCTCGGCCCGGTCCGGCCGCCGCTGCTCGCAGCCACTCTACTACTCCAATCTTCGGCATGGTATGTCGTGGTGGCCCGTAAGCCGCAGCAGGCGGCCACAGTTGCGATCGGATCGGCGGCGACGCTCGCTCTCACACTCCTGCCCGAGCTGATCCATGTGCTCGAGACACGCCGCCTCCACAAGCGGCAAGCCGAGCCAGCCAACTCGACGCTGCTCGTTCTGCCACTCCGCCTCGCCAACGTAGGGTGCGCCGCGTGCGAAGCCAAAGTGCGCTCGGTGGCCGAGGCGTGCGAGGGTGTGGTTCAGTGCGACGTCGACCTGGATCAGGGAACTGCAGCCATCTCCATCGCCGCCGACGTGGAGCCCGTCGCGATGCGTGACCGGCTCGTCGCCGCGCTCACTGCAGCGGGCTATCCTCCTGCGGCGGCGCCAGCTGCCGAGGCCGAGGCCGACGTGGATGCCTGCTGTGCGCGCCCAGCCGCAGTAGCGACGAAACAGGCGGGTGCGGCCGAGTCAGCGGCGGCGGGGCAGTTGCCATGGTGCTCGATCGAGCAACTCGGCGCGATCGTCGGAGGGTTGCTTGGCAGCTCCTGCTGTGCGGTGCAGCTCGGTCTCAACTTGCTCACGTCGCTCGGCGTCAGTCTCTTCGGCGTCGGCTGCGCCGGCTTCAACACATATCTCGGTCCGCTTCGACCATACATGCGCGCGGCGACGGCCACCTTCTTCGCGCTTCGATGGGCCACGTGTCCACCCAACCGCCGCCGGTCTCTGCTGTTGTGGACAGCGCTGGCGGCGGTGCTCACACTGCTTCCCGAGGTGCTGCTGCACGCGGGCGCCACGGCCATCGCGGCGCCCACGGACGGCGCGAAGCGTGTGTCACTCAGGGTCGACGGCATGGGGTGCGAGGCATGTCAGGTTGCTGTGACGCACGCCATGCAGTCGTTATCGGGGGTACTAGCCGCCTCAGCCGATTTTCAGGCGGGTACAGCCACGTTGCTCGTGCATCCCGAGTGGGGCTTCGACATTGGCACGGTGGCCAAGGCGGTGGAAGCGGCAGGCTTCGAGTTGGATGTGTCGACGGCGACCTTCGAGGGCTGATAGTCTGTACGCTTATGCGGTGGCGAGCACGTAAAGCTCTCAGAGCTCTAGTGCTTTCCAAAACCTCGAGAGGAAGGTCGACCAGCGCAGCCGGCAGCAGCCAGTACGTGTAGCTGGCTGCGGCGGCTTACCGCTTTTGGTGGGACGGGCTCGGTGTGTTCTCTCAAATTTTTTACCTTTTCAAACGAATCTCCGAAGTCCGATGCTCTCGCAGGTCAGAGAACTTTGTAACTTACCAAGCAGCCTACACATTGGCAGGACCCCCTGAATTGCGGTGGGGGAATTTGAAGGGGATGTCGGCGTGAGAGTAAGGCGGCATGCGTCATGGAACATGGAACGG
>Ga0180442_102384_pt1 | contig 9889 bp, 6 predicted proteins | sample ChrtobMetP5_16mM_FD_119746 | JGI IMG/M metagenome (GOLD analysis project Ga0180442, IMG submission 119746) | Chrysochromulina tobin associated microbial communities from unialgal haptophyte culture, Seattle, Washington, USA - P5_16mM MetaG | ecosystem: Host-associated > Algae > Haptophytes >... | reverse complement strand
GGGGGGGCGGTGGTGGGGGGGGCGCTGGGGGGGGGGGCGGCGACGGGGGTGGCGGGGGGGGCGGCGGAGAGGGGGGGGGCGGCGGGGGGGGTGGTGACGGGGGCGGCGGCGAGGGGGGCGGCGGCGGGGGGGGCGGCGGCAAGGGCGGCGGCGGCGGGGGCGGCGGCGGCTGGGGCGGCGGCGCCGGCGGCGGGGCCGGCGGCGGTAGGGGCGGCGGCGGCGAGGGCGGCGGCAGCGATGGCGGCGGCGGCGAGGGCGATGGCGGCGGCGGCGAGGGCGATGGCTGCGGCGGCGAGGGTGCATGCGAGGGTGGCGGCGACGGCGACGGCGGCGGCGGCGGCGGCGGCGGCGGCGGCGAGAGCGAGGGCGGCGGCGGCGGCGAGGGGGCGGCGGCGGGGGCAGGGCAAAATGAGACTGTGCCTGAGACGCCGGTGAAGGTCGTTGGCCAGGAGCAGACGGTGCCTCCGATGACTCCGATGTTGGCTGCCCCTCCGTACGGCGCTGTGTTCCCGTAGATCGAGGAAGACATAATCGTGACTGTGCCAGAAGAGACAGCGACACCGCCGCCCTCTGCTCCCCAGCCATATGCTGTGTTCGAGTAGATCTGGGAGCTCACGATTGAGACTGTGCCTTCTTCAACGTAGACACCACCACCATATGGATACCACCCGGAAGCTGTGTTGGAGTACACTTGACAGGAGTCCAATGTAATCCTGCCTGACAGGACGTAGACACCACCGCCATGCGATACCCCGACACCAATGCCCTGCACCACCGTGTAGCCTCCCGTGATGCTGAGCCGGATCAGTTGCACGACGCCCGACGAGCCCGGGTTGATCCTCAGCACACGGCGCGGACTCGAGGAGCTCGCCTGTGCGTTCAGCACAACCGTGGCTCCCACCGCCGCCTCGAGGATGATGCTCCTGGTGATGTTGAGCTCGGCGCTGAGGTAGTAGGTGCCGTCGGCAAGGACAATGCGACCGACAGCTGTGTTGGCAAGTGCACTGGTCAGGCCGGCGGCGGTGCTCACCGAGGTCTGCAGCGGCGGCGGTAGAGACGGTGCGTCGGGCGGGTAAAGGTGGCAGGGAGACCACGGTGGCGGCGGCGAGGGCGAGGGCGGCGGGGGCGAGGGCGAGGGCGGCGGGGGCGAGGGGCAGTGAGCGTAGGGGATGCACTGCTGACAAAATGGCGGCGCGTTGTCGCAGGCCGCGTCCGAGGCCGTGAGGCAGTACGCGTACGGCGCGCAGAGCTCCACGCACTCGATAGGCATCATTGAGCAATCGCCGGGAGGCCCGCAGTCCAAGCAGTCGGTGCCGAGACTGCAGTACGAAAACTCGGATCCGGGTCCACCATCGTCGCAATCACCATCAGAGGGCCAGTTGCAGGTGTTTGAGCATAGTGGGGAAGAGGGAGGGGGCGGTGAAGGCGAGGGCGGGGGCGGAGATGGCGGAGGTGGCGGAGGTGATGGCGATTGAGGCGGGAGCATCAAGCGCGGCCCGCAGTCAATACAGTCGGTCCCGTACGCACAGTCCGTGTACTCAGAGCCGGGGCCGCCGTCGTCGCAGAGGGAGTCGAAGGGATAAGTGCACGTATTGGCGCAGATCAGATTTGAGGGCGGCGGGGGCGAGGGCGAGGGCGGGGGCGGAGATGGCGATGGCGGTGGAGGTGAGGGAGGCGAGGGAGGCGACGGGCATGGGATGGTTGCATACGCGTAGCACACAGACTCGCCCGCGCAAGTACAGAGGCCGATAGCACATCCGCCCGTGCACGTCCGCCCGCTATTATAGTAGCAGCTGATCGAGCAATAAGGATGCGACGAAGGGCATGTTCTGCAGCAGGGCTGCCGGTTTGCATGAGGGAGTGAGTCGGCATCGTTACATGTCACCGAGGGGTGCGATGACGACCGAGGGCCGCAGTCCACGCAGTCGGTGCCGAGGCTGCAGTCGGCCCACTGAGCTCCGGGCCCGCCATCGTCGCATTCACCATCAGAGGCGAAGTTGCAGGTATTTGAGCATTGTCCCACCGCGCCGCTCAGCCGGAGGAGGAGCAGCACAAACGTGAGCATCGAGTGGCGGGGTGCACCGACTCGAATCTTTGAATCTGCGCGCGCAGCCACCTGGTACGGGTATAGAACGGGTACAGAGGTGGTGGAACTGCTTCGTTCGGCGCATAACCAGAAATCATAATCAAAAATGAGGAGTGGGGAATCTCAAAAATGGAAGGTTTTTTGACGTGTCTCGTGATGTTGAGATGGATGACCGAAAACGAATCGCATGCACATTCACAGTTATAACTGTGCATGTACATGCAGTGTGTGTGAGGGCCTGAGTACCGACACGGCGCGCTTCTCCGAAAGAGCAAGCTCGTCCTCGCCGGGGTAGCGCCGGTGTAGTTCCTACGGGTACCACGTCTCCGCCGCGGAATGCGATCCTGCAGCTAAACAGTACATGTGACCTCTCCTGGAGAAGGGGCAAGACTCGTTTGTCATCGTACATTGTAGTCCTGTTTGCGACCCTAAGCGGACGAAATTACTTGTCTAATTTGGAATTTAGCTGGAACGAAGTGGCACGGACGGCGGCTAGGACGCGCGCGGCACATCATGCCGCTCACGGAGTGGGAAAAGGCGCAGGGCATGCGAGCGCCCAAGGGTGCGAAGAAGCAATTTCCCGTCTGCCATCTGTGTGGACGAGAATTTGGCACGGCTTCCATCACGATTCATTTGAAGGCATGCGCAGAAAAGTATGAACGTGAGAAGGGCAAACCCGCGCCGCCTGCGCCATCATTGCTCACCGAGCTCACCGGTGGCGACCGGCCAATCACGTCAGCCGACTGGCAGGCATACAATGAGGCCGCAACAGAGGTTGCACAGGGCCAGATGGAGCCGTGCCCTCGGTGCGGCCGCACGTTCTCAGACAAGAGCCGTGTCGCGGTGCACCTACGCTCGTGCCAGGGACCCAAGGAGCCAAAGGTGGGCAGCCGGGAGCGAGGTGCCGCATCGCCTCCGACGAAGCGCGAGCCCGTTGCATCCACCAGTGCACACGCGCCGCCAGTTGCTGCTCCTCGAAACGCGTTCGAAATGCAGGGACCCATCAGAGGAGCGGCACCGCCAGTGATGCCGCGGCCGCCCAGCAGCCGCCCTCTCAGCGGCCGCCCAGCTGGCGCGCCAGCGAAGAGCAGCAAAGAGCGCATGCAGGAGCTCAAGGAGATGCTGGATGCTTGCCTCATCACTCAAGACGAGTTTGATGGCAAGCGCCAACAGATCCTCGACTCGCTTTGAGACGAGAGTGCATGCTCCCGCCCTTTGTCTGCCGCGTGGCAGGCGGCTGGTAGTGACCTCGGGACACTGTGCGGGTACGTACTTGATACCATTCTACCTCGAGGGGGGTGAGTACCACGATTGTATGTGTGCGCTGCGCGAAGTTGCGTTTCGTGACGTGATTCGTTACCGTTACCCGTTACGCGCCGGTTATTAGTGATTCCCACGGTGTCGGTGATCGGTGGCGGGTGTCCCTCGGCCGTGCGGGGGAAAAGAGTTACTTGAAGTTGAACACGAACACGGCTCGATATGGGCAATGGGCTATCGAGTCGCCAGGACGCCAGCAGGAGAAGGAGATTGACGAGCGGCGCTAGGCCAGTCAGCCAGACTTCGCTGCCAGTCATCGCGCATTGATTTCGCTGTCCCTCGAGACCGCGCTCACCTCCACCTGTCCACCACCGGCCCGGCAGCGGGCACCGGCTCGCAGTTTCAAGCTCGCAGATAGGCCCCTGAGATAGGCAAGACCAACTATCGACGGCGGGGAATGGAATGTGAGAGTTGTGAGAATGTCAGAAACGTCAGAAACTGTTTAGGAATTCGAGGAGCTCGAAGCACAGTAGTTTCCCGATTTCTTTCTTTTCACGGAACAGCGACGTCCCTTGCCGCGTGACGCCCAAAGTCACGTGAAGGAATCCATCAGCGACTAAGCCTACTTTATCCCGCGTCGTCTCCCGCGACCCCTTCGTCTTTTTGGTGTGAATTCAGCTCTATCTACCCGTTGGTCATGTCCGCAGCAACGCCCACGCCTCTCTCTGGCCACACGCTGACCCCATGCGCGGGTCAGCTGCTCGCCTTTGGCGGGCTCGTGCCGGCCGCATCCCTAGCGGCCGAAGCGGCGCCGGCGCTTCCCGGTTCGCAGAATGTGCGGCCGAAGACGGCGGCGGTTAGCTCAAAGCCGGCCGGCGGCGGCGGCCTGGTGCCGACTTCGGCGCTGCTCGGCTTCGCTGGCGGTCGCTGGCGCGCTCTGACGCCCGATGAGGGCAGCCCAGCTCCATCCGCGCGCAGCGGCCACGCGAGCTGCGCGCTCGACGCTGATTCGATGCTCGTCTTCGGCGGCAGCGGCTCGAAGCAGGAGAAGCTCAACGACGCGTGGCAGGTCAACCTGAGCTGCACAGAGTCCAAGTCGAGCGTGACGCTCGAGCTCGTGCTCGACGCGTGGACCCCCGAGCGTTCCAAGCGCGAGTGGCAGGCCAAAAAGCAGCGCGACGATGCTTACGCGGCGGCGGTCGCGGCGGTGGCGGCGGCCGCGGCCGAGGCCGCCAAGGCCGAGGCGGCCGCAGCCGCGGCGGCGGCCGCGGCTGCAGCCGCCGGCGGCAAGGGCGGGAAGGGTGCGCCGCCGCCCAAGAAGGACGACAAGAAGGGCGGCGGCGCCGCCGGCCCGGAGGCGCCGGTACCCCCAAAGGAGGTGACGATGAAGGAGGTCATCAACCTCGAGCGGATCGCGCAGTGTGTGGGCGGCACTCTCGGCGGGCTGCCTGCCGCGTGCTTTGAGGTGCGTCGGGCGGCGGTGGGTGCCGAGGGCATGGATACGGCGGCGGCGGAGGCTGCAGAGGGCGACGCCGATACCGGTCTGCGCGTGAGGCTGCAGGTGCGATTTCCCTTGATTGCCCTTGATTGCGAGCTGATTAAGGATCTGCTGCAGGTGCGATCTCCCGTGATTGCCACCGATGGCCGTTGATGGCCTTTTGTTGATGGCCTTTTGCTGATGGTCATGGCCGGTCGGCGCGTGCTGCGGCAGGTGCGCCCTCTCGTCGGCGTCGGGCTGGGCACCATGGGCACCGACGGCGAGGGACTGCCCGCCGCGGCGATGAGAGCGCTCGAGGCAGCGCTCCGCCAGGCGTGCCCGCCGCCGGTGCCGGAGGAGGCGCCGCTTACCGGTAAGGCTGCGAAGGCTGCTCCGCCTTCAAAGGGCGCCGCCAAGGGAGCGGTCGGTGCGGACTCCATCGAGGCCGAGGCGAAGGCTGAGAGGGTGGGCAAGGCCAGGGTGGCGGCCCAGTGCCGCGTCGTGGGCTTCCCGATCCTAAGTTGGAAATGCGAGCGCTCGACGCGGCTGGCGACGGTGCCGTGCGTGCGCTGGACGAAGCCGAAGATCAGGACGGCTGCCGAGATGGCCGCCGCCGAGGCCGAGGCTGCCGGCGGCGGCGGCGCTGCCGCAGCCAAAGGAGGCAAGGGTGCGCCTGCCAAAGGAGCCGCGCCCATGAGCAGCGGTCCTGAGCTCGTCGCGGACGCGCCGCCGGCCCCCGCGCCGCGCTGCGGGCACTCGATGAACCGCGTGATGAGCGGTTTCGTCATCTTCGGCGGCTCGGGGCCACGTGGCTTGCTGAGCGACGCGTGGCTGCTCAAGATGGGCGCCGCCGGCCCGGCTGCCGACGCCAGCGCGCCGCTTCTGATGGGCTGGATGCTTCCGGTGGTGACGGGCGCGCCGCCGCCGGCACGAGCTTTCCACACGGCAGCAGTGCGCGCGGGCACTGAGGCCAGCGGCGGCTTGGAACAGCTCCTCTTGTGCGGCGGCACCGATGGGCATCGATCGGTGGGCACCCCGATTGCCTCCCTGATTGCATCTCTGATAGCCTCCCTCTTTGCCTCCCTGATAGCCTCCCTCATTGCCTCCCTCATTGCCTCCCTCATTGCCTCCCTCATTGCCTCCCTCATTGCCTCCCTCATTGCATCAGGTGGGCACCCTGCACGTGCTCACGCTGCCCATGTTTGCGTGGTCGACCCCGAGGGTGGATGGCCCACCGCCGCCGGCCCGCATGTGGCACACTGCCGCGAGCGTGGGCATGCGCTCGACGGGCGCGTTCCGTATGCTCATCTACGGCGGCACCTCCGCTACCGGGACGGCGCTCAAAGATTGCCACCTGCTCACGCCTCTCATGCCGCCGGTCGCGCCGGTCGATCCAAACGCCGACGCCAAGGGCGGCACCAAGGGCGGCAAGAAGGACGACAAGAAGGGCAAGGGCGGCAAGGGTGCCCCCGAGCCCGAGCCCGAGATCGAGATCGCACCTCCCGAGTTTCGATGGACGGCTCTCCCCGCCCCGCCCCCGCCCGCCGCCGCGTCCGCCCCCACCGCCGCCTCGCACTCCACCGGCACACCGTCCGCGGCACCGTCCGCCAGCATGCCGTCGGTGCGCCCCGCGACAGCGGGCGGTTTCCGGTCCGAGTCCGAAGCCGCCGCGTCCGCCCCCGCCTTCACACCGCATCTTCACACCTTCCGACCCGAGAGTGCGCCGCTCATGCCGCGCGTTGGAGCGGCCTCGGGTCTCTCGGGCATGGCGCGCAAGCCGCCTCCGGAGCGAACGGCCGGCGCACTCGCGGTGAGCACACCCGAGTGTGCCATCCACATCTACGCCAGCGGCGGCGGCGCTGACGGAGCTCCGTTGGAGCTCTTGCATGCATTCGAGCCGCAGGCGTTACTCTCGGAGGAGGAGCTCGCGGCCCTCGCCGGCCCGCCGCCGCCGTCGCTCGAGTTCCGCAGCCTGCTGATCTGCGGCTTGTCGGCGGCGACGATGGCCGCGGCCCTGACCTCGGAGTGCTCCGTACTCGTGCGTCGCTCTGACACGTCGGACGTGCTGGGTCGCGCGGCGCTGCTCCCGTTCGCACAGCCAGGCGGTCGTGATGCGAAGCTCACTTGCGCCCTGGCCTCCTTCGCCATCCCGCCCGATGGGAGTGGCTACCCGGGCGAGAGCTGCCTCGTCTTCGAGGCGCTCATCGGAGGCGAGCCGTTCGCAAGCGCTCCGCTCGCTCCCCTGCTGCAGACGCGTCGTGAGGGCAGCGTGCAACACGTGGCCCTCCAGCGCGCACCCACATCCACCGCCGGCGCCGCTCAGCACGGCGCCGGCGACGCTCAGCACGGCGCGCTCTCCTTTGACTTTGTGCGCCTGGGGTCGCCGTCCGCTGGCGACCTCGCGCCGCCGCCGCCGCCGCCGCCGCCGTCCGCTTCGTCCGCGCGCGCGGCGCTCGACGCGACACGACCGGGCGCCGGCTCGACGGTCGACGAGTACGTCGGCCCGTTTTTGCACGGGCTGCCGCACGGGCACGGCGTGTGCACCTACGCGAGCGGCGCGCGCTACGAGGGCCAGTGGAAGGCGGGACAGCGCCACGGCACGGGCGAGCTGCGCGACGAGTAACGTCCAGAGTGACCTCTGATGACCGCTGATGACCTCTGATGACCGCTGATGACCTCTGATGACCGCTGATGACCGCTGATGGACGCGACGAGTAACGTCCAGAGTGACCTCTGATGACCTCTGATGGCCTCTGATGACCGCTGATGACCTCTGATGACCGCTGATGGACGCGACGAGTAACGTCCAGAGTGCTCCTCGAATGTGCTCGGCACGGCGCGCTGTCCTCGAATCGCCACGGAGGGCCTCTGAGGGCACCCTCGATTGCCCCCCTCATCAGGTACGGCTCGATTTACAAGGGCGGCTTTGCCGAGGGCGTCTGCTTTGGCGTGGGCGTGTGGTACTATGCCGACGGCGCGACCTACTCAGGGCCGATGGTCGATGGGTTCCGACATGGGACCGGCGTCTACCGGTCGGCCGACGGCGCCAAGTACGAGGGCGAGTGGGCGCGCGGGCTACGCTCTGGTCAAGGGCGCGACGTGTCCGCCGACGGGCTCTCCGAATACCAGGGTGAGTGGCCGAGAATGCATACTGATTACATGCTGAGAGTGCAAGCTGAGAGTGCGTGCTGAGTGCGCCCCGTCTTCCACGGTGAGTGGCTCTCCGAGGCTACTGATTGGATGCGAATTCTATTCTGATTGCCTCCCTCATCAGGTGAGTGGCTCTCGGATGCACGACACGGCAAGGGGCGTCACGTGGTGCGTGAGTCGCAAGAGTCGTCGCGCGCCGAGGTGTACGAGGGCGAGTGGGCCCACGGCGTCAAGCACGGCGAGGGTGAGTACACGGGGCCCAATGGAGCCGTGTACCGCGGCGGCTGATTGGATGCGAATTCTATTCTGATTGCCTCCCTCATCAGGTGAGTACACGTGGCCCAATGGAGACGTGTACCGCGGCGGCTGGCAGAACGGGCGTCGTAACGGGCACGGCATGCTCCGCAGCTTCACCGGGGAGCTCTACGATGGCAAGTGGGTGGGCGACGTCCGGTGCGGGGAGGGCATGCAGCAGTCCGCAGTGGGCGACACGTACACAGGCCAGTTCTTTGAGAACTGCAAATCGGGGCGCGGCAAGTGCACCTACGTGGATGGCAGCTTCTACGAGGGCCAGTGGCGCGATGGTCAGCAGCACGGGCGCGGACGGTACGAGAACGAGGGCGCCGAGATGGGCGCCGAGGTCTATGACGGCTCGTGGTCGTTAGGCCAACGGCACGGCGACGGCCATCACGAGCTCGCGGGAGATGTGTACGAGGGCGCCTTCCATGCAGGTGCGATGGCTTCTGAGGATGGCTTCTGAGGATTGCCCTTGATTGCCTTTGATTGCCACCGATCGCCACCGATCGACCCGCACTACTGTAGGCTCGCGCTCCGGCTTTGGGCGTCTAGTATGCACCGACGGCGGCGAGTACGCTGGCGAGTGGAGGGTGGGTTGGCAGGAGGGGAAGGGCACGTACGTGGCCCCCGATGGCGAGAGGTACGAGGGCGAGTGGTCGGCCGGCGAGCGATCGGGGCGCGGACGCTGCGTGTACGCGAGCCGCGACGTGTACGAGGGCCTGTGGCGGCATGGCCGTCGTCATGGCCGGGGACACATGACTTACGTGTCACAACCGCCGCCTGCCAATCCGCCGGGCTTCACACCTCGCGGCCCACCGTCACCTCTTCGAATGCCCCCCACGCGCGAGCCTAAAAAGGAAGGTGGCGCGCTGCTTCTCAAAGGGTGGCAGGAGGCGCCCAAGGCCGCCGCGCCCATGCCGCCCACGTACGAGGGCGAGTGGCGCGAGGACCAGCGCTGTGGACAGGGCAAGGCGGTCTCATACGGCGAGGTGTACGAGGGGGGGTGGCTCCAGGGCAAGCGCCATGGGCATGGCACGTGCTTCTACCCGGATGGAGAGGTGTACGTCGGCTCTTGGGTCTTCGGCAAACGGCAGGGCGACGGCGCCCTCGCCAACTGGCCGTGAACGCCAACGGGCCGTGAATGACACCGGGACAGTGCTGCGCCTCTGGCTCTGCGTGCGTGGCGCCAAGCACTGTGCGGCGGGGCATCATCTCGAAGGCTGTTTCTACAACGTGAGTTCGCATGCGGTGCGTTGACCATCGACGGTCGTGTGGCTCATGCCATGGCACACATGGGCCATGCCCTTGGCTGTGGCGCTCCATCGTGGCTGTAGAGTGAAGCTGAGATCAGGTCGCGCACCTGGCAGAAGTGGACTTTTTTTCGGAGCGCGCCGCAGGCGAGGAAAATTTACATGTGATGGCAACCTATATTAAATCGGATCTACACTACATTCGAATAATTGTGCTTCATGAGTGCTGCATGCGATGCATCTTTGACAGGATGGTTGCTCTCTCCATCTGCACGTCACCCCGGTTCGGTTGGCGGCTCTAGCCGCGTAGCCGGCCCGAGATCATTGTTCAGCCGCGTACACGCTTCACTACAGGCAAAGCGAAGACATCGC
>Ga0180442_102359_pt1 | contig 9986 bp, 8 predicted proteins | sample ChrtobMetP5_16mM_FD_119746 | JGI IMG/M metagenome (GOLD analysis project Ga0180442, IMG submission 119746) | Chrysochromulina tobin associated microbial communities from unialgal haptophyte culture, Seattle, Washington, USA - P5_16mM MetaG | ecosystem: Host-associated > Algae > Haptophytes >... | reverse complement strand
CTCTTCGCTCTCCACAGGGCTCGGGCAACTGCGCTGGCTACATGATGGACTATCACAAGTAAGCGGAATGCAACCATCGCGTCGCAAGCGCGGTCTTGCGCCGCACCACCAGCTTGCCCCCCCACCCTCCCCCCTCATTCCTCTCTCCTCCCCTCCCTGCCGCTGCCTCTAACGCCTCGCGCCCGTGCTCAGGTGCATCGACAAGTGCTCGGTGAAGTATCTGATGAAGGAGTTGGCCTAATTAGATTAGGGCAAGAGCAGGGGCTGAGTCGAGACGGCCTGCACGCGCCCCGAGGCTGCCTCCCCGGCTGAGGCGCAAGGCGCAAAGGCCACACCGAGAAGCATGCGGTTGTGCCGCGCCGGTCTTGGGGCTAGCGGCACGGCAGCGTTGCTTCCCTCCCCGCTCGTGTCCGCCGACTCGCGCCGTCGGCTCGACGGCGCGCAGGGTACTACCGTTAAACACGTGAATACACATATGAAATGGACAAAAGTACGTCCCTTGAAGTTTCACAATACAAATCTGCGCGCTTTCACAGCCGGGCTAAAATTTACAGCTAACACGCCCGTCACCGGACCGTGGCCGGCGGTGGTTACGCGCGGTGGTCGCGAGAGACGGGTCAGACGAAGCAACCCCTCGCGCCATGCCTCGCGCCCGGGCCCTCGCGCAGAGATGCGGGCTAACACGCGGAAAGACGAAGCAACCCCTCGCGCCCGGGCCCTGCGAGATACGTCGACGATCCGATCGCACACGACAGGTGCCGCCCCGTGGTCCCCGACGCAACCCCGACTCCTCGCGCATCGGCCTCGCGCGTGTGGACGCCGCGTGATGCACCTTTTGTGTGCTCCTGACGTGGGATTGTTCAATAGGTGTTGCCCCACACGAAGCCGTTGGGCGACGGGGACGCGGACGAGGAGGTCGCCGGTTTGGGCGACGGGGGCTTGGACTCAGGCTCGGCGACAGCGGCTGGCGGTGGCAGCACAGGCGACAGGTCGTCACGTGGGTCGCCCGGCTTGGCCTTCACGCCCGACATGAGCGCAAACTTGATCGTGCCGCGCTTCTGCCCATGGATCATCAGAGGCATGACGAGCGCGCCTCGCAGAGTCGCTTCGCCAGAGCGGAATAGGCGCCATAGATTACGAGGCCGCAGCGCCGACAGGATCACTGCCGGCCAGAAGCGCCGCACACTCTTGGTCCAGTCGGCGGTGACGACGTTACGCAGCCCGTGGGTACACGCCAGGCGCACGTAGTCCGCCCCCGAGCACCAGCGAGGCAAGTAGTAGGCGCGGCTGATCCTGTCGAGCAGACGTTCCTCGGACGGCCGCAGGGTGGTCTCACCTGCCGCGAGGTCACGATGGCACCACGCGACGACAATGACGCGTCCGCCGGGCTTGCACACGCGCACGAGTTCCGATACGAACTTCTGCTTGTCGGGCATGTGCTCGCCGCTCTCCATCGACCAAACGAGGTCGAAGCTATTGTCAGGAAACGGCATCTGAAGAGCATCCGCCACGGTAAACTGGAGCCGGTCTCCGAAGCCCTGAGCCTGGCTGAGCGCGTTCGCGCGCGCCGCCTGCACGGGGCTGAGCGTAATGCCGACGCCCGACCCACCGTACGTACGTGCAATGTGCCGCGACGAGCCGCCGATGCCGCAGCCCACGTCGAGAACACGCACGGGTGGCACGCCCGAATCCACGCCTGCCCACGCGAGCGCCTCATCCACCATGTCGACCTGCGCCTGCTGGTGATCCTTGCGCTCGCCACCCTCAAGCCCGTAGTAGCCATGGTGCATGTGCTCGCCCCACACCGTCTCCCACACGCCGGAGGAGGCATCATAGAAGGACGCAATTCCCTTTTTGAGTGAGGCATCGACATCAGCAGCAGGAGTCGCAACGACCGCTTCGAGGGCTGCGCGAGGCGCCGGCGCGATGCGGCGGAGCTGCCCACGCAACGTGGCCCCGAACGCTTCCACCGACGCCGCGATCAGGAGGAGGATCGTCATTCGACACATCGCGACGATCAGAAGCGCCGAATTCGCGTGCCTCGCCCGCGCGCGCGCGCGCGCTCCCGCACACACACGTCTGTGCTTGCTCTGGGCCCTGCGTGCGTCGTGCCGACTGACGCGGTCTCCAATACCTCGTTGGGACGCCGGGGTTCGCGTCATGAACAATGTGCGCCTGTGGATAGAAGGAGTTGAAGGGCTGTACGGAACATGCGCTGTACTGTACTAGGGTCGGTAGGCACGATCTTGGTCCTACACTAAGGTCTTCGCGACCGCTCTCACCGGCCCGACATCTGGCTCGTCATGTCACGCGCGCGCGCATCTCCGCAAATCCCAGGCAGCCCGGCCTTTTCATCTACCGGGCGCCCGCATCATGCGGCAGTGGCGGCGCCGCCAGTTCTCAGAGCGCAGGTCGGGCGCTGTCTTGGGCGAGCGCGGCGGGATCGTCGCCGGTCGAGGAGCATGACGGCTTTAATCGAAGAGGTCGAAGGCCGCAGCCTCCTCCTCCTCCGCGGGCTCCGGCTCAGGCGCCTTGGCCGCGGCCGCAGGGGCAGGGGCGCCTCCCTTCGCCGCCGCCGGCGCCGGAGCCGCGCCGCCGCCTCCGCCACCGCCGCCGCCCGAGTACTTGTCGGGGTTGTCGAGCATGTCCTTGATCTTCTTGACCACGTCGAACTCGATGAAGCCCGCCTCGAGTGCCACCGCAACCACGTTCTTCGCCCCCTTGATGAACATGTGCGGGAACGAGGCGTCGTTGGGCAGATTGAGAGCAAGCGAGACCGCCGCCACGTTGCCGAGACCGTCGGACCACTTGGACATGAGCGTCTCTTCGGTGATCTTGAGCACGTCGGTGGGGAAGACGCCGCCCTCGTACACGTAGAGAATGCGCAGCCCGTACTTGAACGGCTTCACACCGAGCTTGGCGAGAAGCGCCGCCTCAGACGAGCCAACCTTCTGGCCAGTCTTGATCACCTCGACGTCGTTGACGATCTCAATGGAGCCCTTGTTGATCTTGGTGGCGATGTTGAGGGCCTGGAAGAAGGCGGTCTGGGCCGGGTCAAGGCCGGTCGGGCCCTTTTCGATCTTGCACCCGTTCGGCGCGATGACGCCAGCCTTGGCGGCCGCCGGCTTGACGAACTCCTTGACGACGTCCTCGATCTTGTCAAGGTCGCCGGTCGTGAAGATGAAACCGACGTTGCCGACCATGTACGGAATGATCGACTCCCACTCGGGGTGCGGATCCTCCGGATCCTTCTCGCACATGTTCCGGATGCACTTGCGGATCATGGTGTTCTTGCCAAAGACGAGCTCCGCCTTGCCGCGGAGGGCAATGCGGATGTCCGAGATCTGCTTCGAGCCGACGAAGTCCGCATCAACGATGAACGCGCGCGGGTACTTGTTCAGGCACTCCTCGAGGTGCGCAAAGTAGGCGATTTTCTTTGCTTTCGCCACCATGGATCCTGTCTTCGGAGTTGACCTGCGGTCGCACACGAGTCGATGCACAGTGCGAGTCAGCCGATGCGTAGATGACAAAAAAACAGCACATCGCTGCCAGCAAGCCGCTGAGCACCTCAGGCGCGCGCTGCGGCCACCGGTTCGGCCTGTGCGGCAGCGGTCGGCTTCCAAGGAGACAGAAGCATGGGCGACGTGCAGCCTGTGTACCTTTTTACGATTCACACCAAGCTCACGTAATCGGCGTGAAGTAACTTTCCTATTCCGACGAGAATCCCCAAGTTGTAGGTCACAGCTGACGTTTCTCATGGAGGCCCTTTTGTGGACAGCGCGCATCGTTGCATCGAGGGGGGCTGGATCCGTGGAGGCTAGTGGAATGCGCACTTAAGGCAAGTGGGCAGCGCAGCCGTGATCGGCCCGCGATTGAATTGGTGACCCGCGCGTTGAGAAACGCGAGGGTTGCCGAGGGAAGAGGGTACAAGGGCTCACAAGGCTGGCGAGCAGGGCTATCAACGCTGGGCTAGATTCTGGGCTAAGGCTGCCAGAGGGCATGCGAAAAGCGGCAGGGCCGAGAGAGAGTCTGAGCGGTGAGCGCAAGCAGCACAATCGGGCGCGCGCGTAACCGTGTGGGCAACTTACCTGATCGAGGTCAAGTGGGGGTTGGTCAGCGACGAGACATGCGAGAGCATCTTCTCTTTCTTCGCCTGCTCGCCGCCGGAGAGGATCTTCCAGAAGCGAAGGGTCTCATCGGCGGCAGCGGAGACGATGGTCTGGCCGTCGGGCGACTGGGCCATGTGCAGCACACGCGCAGTGTGGCCGGTCAGCTCAGCCGCCTTGACCATCGAGGGGTACTTCCACAGAATGAGCTGGTTGTGCGAGTAGCCGTGCGACGAGACAATCTCCTTCTCGTGCTTGGACCACTGCAGTGCGCACACCTGGGAGTGCGTGTCGATCTGGTTCAGGCACGCGCCGGTTGTCGCGTTCCAGAAGCGGATGCAACGGTCGGCCGTGCCGCCACCGCTCGCGAGCAGATTCTTCTGCCACGGGCACCACGCGATAGCCTTGACAGCGGCGCGGTGTGCTTCAATGCGGTGGAGCGGCGTCTCGCAGACGTTGGTCGATGCGCTCAGGTAGCGGTCATCCCAGATGTTGAGCAAGTTGTCGTTGCCGCCGGAGGCGAGCATCGTGCCGTTGGCCGACCACTTGAGGCCGCAGACCTCCTGCGTGTGGCCCTTGAGCGTGGCGGTCAGGTGCTGCTGCGCCCGGACGTCGTGCTGCACGATGCGCGCGTCGCGCCCGCCTGAAGAGAGCATCGGGCCGTTCCAAGCGAGCGCGCCGACGCGCTGCGAGTGCCCATCCATCGAGCGCAGCTGCTTCTTCTTCGCCACGTCCCAGATCTGGACCTTGTGGTCCGAGGTGCCAACGGCCATGTAGTGCCCCTGCTCGATCCAGCTGAGAGAGGTCACGTGCGAGTCGGCCGACGTCTCCATGAGCTGGTCGATCGAGCCGTCATTCGCGTTCCACAGGTAGACCGACGCGCCCAGCGCCACGCCGAGCACGTTCGTTGAGGACCAGTCGAGCAGGTTGAGGTAGTAGTCGTCGAGGAGCTCGGGAGCGTCCAGGATGCGCTCGGGGGCGTTCGGAATGTGGCGCGAGAACTTGCGTGGCTGCGCGCTCGCCTCGCGGTTCTGCGTGTAGAGCGCGCGCATCGACTGCTGGTGGTCCTCCGCGGGTTTGGGCGCCTTCTCCTTGAAGGCGAGCACCTTGGCTGTCCGGTCCTTTCCCAGGACCTTGGCGAGCTGCGAATTGTACTCCTCCTTGGCCGGCGAGGCGGTCACGACGTTGCCCGCGACGGAGCCGTTGGCATCGGCGTTCTCGGCGTTGGAGTCGTTGTAGAGCTCGTCGCGGGACACGTCAAGGTCCATCGCGGCGCGCCGGGGAAGGAAGCGGTCGCCCTTGGCCGAGGACGGCTGGCGCTTGATCTGCGGTGAGCCGCAGAGCACATCGAAGGTGGACTCGAGTGCGAGGTTGTTGGATGTCGTATAGTTGGTCATTTTGGTTGCTGTTGAACTCTTTGGTTCTGCGGGAGGGAAGGGGGCAAGCGCGCGCGACGGATGAGCGGAGGTCGGGTGTGACGGAAGCGCGAGCACCGTACAAGGCGAATCGGGCGGTCGCATGGAGATCGCGCGGATTCCGGGGGGTCGTGAGGCTATGGGCAGAAAGATGGTAGGCACGAGGGCGACTGGGCGGGTCGTGGGGCCGGGTCGCTGATGAGGCGGCGAGCGTGAGGCGGCAAGCGAGAAGCGCGTCGGCGAGTTGCACCTTTGGGTTTGGTTTGAAAATGTGCTCGGGGAGCTTGAAGCTCGGGTTCTCGACAAGTTTGTGATTACCCGGTCCCCAGATTTGTTGGTTTCTGTCCAAATCTGTCACGATGCAAAAGTGAGCCTTAGTGTCCGCTTTCAACCTTACTCATCCCTCTTTGCCCGTGCCCTCAAAACCCCGATCCATCCACGACCGCCGCACTCACGTCGTACACGAACAGCAGCTGGCCAGCGCCAACGGCCAGCGTCGCCAGGTAGAAGAAGTTGGCGTTGAGCTGCCGCTGCTCGACCCACGCTGCCAGCAGCGGCGCGCTCGCTGCGCCGCCCACGAGCAGCGCGCCGAGGGCGGCGGGCAGCAGCCGACTCGTTCGGCTCAGTACGTGCACATCGAGCTGTGAAAGGACGAATGCGACTGCAAGCGCTATGTCGGGCAGCGTGGGCGTCTGCGCCGTGGCCGTGAGCACGGCGGCGCACAGAGCATACGGCAAAAAAGGCGAAGGCGGCGGTGACGGCAGCGGCAGCGGGGGCCGCAGGAGCGTCGTCGTGGGCCGGAGCGTCGTCGTGGGCCGGAGCGGCGGCTTGAGGGTGCTCGTGGTGCTCGTGTTGCCCTCAGCACCGTCCTCGCCGCCCTCCTCGCCGCCCTCCTCGCCGCCCTCCTCGCCGCCCTCCTCACCGCCCTCCTCCTCGCCGCATGGCGAATGCAGAGCAAGGGTCGCGAGCGCAGGCACGCACAGCCGTGGAAGCAAGTGGAGCGCGAATGCAAACGTGGGGCGGTCGGGACCGAACGCAAGGCACATGAGATACCACCAGACGCCCACATTGGGCGCACTGTGCCACGGCCCGCCACGGAGCCACACGAGGAACGCACGCGCGGCGCCCCCGCCGGCCGCCGCGGCGCCTGGCGGCTCGCCGTGTAGAGTACCCCACACGACGCCGCATAGCGTCAGGCTGAAGGCGCAACAGCAGCGCACCGCGGACATGGTGCCACCAGCCCGGAGCTGGTGTCGATGACGCTGATGACGTCTGCCGCTTCCGCCGCCGCCGTCGTTGCCGCCGCCGCCGCCGCCACCGCCGCCGCCGCCGCCGGTGGCGGTAGCTAGGCACGGGGCGTGTGCGGCGAGCACCATGAGGGCTGGGAGCATCCACAACCAGTCAAGGGATAGGGCTGTCGCAAGCGCGAGGCACGCGCCCGCGACGAGAGCGTGCGCGTGGGCCGCTAGCCAGGCAGCGAGCAGCAGCAGCAGCCAGGGGCAGGGCGCCGTGCTGGAGGCGACGGCGGCGGCAAGATTTGGAGGAGAGACGAGAGGAGCGAGGCACGCGAGGCGACCGATGCCCAGCAGAGGGAGGGGGGCGCCATAAAAGGAGCGGGAGCTCGAGGAGGCAGTCGCACGGCGGAGCAGCAGCAGAAGGTGCACGCAACCCAAGTCGATCGCGAAGAGCGCACCGAGCGCCGCGCCCTCCGACGACAATGTGAAGAGCGATGGCAGCGGAAGTGAGGGCAGCGGAAGTGAGGTCAGAAGTGAGGTCAGTGGTGATGGCAGCGTGGGCGACATCCAGAGATTCGGAGGGCCCGCGCACGCGTCGCCAGGGAGCAAGCCGAGCGGCTTCAGGAAGGCCGCCTCACGCCGGCACGGCGCCGATGTTGCGGTGGTCACAAGCAGCGGGTGGTCCTCGAGCGCCGTCACATCCAGCCCCGAGGTGAGCATCACCGCCGTCCACCGCACGGCCGTGCCCACGACGAGCGCGACGCCGACGCCGACGGCGCCGCCTAATTGGCCTTCTTCCCCCCCATGTTGGCCTCTGCCGCCGCCTTCGCTTTGGACCTCTGCTCCCACCACGCCAGAAGTACGACTGGCAGGATGATGAACGGAAAGATCATAAACGCCGGAAGGGTCTGGCAAAGTCCGTGGCCTGGATATCCCAGGGGAAGGATCTTGTGGCATGGTGCCGTGAAGTGAACCTCGATGTAGTTAACGAGCTGCTCGCCAAAGTAGTTGTCGCCGGAGTTGGCCATGCGGCTTTTTGGACGAGGTACGGCGCGCTTCAGTGAATGGCGCGAGGTCTCTCGCGTGAGGCGTCTCCAAACATGATGAAAAGTTGCAAGGTTGGCTCTTGGGTCCCTTAACAAAAAGTCAGGTCGAGTCAGGAAGACACCGGAGGGAGACTTGCCCCCGGCCCCCCAGAAGCAAACAAAAGTTTCGCGCGCGCCATGTGCGATTCATGGGGTGTGTGCGGCCACAGTCACGCAGTCAACAGGGTATCTTGAAATCGGAGATATCCGCTCCTCATCTGAGACAGAGTGACAGAGAGGAGTTGCTCTAGTGAGTTGCCCCCGCCCCGGCAGACTCGAGACTGAGGGACGGGAGACCGCATGATCACATCTCGATCCCACGCACGCGAGCTCGGAGCTGCACGCTGCCAGCGCGCGGCGTGCGCGGCGTGCGCGGCGAGGCAGCGGAGTAGCCGATGGGTCGAGGAGGTGGTGCGAGTTGCACGGGCTCGTGAAAGCTCGAGATCGGGCGCGGCGGGTGAACGGCTGTGGGCGAGGGCGGCGAGGGCGGGCGTAGCTCGCTTGTCCCGGTGAGGAATATTTTAGGCGGCGCCGGCGTGTTCATGTCGACGCCGCCGCCGCGCCCACTGGCGGCTGAGAAGGCGCGCGCCGAGGCGGCGGCGACCATTCGGCTGGGCCTCTGCACGGGCGCCACGGCTGCTGCGTGGGCAGGCGCCACGGCGCGATAGACCCCACCGCGCGGCGAGAGCAGTGCGAGATTGGAACGCACGGGTGCAGCTGGCTCGGCCTTGGGCGTCGCCGCGGGCTCGAGCATCCTGCGGACGGCCTCAGCAGCGTGCCTCGAATCGACCTTCTGCTTGGCATCGAGCGCCTGCAGCGTGTTTCGCTGACTCAGCACCAGCCGCGACAGCCCCTCCTCCCAAGCGCCCCGGTGCTCCGAGCGCAGCCTCGCGACCTGTGAACGAGGGACGAGGTGTGAACGAGGGACGAGGTGTGAACGAGGGACGAGGCGCCGTGGTGAGCAGTTGCATGCAAGGCAGGGGGTAGGCAGGGGGGTCTCCAGCCCTCATTCGAGCAGCCGCGCGACCTTGGCAAGGAGCCCGCGGAGCTCGAGGTTCTGTTGCCAGCGCAGCACGTCGAGCTTCTTCTGCAGTGCGAGCTCGCTGAGCGTGGCGGCCTCCTCGGCGTCGCGCCGTGTCAGCTGCTGCACGCGCTTCGCGTACTTGTTCGCCTCGGTGAACTCCTCCGCGAGGGTGAGCCGCGTGAGCGTGAACTTGGCGTCCAGCGTCTCTTGCGCGTGGTGCGTGCGCTTAAACTGATCGTGCATCTGCGGGCGATGCTCGGCGATGAAGCCCTCGACGGCAGCCTCGTGGCGCGCGCGCAGCTCGGCGACCGCGCGCCGCGCGTGGTTGTTGAACTCCGCCATGCGCACAGTCCACTCCTTGTTGAACTGGCGCGCCTCGGCCACCTGGCCGCGCCGGAGGCCGCCGTGCTGCTCCCTCTTGAGCGCCTCGAGCGTCGCGAAGGCGCGGCGCTGCTCCATCTCGCGCACGTGGCGCGCGACCTCGCGGCCCTCGGCCGACGCGACGAAGTCGCCGCGGTCGATTGCGCGCTTCTCAAAGTCGCGGATGATCGCGAGCACGAAGCGGACGAGCCGCACGTGCCACTGCGCGCCGTTCTCGCCCGTCTGCGGCGGCATCTGCGCCTCGATGAGCTCGCGCAGGCATCGCTGATCGACGTGGCCCGACTCGGTCACGCGAGCGAGCGCCACGCGCGCGCGCTCCTCGGTGCCCACCGAGCAGATCAGCGCCGCGATGACGTCCTCCTCCGAGGCCCAGCCGCTTCCGTCGCGGTCGAGCAGCGGAAAGAGCGCCTCGAAGAGCGCGTCCGCCGCGGTGACGAGATCGACCGACGGGTCAAAGCGCTGCGGCGCCGTCGGCGGCGCCGTGGAGGGCGCAGCCATCGTGGCCTGCATTGAACAGCTTCGCAGCGTCGTTCACGCATGCAACGGAGTTACAACGGAGACTTGCGCAAATAGTCAAGTCAAGTCAAGTCAAGTCAAGTCAAGTCAAGTCAAGTGATTCAAAATGGCGGTCGCCTTTCCGCCGCCTTTGGTGCCCAACGCTGGCGCGAGCGATCGGGAGGGCAGATCTCGGCGCAACCGGCACCACTGGATAGCCCCGAGTCGGGGCATCATCCCCATCT
>Ga0180442_102345_pt1 | contig 10023 bp, 9 predicted proteins | sample ChrtobMetP5_16mM_FD_119746 | JGI IMG/M metagenome (GOLD analysis project Ga0180442, IMG submission 119746) | Chrysochromulina tobin associated microbial communities from unialgal haptophyte culture, Seattle, Washington, USA - P5_16mM MetaG | ecosystem: Host-associated > Algae > Haptophytes >... | reverse complement strand
GCTCACACGCGGTACGGAAGGAGGAGCAGAAGGCGGCGGGGGCAAGCGACAAGCGAGAGCGGATCCCGCAGCCTCGGCGCCAGATCGGCAGACGGACGCGCAAACGGACCTCCTCTGAAGCCGGTACCGTTAACACGACAGACGTGGGTTCGTTTTCTTCTGGTTCACAGTGGGGTGAAGAAAACTTGACATAAATTCTATCCACTTCCAAAGAACTTCCACAGCGGCGGTTCACGTGGCAGCTTGGCGTGGCCATTGGAGCTATGTGGGGATCGGTGGGTATAGCCAAGCATCAAGGCCAAACGAGCGCCTGCACCAGAAGGATGCCATTCGTCAAGACGTTGAGCGAAAACTGGACGAGCAGCAGAGGGTTACCACCAGCAAGCTTTGCGGTCGTGAAGACTCGCATTGCGTTGCCGGCGGTGGAGAGCGCAGCCGAATAGGGCGACCAGCCGCCGCGTGACTGCGCTGCAAAGTTCTTCAAAATCTGTGGCAGCAACGCGCCAGTTGTCACGACAGTCGAGGCTGTCTGCAGGCGCACCAGCACCGCCTTGGGCACGAGCATCGCCACCACGAGCGAGACGATTGGAACGAGGGAGATGGCAAAAAAGTGGTTTTGGAACACGCAAATGAGGGTGAGTAAGATCGTCGCCTGAACAGAGAGCGCGGCAAAGTCCAAGTACGTCGATACCGGATAGCCCATCCGCACGTTGTATATGACGAAAATAAAGAAGCCAGCGAGCTGAAGCGCCCATGTGGTGGCCGACATGCCCGCCACGTCCTTGGTGCGCAGCAGGCTGATGATCATGGGTGTGTAGATGGTCAGCGAAAAGGCCGACAACAGCCAGCCGAACGCACTGGCAAGGAGCTTGCCGCCTTCAAACGAACCTTGCTGCATCTTGCTGTCACTGCCCGCGCGGCCGCCGCTGCTGCCTGCACGCGACGCTGCTACGAGAGCTATGGTAGCTGGTGGGGCTGCCTGTCGCCGCTGCAAAGCCGTGACGGGGCCGCTGAAGGCCGATGTGAGCACGGGGTGGCTTAGCAGGAGGCCGACGGCGGCATAGTGGCGCTTCCTCGGGTGCATCGGGCTCGAGTAGCCATCCAAGGAGCACCAGTGGGTTTGATGTGGGTTTGATCGGGGCTTAGTCATATTCATAATGAATTCATTATGAAAATGTGAATTAATATTAATTCATATTAATTCACATCACACCAACATTCAACCCATCAGTTTCACAGTCCAAGATAAACTCGACACCCATGAAGACACGTGTCTCGTGCGTCTCCTCATCACTCTCTTCATCATCACATGCATAGCCGAGCGCTCGTGCCGCTGTGCACGTCGCATCGGCTGCTTTCCGGAGTTATACTATCCCTATCTAGGGACACCTCCACGACAGCTAATTCAATAATGGCCGACTTTGCAAGAATAGACGCCAAGATTGACAGAACGGTGCGCGCCACCGGCATCGGGTGCCCACCCGGCTGCGGCAAATGCTGCACCAGCCCGACGGTCGATTCCTCGGAAGCCGAGCTTCTGCCCCTGGCCCTCGAACTGATCCGACAAGGAAAGGCCGAAGCGGTCTTGGAGCGACTGGCGGCGGCGAAGCAAAACGGAGATCCAACATGCGTCCTCTTCCAGCGCACTGTGCCAGACGGTAGCTTGGGCAGATGCGGCATGTACGAGCACCGGCCAGGGCTCTGCCGCCTCTATGGGTTCTCGGGGGCGAGGTCCGAGACTGGCGAGCGCGAGTGGCGACCGTGCAGTCACATGCGAGCGATGAAACCTGAGATGGAGGCCGTCCTACGGGAGCCACCGCCCGAATGCATGCCCGTGATCGCCGATGAGCTTCGTCACCTCCGCAGCAGCTATGGCAGCCCTTCGGACCAGGCTCCCATCCCAATCAACGAGGCTCTGAGCCGGGCGATATCGCGTCAGCTCACAAAAGCGATGTACTCACAGTACGCCGATGACGATGATGATGCAGGCGCGGCACCGAGTTCGCCCGCAATCCAAAAGTAACGCTGACGCACTCGGTTTTTGAGCGCCCAGATCAGAGATCTCGAAAAATAGACACGTACAGTCGAGCCGCTGCTCATTCTGAAGATGTGGATCGTATAAGTGCACACCCGCTTCCTAAGAATCTAGAATGTATTTTAATTGTTTTTGGTGTCCGCGTCTCGACATTCACATTGGGGGCATCACTACTCACCAATTGGAATATCTGCTGACCGCATTGCTCCGAGAGAGGAGAGTGAAGGCAAGTCGCGCTACAATGTAATGGCTCGCCAAAAAAGGCAAAGAGCCGAAAGATTGCCGAAAGAAGCCGGCGGGGGTGCGCCAGATCGCGATGGCGATTATGGGGTGCAGGCTGCGTCGTGGGATGTCGCGGAGATGGCCCTCACTACGGAGTGAGCCGGTGCCAGGACCTCTCGGAGATTTCACGCACGGAGGTTAACGTTTCGGCAAGTTCCACTAGGGTTGTAGGGTACTAGCCCTTGGTACTAGCTACGTAGCTAGGGACTGCTTGGTGGGCGCCCGATGCCGAGAGACCTACGGGTAGTATCGGTTGGGCACCCAGTACCGAGTATGTCCCGTGTGTCCCGGCTCCCCCCGGTGTCATTTTACCGGTACCGACTTTGACTTCACGCAGGCTTCAGCTCTTCACGACGAAGCTTGGCGAACCAACTAATATGTTCGGCCTCATGAAGGGCACCCTGGCCGCACGAATGCCGGCCAACTCGCCGCGTGCTCGCGATTCGAGCGATGATGAGCGCTCAGAGCGTCATAGTATGTCATCCGAGGATCCCAGTACGCCCAGATCATCGCCGACTCGGTCAGATCCGCTCGGGCTGCCAGCGGGCTTCCTGAATGCGTGCGCACATCGCTGGCCGTTGCGCACAGGTGGACGGGCGCTCCAGCACCGCGCGGGTCCCGATGCGTACGCAAGACTGCTAGCGGATCAGATTTCTGAGGAGGACGCGGAGCAGATTCGCATGGATGTCGAGCGTTCCTCTGTTGACGGCCTGGAAGAGCTCTCCCCCGAATCGCTTGATGCGCTGGCCTTGTGCGAGGCGCTCTCGCGCCTGCTGCACGCCTGGTGCGCTCGCCGGCCTAACGGCTACTGCCAGGGCACGAATTTTGTGGCGATGGTCCTCCTCGTCGTCTTCCTGCGGGAGGCGAGCACGTCGGCGGGCAGCGACGCGGCGGCCGCACACCGCTCAGAGGAGACCGCGTTCTGGACATTTGTGGCCGTGATGGAGCTCATCCTGCCGGACGACTTCTACGCACATCCGCTCATGCCCGGGCTGCAGCGGGAGGTGCGCACTCTCTTCTCGCTGCTCGAACTCGTTCGCGTCGATCAAACCTTGGCGGAGAGCTGGCGTGACAGCAACTCGATGGGCTGGCGCGACGTCGTGCGGCTCGCCGCGTACAAGTGGCTCGTGCCGTGCTACGTCAACATGCTCCCGCTGCCCACCCTTCTCCTCTACTGGGATCGGCTCTTCTTGCGAGGTGCCCACCGCGCGGCGGCCGATGGCGGCGGCGGCGGCGGCGGCGGCGGCGGCGGCGGCGGCGGCGGCGTTGCCGGCGCGCTGACGGTGGTGGGCAGTGGCGGCCCGAGTGCGCGCGTGCAGTACGAGAAGCCGGCCGCCCACCTACTGCTTGCCATCGCCCTCATTCGCATCGCGCTAGCCGAGAGCACTCAGCCGTCGTCATCAGGGTCATTCAGCCCGCAAGGCTTGCACTCGCGCTCTGAAGAAGGGCTCGCTCTGGGCTTCAACGAGCTACTTGAGACAGGTATGCGTCAGACGGACGCGGGGGAGCTCCTAAGCCTCGCCCTGAGCGTCGACGTCACGGTGGAGCAGTTGGCATTCACGCGCTCGCGCTTAGAGGACGTTCCTGACTCACCGGCAGGCTTGAGCACTGTGACGGGCACTGGCCGTCGGCCTCGCACGTGCCCCGAGCCGTCTCTGAGCTCTCTGCAAGCCACCACGCTGTGCCTCATGGGACGCTCCGACGCACTGCCGGTGCGGCTTCTCAAGCTCACGATCCTGCTGTACCCTCCGGCGCCGCCGCCCCTTCAGGCCACCGAGCACATGAGCTTCTACTACCCCCGCCTCGTGTCTTCATGTGCCCTGACGGCGACAGCTGTGGGCGTGTGGGCTATAAAGGCGCTCTGGGTGCGAATGCCTTCATGCCCCGGCACAGGAGGGAAAGGAGTAGGTGGAGGAGCCATTGCCTTGCTGCGCATGGACGGCCCACGGTCCCTCAGCCGGCTTGGGTATGATGACAGCGACGAAGGGTCGGGCTCCGCGAGGCCAGCGTCTTAGACAGCGTCGCCGCAACGTCGATTTGAGTTGATCTTGATGACGTTGCACGTTCTCGTTTTGAGTTCTACACGAACTGACAGCGGTCCTGCGTCCCCTATACGGGATTTTATACTACGGCTCTTCTCTAATCCCAGACCCGCAAAGTCGGAGCGAGGTCAAGAGCGGCCTGGTGTGCCACGCTGCACTCTCCGAACAAACTGTTTCGACCGGATTCGAGGGTTGCCGTGCGCCGAGGTCAACCCCACATGCCTCTCGCCGCACCGCCATCGTAGCCGTCTTCATCATCCATTCCTCGCTCAACGGCCTCACCACTGTCCAACATCTCCCGCAAGTCGATCTCGGCCGCCGTAAGCGCAGGTCCAAGCGGCGGGAAGACGTGCTTGCCATGAGCGTCAAGCGTGAGCAGCGCAGGCGGTGCGGAGAGGCAGGCGTAGGGAATGGCTCCTCCATACACATGTGGAAAGTCACTGCCGCCGCGTTTTGCCTCACCAGGAGGTGGAGCCGCCGGTTCCCACTTGATTTTCAGATCCGCTTCGGTTTGCATGGACTCGGCTGAGAAGCGAAGGAGCACCAGGTCTGTGTTGCCTGCAAAATATGCGGCTGCGGTGCCGACAACCTGCTCCGCCGTGGACAGATGAATGAAAGCGTCGTCGAGGCCAGGGACACCCTTGTATGCGGACGTCCACTGCAAACGCGTGCGCCACGCGTCTTCGGGAACCTCGTCGGCCAGTGCGAGCCTGAAGAGTTCCATATAAGTCCGGGTCGGGGTGGCCGGATACGCCCGGAGTCGAGACGCTGGAGCCCTTGGGATGTGGAGTCCGTCGTGCGAACTTGGCTGTGAATGTGCTGCTTACCGGTACGTGTTGTGTGTATTCTTTCCAGTCTCCCTGACCGCCGCTGACCGAACGCTGACCGAACTGACCGAACGCCGTTTCGCGGCCTTCATCTTGTATAACTAATTCATAATGAATGGCAAAAACCGGTACCGGGTACCGAGGGCGTTTAGGTTCTCGTCACGGCTCTGTGCTCTCGGTACCCTGGTCTCTATCAGGGCACTCCGACACAACCGCGGCGCCCCTCGAGTGCGGAAAGTAGGCTCGCATGTGCGTGGCGTTGACGAAGCAGTCGTTGATCACGTCGTTCACCGCGTTACCCCTTGCTTTGATCATGCCGACGTAGCGCATCCCCATCTGGATCATGGTCCGCATGATCCCCTCTCGCAGCCCATCCGCCCGAACCTCAACCAGCACCACGCCCAGCGAGACGGCCGACGGTCGGAACGATTCGAGTACGAGGAGCTCCGAGCCCTCCACGTCGACCGACACAAAGTCGAGCCGGCGCACGTTGAGCTCGGAGAGGCTCCGACCGAGCGGCGCGCATTCGACTGGCAATGTGGCGCCCGAGAAGCCCAAGAGCTCCGACGCAGCCCCTCCCCGGCCCCTGATGCTCGCGGCGGTGGATCGCTCTCGGGTGTAGTTGACCCATTGAGGCGCTTCGCATGCCGCCATGCGCAGGTTGAGGCTCGCCCTCCGATTCATCTTCAGCTGCTCGAAAAAGTATGGATGGCCCTCGACGATCACCTGCCAGGGGCGATGGCAACGCGCGTGTGTGCACGACTCGCGGATACGTGACGGTTATTTAGTGGCCCTGTTCGATCCCCGCGGGCGCGTACGCCACGCCAGCCGAGGCACAGCTCAAAGACCCAAGTATTGGACTCACGTAGACCGTCTACTCCTCCAATTTCGAGGAAGGTACCTTCACGGATGGGCTGGCCGGTCTGCCGATCTGTGAAGAAGGAGCGAAGCACGGCTGCGTCCTCGCCTCGTGCGCTTGAGCACGGCATGAAAAACGGGACGCCGTTCATCAAGCGGAATGAGCGCCAGCCGCGCCCGACGTCAAGGGTCTGGTTCTCGAGTAATTCCGGGACAAAGCCAGGCTTACAATCTCCCACCGGAGGACGGGTGCGCCCGCTGCGCAGCGTCTTTGCCTTGCACCGACCCGTCAGAAGGGTGTCGTCTTGCTGAAAGCTTAACAGCCTAGCCTTGAGTTTCTGGATGTTGCCGGTGGAGCACCCTACATTCCAAGCCTCTAATGGGTGCTTTCCGGAATACTTGTAAAACTCGGCCAGAAGCTCAGCGGGCACCTCCGTCGGACCAGCAATGGAGCCGTTGCAGAATTCGCAGTTTTCGTTCGAAGAATGACTGGAGGTTGGTCCATTTACGGATCGCACCGTTACTTGCGGAAGCAAGCTCTGCCAATCCCCATTTGCATTCGCCACCAAAGTGCGCGCCGCTGCAAACGAGTGGCATTGGCCACCAAAGCACGCTAGTGCCGAGCCTGGCCTCGAGACGGGGCTCGGCATGCCGAGAGGGTGACGAGCAAAATGCACTCGCGTGCGCCGAAGAATTGCTCGTCGAAGCTCGATGCACGCGCACAGCCCTCGTGGAGCCTGTCGGCACCGATTGTCTCCCCGATTTCGCCGACGACGTATACGGAACAGCGCGCCGCCGCGAGCGCATCATTCGATGCGAACTTGCGCACGATTTGGGTCGAGTGTATGAGTGAATTAAAACTCAGATCCTTTCTTGCGGCACTCTTGCGGCAAAACGTGCCGCGTGTGAGCCGCGCGCTCGGAGTTTGTAATTCGCGCTCTCTCCCTCGTCACACGCCCGCCCGCGCGGTTGGCGCACCCACCGTCACGGAGGCTCCAACACATGTCTTCCTCTGAGGAAGCCCAGAAGAAAGCGCTCGCTGCCCAAGTGTACGAGGCGTATCTGAAGCCGCCGCCAGTGCTTGCCAACGTCCTCCTCAAGATCAAGCCGATCATGACGCCGGTCATCAAGGGTGCGTCCATGGGCATCAATCTCATCGGCCCGCTGTACGTGCGGCTCTTCAACGTGGGCTATTACGCGTACGAGAAGCTGCCAGTCGACCTCTTCAACTCGGTGCTCGGCCTCGGTCTGGCCTTTTGCGGCGGCGCTTACTGCTCGTCAATCGCGGCTATCGAGGCATTCCGCATGTCCGGTTGGGAGCAGACGCGCTGCTACCTCCTCGACATCCAGGAGGATGTGAAGGCAGTGTGGGCCGCGCAACAGGCCGACAACGAGAAGGACGCTGACGGGAACACCAAAACGGACGTGGATGAGCTGCTCGACAAAGGTGAGTACGCCGAGCTGCTCAAGCGCAAGCTGGCGGTGACGGCGATGGCGATCAAAGACCCTAGCAAGCTGGCGTTCGCACTCGGCAGCGTGTACACGGCGTGGCTGGCAGTTCAGGCGACGCTGCGGCTCGAGTTTGCCAAGACGATCACGCTCGGCCTCTCGATTGCCGAGCTCGCACAGCCAGCAGCCAACAAGCTCGCCCTGCCGCTGCTGACGCACGTGTTGCCTAGAGAGTATCACCACTGGCTGCCGATGCTGATCAAGTCCGCCACCAAGGCTCTGGGCGTCGCGATCGCGTGGCGGATGCAGGTGATCGTCTCCTCGTACCACCTGGCGCTGCGCGGCGGTCTGCTCTTTGCCCGCTCGCTACTTCGCTGGTCCCAGACGACGGGCAAGCTGCCGAGCTACTCGGAAGAGGGGTACTTCGACGAGGCTCTGGGGTATGCGGTGGCGGCGAGTGGGCTGGCGTTTCAATGGAAGTGTGGCTTCACGCTGCCATTCCCGCTGAACATCATCTTCTTCCCACTCGACGTCGTCGAGTGGTACATTCGCTGGACCATCACCTCCGACGCGCCCATCGCCTGAGTTGATTTTGTCCAACGCTGGATTTGGCCGACGATGTGCGCGGTTAAGGACTTCTAGATTATAGCCGGCCTGCGTCCAAGTACCGTGAAAGTGTCAGTGTGATCCACTCCATTTCCGCACGCGCCTGTGATTGTGGTCCGTGTGGTGCAACATACCGGTCTTCGTCAAAACTTCTCCCCAACGCTCCATCTCCCTTTCGCCTCCTCAATGCCGCGAGGAAAGCCTCGGGGCCGCCAGATCAGCCCCTCGATGGAGATGACGGATGTCTCAACGGCAGCACGACAGCCACCACTAGAGCCACCAAGGCCAAGGAGTATAGTCGATGGCATACTGCGAAATTACCTCCGCTCGCCCCTGGTCCAGCCGAAGCAACAAGACTACGACCGCCCGCCCCTGGTCCAGCCGAAGCAACAAGACTACGAAGTGCTCACAGAGCAGGCTGTGCGCTACCTGCTGCACGAGTCGATGATCGACACGCCACTGGACACCAAGCGTGCGTTTCTCGAGGCCAGAGGGTTTTCAGCTGCGCAAATCGTCGACGCTGTCAAATGCGCAGCTGCACGAGGGGACGAAGCCCATGCCAATAAAAGCGCAACACAGGGTTTCGCAACCCCAACCCCAAAGGGTTACGCAACACAGGCTCTTGCGAATGCGACGCCTTGCGTTCCTTCCGTCGCTCTGAAATCGGCATCACAGCGACGGAAGGAACGCAAACAGAAGGCTGCACGCGGCGACGACTGGAGACAGCCGCGGCTGGGGGCGTGGTTGACCAGCGCGCCTCGTGTGATCGGCTACAAAGTAACCATAAGTAAAGGTTCCTGTCAAGGTTGACAATGTGTGTATGTGGCTGCGGCTACGTGGGCTGTATGTGCGTGTGCGGTCCGGCAGCTGGAGCTGCTCGACTAAGAATCGAATATGTTGTGCGCATGCGTGCTCGTGCTCGTGGTGACCTCGTGTGTTGCAGCTGTAATTCTGTAGCAGAAAACATCGTGCGCGATCATGCATCTCCCGTTACTCACAGCCGACACGCGTCGGCTTACGCGGTACGACGTACACGGGTGCGCTGCGACGAGGTAGCCCTGCTCGAAGCGGGCACACCATCCTCGCCATGATCCTCGCGCCTCTCCGGTTGCGGCCGAGGGCGAGGTGGGCCCGGCCCCGGAGGCTGGCTGCCGGAGCAGCCGGCGGCGTGGAAACCTCAAACCTTACACACGCAACCTCAGCCCATGTTGCACCGCAATCTGCGCCAGTGCCCCCATGCCCTGTCAGTGCCACGTCGCGCGCACGTGCCGCCCGCTGAAGCTCACCTTAGACCTTTGCCTCCAGCGTCGCCCATACCGTGTGCCGAGGCTGGCCGGTCCATGTCTCGCCCACACCGACCTCGGCGTCGCCGCCTCTTATGCCGGGTTCCTTCGCGCTCGCCTGCACCTTTTGTTGTTGTGTTTCCCATGCCTATCTGTGCTGTGGTGCGCCCCCGTGCCGCCTGCTGTAGCCCACCTTCGCCACCAGCTCGCCCATGCCATGTGCCGTGGCTGGCCCAAGTCTCGCCCGCACCTCCCTCGGCGTCGCCGCACTCTTATGCCACATGTGCCGTTGCGCTCGACTGCGCCTCCCTCGGCGTCGCCGCCCTCTCATGCCACATGTGCCGTTGCGCTCGACTGCGCCTCCCTCGGCGTCGCCGCCCTCTCATGCCGTGTGCCGTTGCGCTTGACTGCGCCTTTTGTTGTTGATGCTGTTGCACAAGAATGCTCATGCCTGCAGAACCAAGGATGTGGCAAGAATCAGTCGAGGCCTGACGGGCACAAGTGGAGAGGAGAGTCAAGGCTGCGTTCGACTCTGGGCGCTCTTGTAGGCCTTGCGACGATTCTCAGACGAAGATCAGCAAGGCCACACGAAGACATCGTGCCTCACCAAACCTTCGGCTGAGACCCCAAATGGCCGGGAG
>Ga0180442_102327_pt1 | contig 10106 bp, 7 predicted proteins | sample ChrtobMetP5_16mM_FD_119746 | JGI IMG/M metagenome (GOLD analysis project Ga0180442, IMG submission 119746) | Chrysochromulina tobin associated microbial communities from unialgal haptophyte culture, Seattle, Washington, USA - P5_16mM MetaG | ecosystem: Host-associated > Algae > Haptophytes >... | reverse complement strand
TCGAACCCCGTGGCGTGGCTGGGCTAGCCATCGTCGAACCCCGTGGCGTGGCTGGGCTAGCCATCGTCGAACCCCGTGGCGTGGCTGGGCTAGCCATCGTCGAACCCCGTGGCGTGGCTGGGCGAGACACTGTTGATGCTCGTGGCGTAGCTGGACTAGCCACCGTCGACCAGTGAGCACTGCCGACCTTCTGCGCCAACTCTTCTTTCCTGCCAGTGTAGACTGGATACACCATTCCAGTCCTGTCGATCGACATGATCGGGCCCCGTGGCGTCGCCGGACACGCCTCTGCCGACCCCCATGCCGTGGCCGGCGGCGGCACATACGTCGGCACCGATGCAGCGCGGCGCAGCTCGCGCTCCCGCAATCCGGTGTCGCGCCCCTGGCGCGGCGGCGGCTCCTCGTACGAACGCACGTGGCCTCCAGTGTCGTCATCAAACGCTCGCCCAGCGGTGCGCCCGGAGTGGAAGCCGCGGTGGAGGTTCTGGTCTGCGGAAGGCACGTACCCGAGCATGCTGCCGCTACAGCTCCGAGGCACGACTGGGCGCACGACCCCATACCAATTGTTACTGCCACGCATGCGAAAGAGCCGGCTGCGTTCCTCAGCGCTGCGTGGTTGGCTCAAATGATATTGGAAGTAGTTTATGCTTTTAGGCCCCGGCCGACGATGCTCTGGATGAACGAATTGCCCCGTGCGAGGATCGGTGTTCATGCCAAACGGCGCATCGATGTCGAAGACGGGCTTCGCTGCTGCTCTTTCACGTTGCTTCCTTGCAGCCGCCAACTCGCTGGCGAATGCCATAGCCCTTTCACGTTCCTTTCTCCACAGCCTCGCCTCATGTGCATACGCGAGCCCCGATGATGGCATGCCCGGGGCCCACATGATGCCCGTAAAGGGGTCGCGCTTCAAGCGATTGCCGAGAGCGTCCCGAGACTCCATGGCCACTGGAAGAGAAGTAGAAAATGCAAGTTTCGTTGTTTCGAAAGTTAGGAAATTACGCAAATGCTTCATGACATGCTTGCTTGCCCTCCCACTGAGATCAGCTCGGGCCCGTCAGCTCGCAAAGCTCGGAGCCGTCCTTCGTCGCGATGATGAGGGCGACGATGAGGCCGTACAGGCCGAGCGCCGAGCCGAAACTCCAGATGAGCACCATGCCAATGTACAGCTTGGGTTGTCGGCACGAGTCCTGCACGCCGCACGTGCCGCACATGCCGATCGCGAGACCCGACGCGAGGTTGCTCAGGCCGACGGTTAGTCCCGCGCCGAGGTGCGCGTAGCCAGTGTAGAGCGAATAGGTCGTGGTGCCTGGGCCGCTGGGCGTGCGCATGCCGGAGGAGATGATCACGGCGATGATGAGGCCGAAGATGCCGCACACACCCGACAGAATCACGGGCATGATCGACTTCATCACCATCTCCGTCTGCACCTTATTTCGAGGCAGCTTGGCAATGGTCGCGAGGCCTATGGCAGACTTCCACGTGCCGTACGCGGCGCCCATGTTCCCAAAGACCAGCGCGAGCGCCGCGCCCATGAAGCCGAAGAAGGGCGCATACTCCGGGCAGTACGGAGAGATTGGCACTGCAAGGCGAGAGTCAACGCCGGGCAAAGGGTGAGACGTGATGCACAGGAGGCCGCGCTCCGTCCGAGCCCCCGCGCGCGCGCGGCCGTGGCGCCCAGGCGGGCTTCGGGCGCGCGCAGCGTTCTCGTCATCCGGGGCTCTGGCGCAGTGGCCGTCATGACGCACTTTGGCCGCCGGACGGCGTAAAGGCCTCGCGGAAGGCGGACGCTTCGCCGATGCGAAGAGCCTTCGTTCGCGAAGCTCGCGCGAAGACGCAAAGTTCGTCTTCGTCTTTCACACACCGGGTGTGTGTACATGTAACCTGAGCGGGCAGTAACAGTGCCGTAGCACCAGGGGTTGCCATTCACACTAATCACACACGTGTCTAGAAATGGCCGGCGACGGGAGCCTTCCGCTTGGACATGCGGTCGCTACGCTCCTGCACGCGCCACGCGAGTCGTTGCTGCTCGCACTCGGCTCGGACGACGTGCCAGACATGGTAGAGTCGCGCGCCTTGCACGAGGTTGAGCGCTTCCTCCTCGACCAGCAGCAGGACGCGACCGCGGCCTCGACCTCCACTCGCCACGTGCTCTCGCTCTTCCTCGAGTTCGGCGCGGGCCGCCGGCGCGGCCATCGGCACCAGCAGATTGCCATGCTGGTGCGCTGGATGATCGGCCACGGCACATTCGGCGGCGCCGCCACCACCGAGCTCTCGACGGGCATCCTGAGGGCACACGACTGCAGCAGACTCAAGCTGGCTTCGGCGCTCGCGCTGCTCGAGGCGCTACCGCTGCAACGTGCGGCGCGATGCGTGTGGTCGCCGTGTACTGTTGTCGAGCTCCTCCGCGCCACGTTGAGCGCGTGCGACGAGGGCGCCGTCGCGCCATCCAATGTGATGGTCGCTTGCGCGGATGCCGCCGTCGCATGCCTCACCGAGCTCTGCCGCCGCGCGACGATGAGCAGCGTGGGCGCTCGCGGCGCGAGCCATGGCGACAACAACCCATGGGTGCGCGCGCTGCTGGACTGCACGGCGGAGGCGCATCGCTTGTTGCATGTGTTGGGTGCTTGGCGACGATCGCAGCGGCTCTTTGGAGTGGCGATCGCTGAGCTCCTGCGTGAGCTGGCCGTTGCTGAGCTCGCTGCTGCAGCCGAGCTCGGTCTGGCTCGCTTCGGCTCGCTCTGGCTGAGCTGCGCGCCGCGGCTCGTGAGCGAGGTCGAGCGCCGTGCTGAGCACGTCCACGTGCAAGCGGAGCGCTGGATGCTGCTGCTTGGAGCCACGCTGCCGCCGCCACCACCCACGCGCCGACTGGGGCAGGCCTGCATGCAAGTGCTCACGACGGCGCCACGCTCTACGGGAGCCACGCTGCCTTCGCCTTCGCCGCCGCCGCCGCCGCCGCCCACGCCACCGGCCGCTTCCTCCGCTTCCGCTTCCTCCGCCTCCGACCCTCGAGCGATGGCCGCGGCGACGTCGGCGGCGATGGCAGCAGCGGCGGCGTCGCCGCTCGCGGGCGGCGCGGCAGCGGCAGCGGCAGTGCCGCTGCCGGGAGAGGACGACGAAGCATGTCGCGCCCGTCTGGGCTTCGAAGCTCTCTGTGCTCTGGCCCTTCAGCTTGCAGCCCTCGACACGTCCAGCCGTGCCACCTTGTTCGAGCGGCTACATCCGCGCCTGTACACCGCCCTGTGCGCACGCTGCACGAGCCTCGCGGACGCGGCGCTTCCGCTTGCGATGCTCCAGATGCTCCTGCCCACGATACTCACGTTGCCCGCCGCCGCCGCTGAGGCACCTTCCAGCGCCGCCACCAGCGGCAGCGCCACCGCCCCCGCCGCCACCGCCGCCGTGCTGCTACAGCCTGTGCTCAATCTACTGCAAGCCACGGACGCACCGAGTGCGCCGGTGGTGACGGCCCTCGCGGCCCTTGCGCATGCATATCCCGAAGAGCTGCTCGCGGATCTCGCAGAAAAGCTCGGCTCCCCGGTGGCGACGCAACGCGCCGTGGCGCTTGCGGTGCTCATGCGCATGGCCGGGGGCGGCGCTGACCTGAGCCGCTTGCTTGGGCGACGGGCGGAGGCGCAGGTCTCCAGGCGAGTGCTGCGCCACGCGCTGCAGCACCCCTTGCCTCCAGAGGGAGGGGCGACGAGCGAGCCTGGGCAACGGCCAGCCGTTGGGGAGTGGCTGGGCTTGCTCGCACGACTGGACCCGACGGTGACGCTCCCTCAGCTTCTCGAAGCGGCCCGCCCCACCGCAGCCAAGGCGGCTCCTTCCACAAGCCGCCTAACCCCAGCCGAGGCTGCCAAGAGCACTGGCAAGAGTGCCGCTGCTGCTCAAGACGGCGCTCCTCTTCCTTCTGCTGCCGCTGCCGCTGCCGCTGCTGCTGCTGCTGCCGCCGCCGCTGCCGCCGCTGCCGCTGCTGCGCTCGAGGCGGCTTTGGCCGCGGTGCTCGCAGGGCCTCGGGGTGCCGCCGAGACGATCGGTGCCGTCATCGATGCTCTCAAAGACGGCGCCGCAGCTCCTCGGGAGGTGTGTGCGGAGACACCCGTTGCACCGTTCCCGCTGCTCACCAGCCCGGCGCACTTCGGGCCGCCAGCGCAGGCCGCTTTCGTTGGCACGGATCACAGAACCGGCACGGACCAGCGCACCGGCACGGGCCACCGCACCGCTAGCGCGACCGCTGCGAGCAGCAGCAGCAGCGGTGGGGGTGCAGCGGACGCGGCAGGTACAGCAGGTGTAGCGGCGGACGCCGGCGAGGGCGGCGTGCTGCTACTGCGGGCTCTCGAGGGCTGGGTGACGAACCTCGATGAGAGCACGTGGCCTCGCGCCTTCCGGCTTGCATGCACCAAGTTCTTTGCGGCCGCACAGGACGTCTGCTCGCTGCAGGTACTCAAGCGTATGCTCGCCATAACGCGGGGACACGACGCGTGGCAGGCGCTCGTCGTGCGAGCGGCAGTGGTACGACTCGAGGTGGTCTGCAAAGGGACCAACTGCAAAGGGTCCAACTGCAAAGGCTCCACTCAACCCGAGGCACACGCCGCCGCCGCAGCCACGGCGGTTGCGGGCGCGAACGCGGATCCGATGCTGTACGACCGTCTGCGTCCGCTGTTACTCCTACAGATGCTGCCTGAGGATGGCTGGGTGGGCGTCGTGCCGGGCGTCCCTTGCCCGGCGAGCTTTGGAGGCGACGGATGCTCTGCCGCGGGGGCTTTCGAGCGCGGGGGCGGCGACGGCGGAGGCGACGGCGAAGGCGGAGGCGACGGCGGCGTAGGCGGCGGCGGTGGCGGCGGTGGGCACGCAGAAAACGACGAGGCGGCGTCCGAAACGGCTGCCGTTTCGGACGCCGTTGTACCGGTCGCCTTGGCATCGGCTGACGCGGTGGCGCCCTCCTTGGCCGCCGAGCTACCCTCGTGCGCACGCGCTTTGCTTGCCCGTGTATCCGATGGCGCCGAGCAGCAGCCGGTGCGCAAAATGGCGAGCGCTCTCCTGGCGCGCCTGCCGCCTGCAGTTGCGCTCGAGACTATGCTGGCGCGCGTGGCTGCCCTGGGTCGAAGGCCTCGAGAGCTCGCTGCTCATGCGACCAGTGGACTCGCGCTCTACTACCTGTGCTGCGCCGTCGTGCTGCATCCAGCCCCTGTGAGTACGGCCATCAGTCGCTCCTCAGGGGCTCTCATCTCCGTACTGCGCGCCGCGCCGCTGTCCAACGGCCCGCGTGCCGCGCAGGAGCCCGATACGACGCGTGTCGCGCTGGAGGCCCTCGAGCGCCTCGGAATGGGCTGCGTCGACCTGCTGGCTCGTACGTGGTGTGTGGGGCTCCAAGGGGCCCCGCGCGAGGGTTCCACTCAGGGGATGGGCGAGGGGTCCACTCGGGGGATGGGCGAGGGTGGCGACTGGGCAGAGGCCACGTGTGCGGGCACGGACGGCGCGACCTTCGCTGCTGGCTGGTCGATTGAGCGCTCGATGGAGCGATGCGTGGATGCGCTGCTCGGGGACAGCACCACACTCTCGCACGCGCTGGCCATCATCACACTCGCGACGCGTATGCGGCACGCGCAAGGTGGGGCGCCCGCGGCGGCCGTGCTCGCGGCACGCGCGCTGCCGTTGCTGCTGCGACGCTCGGGCGCGCCGGTCACACAGGCGCTCTTCGAGCTCGCTTTCCACAGCCAAGCGCATCTCGACGCGATCTCGCTCGCAGCCCTAGCCGAGCGCGCGAAGGCGGACGGTCGAAGCGCCCATGAGGACGCGCGGCTGGCAGCGGTCAAGCTGCTCGGCGTAGTGCTTGCCGTCACCAGCGCGCTCACCAGCAGTACTGCGGCTAGCGGTGGTGGCGTCAGCGGCGGCGCCCACGACGGCGCTCCGGAGACCGCTGCCAGCGCCGTCATGGGCGGCGAGGCGCTCCTCAGCGGTCTTTACCGGCTCGCCTCGCAGCAGGAGGCCGACGGGCGCGTCCGGGCGCTCGCGCAGCACGTGCTGGGCACGGCGATGGGCATGGCGTAGATTTCCCCACAGGCGTAAGATTTCCCGAGGGTCCTCGGCAGGCGGAGCCAGCGGGGTCCGGAGTCCGGCAGAGGCTGGCGCGTGCTGCGATTAGAGCACACGCGCTCGCTGAGCTGTGCTCTTGGAGGGTGCGCGGTGATTCCTGTCGCTGAATGTGGGCGCGCCGCGCCGCGAGCGAGGAGCGTCCGAGCAAAAGATGTTGGATATGTGAGGCGACGGTAATTCTACACGTACACGAACCTCTCCCGTACGTCAGTGTATACCATAAGCATCGTGCGGCTTGTTTCGCATCACTGTACGCTAGTCTTCTTGCGTCTCTTGAAAGTTGAAGACAGCCCGTTACGGTTCGGATTCCTCTTTCCGTTCCGGGCCACTCATTCTCTAAACCTGCCTTTGTATCCTCTTGGGCTGGGCCGCACCGCCGGGCCCGCCGCCACCGCCGCCGCCGCCCTGCGGTGCCGTGCGCAACGTCGCAGGCGGCGAGGTGGTGGGGGCGCGGACTGCCTCCTTCATCGCCTGCACGCCCACCTGGCTCGACTTGGCGACCTCGCCGCGTGCCGCGCGGTCGACGGCGGCCACAATGTACTTAAACTTGCGGTTCGTCTCGTCGCGCTGCGCCACGAGGCTGTTGCTGATGTGCTCGAACTCGTGCTGCAGGCTCTCCTCAAGATCGTCGACCATCTGCTCAATACGGCGCACGAGCGCCGCCTGCGACGTCTGGTTCGTCACCTCCGCGCGAGCCTTGAGGAATCGCTGAACATACCTGAGGGAGGCAATCAGAGGTCATCAGTGGTTCGTCACCTCCGCGCGAGCCTTGAGGAATCGCTGAACATACCTGAGGAGGGAGGCAATCAGAGGTCATCAGCGGGCATCAGTGGGCCATCACAGGGCATCGGAGGTCATCAGAGGTCATCGCAGGTCATCAGTGGCGCGCACAGGCTCTCAACCAATCAGAGCCCATCAGAGCCCATAAGAGCCCATCAGAGCCCATCAGAGCGCATCAGAGCGCATCAGAGCGCATCAGAGCAAGAGCCAAGCACGCACTTGCGGCTCAGAGTGGAGCTGCCCGAGGAACCTGCCCCATGAAGCAGCGGCGCCGCCCCATACAGCTCCAGGTACTCACGCTCTGGAAAGGCGCCAAAGTCCATTCGGACGAGCCGCTCCAGGGCCTCGGTCGAGCGGAAGCATGCGCGGCAGGCATCCCAGAGCAGCATGGGAGCATTGAAGGGCGGCGGCAGATGGTGCACGACGTGCTGGTACTCGAAGATGTGAAGGTAGTGCTGATACTGATACTCGACCTCCGCGTTCCGCTTGATGCGCGTGTACGTGTCCGCAAACATCGCGATCAGCATGTTGACGAGCACAACGTTGGCGAGCAGCACGTACACCCACATTAGCGGGAGAGCGAAGGGCACTTGACGAAGCACATCGATGTCAAACTCGGCGTACATGTACCAGAAAGGTTGCCAATAGAGCGCCAGGGGCTCGGTCTGCACGCCTCCGCCGCCACCACCACCGCCGCCGAGCATGTCGATGGCCGACAGCAGACGCCGGTCCACAGAGTCCGTCGCGTCGACTGATAGGCGTCGACCACCCGACGCCGACGCCGACGTGATGCCGGCCCGAATAGAATCCGAAGCGACGGATGCGGCGGCGACGGCGGCGCCGGAGAGGGTGTGGCCCGCGGATTTGATGTCTTCGAAAGTGGCTGCGGAGAGTAGATCGTGTTCTCCAGCCTGATGAGGGAGGCCATCAGGCGCACTCAAAGGGCCATTCAGACGCAATCATCTGCAATCACCGTCTCTGAGAGGCCACGAGTGCGAAGCAGACGCAATCAAAGGGCCACTCAGACGCAATCAGCTGCAATCACCGTCTCTGAGAGGCCGACGAGCGCGAAGCAGAAGCCGACGATAATGACCGAGAAGAAGACGAGGAATAGCGAGAGGTCGATCATCATCTGCACGAGCGTGATCGCCAGGATGCCGAAATTGTGTGAAGTCCACATGAAAGTGAACGTCTCGCAACACATGAGGACGGCGTCGAACGAGACTAGCGTCTGATAGGCCGTATACGCCGAGGCGAACTCGAAGCCCGGGATCCGCGTGACGAGGCGCAGCCCGATGGCGGCATTCATCACCATGTGCGCCGTGTTCACAAGTGACTTGAGCCATGAGTCCGCAATCAGCCCGTACGTTTTCATCAGGTAGTCGCGCTGCCGATGCTCGTACCCCAGTGTAAGGGACCAGACGATCAGCATCAGCTCGGCCCACGTGAGCGGCGGCAGCCTCGGTGACATGGCCCAGAGCTGATCCACCGTGAGCAGATGGGTGAGGACCTGATGAGGTAGGAAATCAAGAGGTCATCAGAAGCAATCCGATGTCATCAGAGGTCATCAGCGAGGTGAGCAGATGGGTGCAGACCTCGAAATAGAGGCACAAGAAGAGCACGTGCGACACGGCGCGCATGCAGTACTTGACCAGGGGCACTGAGTAGAAACCACTCTTGGGTCTCTTGGCCACCTGATGAGGGACGCAATCAAGAGCACTGAGTAGAAGCCATTCACATTCACACTCTTGGGTCTCTTGGCCACCTCCGGTGCGTCACGAAACCCGCGGTTGACGAGACTTTTGACCGAGTGCGAGAAGGTCTGCTGGTGCTTGAATGAGCGCCCGAGCAGAGCGGACTGCGAGCCTTCCCGACGAAGGGAGAGGGCGCGGAGCGTGACCGCGAGCCGCTTAGTTGGTGATCCATCTACACCCACCCCGCGCTTGTCATCCATCTCCATCACGTTGACCGCGACGCTCTTGAATGCCTTCTTCGGAGGGAGATCGCGGAGATCCTCAGGTGACCTCTGATCAGGTGACCTCTGGTGACGTGGGTCCACCACGCCCGCGCCCGAGCGTGCCTCTTGAGCAGCACGCTGCGCCGCCCACTCCTCCTTTGCCTTTGCACGCGCAGCCTCCGCCAGCGCCTTCTGCAGAGCACTCTCCTTCTCCACCTCAAGGCGCTTCTTCTCCGCCTCGACATCGAGAGCGGCCCGTGCCTTCTTCTTCTCGAACCTGAGACAGGGGCGCCATCAGAGGCACTCAGGGCACTCAGAGGCCATCAGAGGCACTCAGAGGCCATTGGAGGCCACTGGAGGCCATCAGAGGCCATCAGAGGCGATGAGAGGCACTCAGAGGGAATCAAAGCTCATCAGAAGCCATCAGACGTACTCCTTGAGGTTGAGCGCCTCCGCGAGCGCCCCGAGCAAGAGCTCGGGATCCTCCCCAATCGGGCTGACTTGCCCATCATCCTCATCGTACCTGATGAGGGAGGCCATCAGAGGTCATCAGAGGTCATCAGAGGTCATCAGAAGTCATCACAGGTCATCAGAAGTCATCATCCTCATCGTACCCATCGTTGCCAAAAGTCGAAGATCCCCCGGGGGAATGGGTTGGGGCATTGGATGAGCGTTCGCCGGACTTGCCCTCAGCGTCGCGCCGCAAGTACGGGTTCAACAAGGGGAAGAGCATCCACGCAGAAATGAGGGGCATCGAGTGGGACGCAGACACGATGCAGCCGGAGCCCTGAAGGCACGGAAGCCGCCGCGCATCAGAGGCCATCAGAGGCCATCAGAGGCCATCAGAGGCCATCAGAGGCCATCAGAGGCCATCAGAGGCCATCAGAGGCCATCAGAGGCCATCAGAGGCCATCAGAGGCTATCAGAGGCCATCAGAGGCCATCAGAGGCCTAGAGGTAAGCACCGGGAAGCCGCCGCGCCATCGTAGATCCATCAGCGACTGGCAGTGACGATGCGCGAGGAAGGTCTTGAGCTCCATCTGGGGGGCGAGATCGAGATCGAAGAGCTCATGAGTGGCAATCAGAGGCAATCAGAGGCAATCAGAGGCCATCATAGGCAATCCGAGGCCATCAGGCCATCCGAGGAAGCTCACGAACTCCATCGGAGGGTGCGAGATCGACGATCTCCTCACGAGCTCCATCGGAGGGTGCGAGATCGACGATCTCCTCACGAGCTCCATCGGAGGGTGCGAGATCGACGATCTCCTCACGAGCTCCAT
>Ga0180442_102313_pt1 | contig 10148 bp, 7 predicted proteins | sample ChrtobMetP5_16mM_FD_119746 | JGI IMG/M metagenome (GOLD analysis project Ga0180442, IMG submission 119746) | Chrysochromulina tobin associated microbial communities from unialgal haptophyte culture, Seattle, Washington, USA - P5_16mM MetaG | ecosystem: Host-associated > Algae > Haptophytes >... | reverse complement strand
GCTCCGCGAGATCCGCCGCTACCAGAAGTCGACTGAGCTGCTCATCCGCAAGCTCCCCTTCCAGCGCCTCGTCCGCGAGATCGCGCAGGACTTCAAGACCGACCTCCGCTTCCAGTCGTCGGCCGTCGTCGCGCTCCAGGAGGCCTCGGAGGCCTACCTCGTTGGCCTCTTCGAGGACACCAACCTCTGCGCCATCCACGCCAAGCGCGTGACCATCATGCCCAAGGACATCCAGCTCGCCCGCCGCATCCGTGGCGAGCGCGCCTAAGCATGCCCACTTCTGTGGCTTCAACCAAAACCCGGTGTTTTTTAACACCACCCCTTCTATACAATCATCATTCCCTAAACGCCCTGCATAGTTCTCCTAAGGCGCGCGCGCTCCCTGCACCCGCTGGCTCCCTACTCTAGGCCTTAACTGTTTGTCTCTGGTAAAATTGAAAGCCAGAACGACGTCGGGGCAAACCCGAAAGTTCGCCCTGTGTGAAGCGATGTCGCATGGCGCCAAATCTCTCGCCGGCCGTCAGGACTGTGGTGCACGCGACGACGGCGATTGAAGCCTGCCTTCGTGGCGAGCTCACCGCGCCGGCTGATTGCTCCGCAAGCCATGCTGCGCACTGGCGCCGGTCGGGCTGTCTGCGCAGCAGAGTGCCTGCGTGGACCAGCACGCACGAACAGGTCCAAGGCTGCTTCCGGTGCTGCATGGAGGCAACGTGGAGCAGCCGAGCGACACGCAGCGAGTGGTGGCGTGAGCAAATGAAGAACTCGTCGCAAGAAATGGTACTGGGCTTGGAGACCGAGCCCGGCGTGCTGCTCAGCGCCAACACGGATCTCCAGTTTGCGGATGTCGGAATGCTCCATGGCCGCGAGGCGCTCGAGACTCCGCCGCCAACGCCAGCAGCGACGAGCGGCTCGCAGCGTCCAACGCTCGCGGTGCTACATGGCAACGGCAAGCAAGAGCCTCCCCTCTTGTCGCTGCTTGCACAGTCGAAGTCGTCGCTGCGCGTGCCGATGACAGTCGTCGAGGTAGGGGATGTGCCGCTGCCAACGACGAAGGCGACCCCAGTGCTCGACCAGCCTGGCACCGTGGCCGCCTGGTTCGTGAACAATCCACGAATCCAGCACCCGAAGGTGCACGCCTATCCTCGAGGAGTTCAAAACACGCCGCGCTGGTGGCAGGTGCTGAGGAACAGCATGCGGCAGCTCCGAAGAGAGCGGCCGCAGCTGCTGATGTGCATGTGCTTCCACCCGCGGCGCCCGGGGCGGCAGCGAAAGATGGACCTTCTTGCGCAGAAGGGCTTCGAATGCAAAACGCACGCCAAGGAGTGCGGCAACACCCGGACCGCCTACATGGACCGGCTGCTGGAGTCCAAATTCGTCTTCTCGCCACAGGGCATGGGCATGAACAATCACCGAGACTGGGAGGCGCTGCTGGCGGGCGCGGTTCCGCTCGTTGACTACCACGCGGAGCTCGAACAAATGTGGGAGACTCTGCCCGTCGTGCGCGTGCGCGACTGGGCCAATGTAACGCCCGCCTTCCTCGAGACCGAGTGGGTGCGCCTACACCTCGATGCGAACTTGGAGTGGACGAGGATCTATCTGCCCTTCTGGCTGGACAGGCTGCTGCATGCCGTGGACGGTGCTGAGCCCCACAAGAGCGTCGAATCTAAGGCTCGCATTTCTGTTCGTTGAAAAGATCACAATCCAAGTTAAAATCCAAGAAAGATCACATGCAGTCGTGTCAATGTAACGACAATGTACGCGACGGGCCCCCCGCCGTGACGGGGGCCGCCGGAGCGCCGCGCTGTGGGGTGCCGGTGCTAGGCCGGATGCCGGGCAAAGTACTCGACGGGGACCCTGGGTACCTCGATCGAACTAAGACTTAGATTCTAAGATCGAACACGCGAAGTCTTTATAGGATTCCTCAACAAGTTCTGAAACGGCCCTCTCTGCGTGTCAAAACTTGACTTGACTTGACTTGACTTGCATAGTGCCCTCACACCCTGTTAACACCCCTGTGGGATCGCAACGTTTAGTGCCGACGCTTCGGTGTGCTGATTCCTGATACCTCGCGCTTCGTGGTGGAGGATGATCCCGCTGTTTCATCTCCATGTGGAAGATGATCCCGACGTGATCATCCCTGACAGCATCGCACGGCCGCTGCTGGTCTCGTCGAATCTAATGATTGGAACCGCGGCTCTCGCCTTTACACGTGGCGCATGGCCACTCGGCGGAGCCGCCATCTTTTGCTGGATCACGTCGCTGCTACACTGGTACTCGCCACGATTCTCCTCGTGGAGGCGCAAGGCCGACTACTCTGCCGTAGCCTCTGTAGTTGCCATTGGCAGCTGGATGGCAATCGTGTCCACGCGCAGCCCAGAATGGACGGTCACGTACTTTGGTGGACTTGCTGTGATCGGCATCATCTTTACGACGAACGAGACGCTGTACTATTTTCAGCTACAGCGAACGCCGACGGGTGGCATGATGAGCAACTCTGAGAGCAGCCCTTTGTCGGAGAGCTCGTCCGGGTGCTTGGCCCCGACCAAGGCGGGGACGGCTGCGCGGCGCTGGGCTTACACCCGGGCCGTTTGGGTGCATCTGCTTTGCGTGCACGTGCTCGCCTCGGCGCTTGCGTGCGTGCTGCTTCTGTATGGGGTTTGCCCGCAAAGGGGGTTGCCCGCAAAATGTGAAGAGGTTTGACACGGCAAACAGGAGCACCAAACTCCGTACTTGAGTAGACCGGGGGCGGAGCCGTCCTTCGGGACGTTCAAGTCACTTGATACAACGACTTCACTTGACTTGAACTTTGTGGTGAGCGACTGTCTGACCAAATTTGGCAGGCGATCGCTGCAGACCTCTCAACAAAGGGTCACCAGGAGGCCCGCGAGTTTGTGAGCCTCGCGCGGTGCCAGGACTCACGTCAGAGAGCACACGAACGCGACCAGCACACCTTTTCTTGCTCGGACCATCCTCACCGCACAGCACCGCACCGCATTATGGCAGACTTTGGACTGGAGGGCGCATACGGTAGCCTCCTTCCCGCCGATTACTACAAGAGCGTTGGCCTCAAAAAAAGGGCCAACGGTGACATGGTGACCTGGGACGTTGACCCCGACCCGATGGCCAACTTGCTGCGTGAGATGGCCAGAGGAGTGCGCGGCCAGGTCGATGCCGTGGAGAAGGGCATCGATATGATTGACAAGGGCCTGACCGACGCAGGGGGCGGTATTGGCAAGGAGGTGGAGAAGCTAGGCAAGGAAGTGGAGAAGCTCGGCAAGGGCTTCGACAAGGGCCTGGCCGTCGCGGGCGACAGCATCGGCAAGGAAGTGGAGAGGTTCGGCAAGGGCTTCATGTCGGTCGTCGCCTCCTTGGCACCACCGCGCACTCCCGAGGCAGGCCTCATCAAGGAGATGCTCGAGCAGGGGACAGCTGGCGCGGCGGCAAGTGTGGGCAAGCCCGCAACGGTGGCAGATGCGGTAGCGGTGGCGGCGATGCCCGAGCCGGAAAGCACGCGTGTTGTCGCGGCCGGCGGCCGCAGCAAGCTCAGCCGCAGTGGCAGTGGCACGCGGATGCCCGGACGGATGCCTTCCGGTGCGAGTCCACCGGGACGGATACCTGACGGGGTGGTGGCGCACGACTTCTTGGTCCTGGGCCAATTCGAGAAGGAGGAGGAGGAGGAGGATCTTGACGTCGCGCTCGCGGTGGTGGATCTCGAGAAAGTGGAGCCCGATCTCGGCCTCGAGGCCGGGCGAGATCGCGATCTCGGTCTTCGAGTTTCGTCGCGCGTTGGCGCTCGGGACGACGCGTGGACCCTCAAGCACTCGGGCGGCATTGTCCTCGTGCGCGCGCCCGTGCTGCACGGCACGACGCGCGGCAAGGTGTGGGCGCTCCGGCTGTCGCTGGCCACCGCGAAGCAGGAGGAGCGGCTCGTTGAGCTCCCGGGTGAGCTCGCCGGGGGCAGCAGCACCGGGGGCACCAGCAGCACGAGTACCAGGAGCACCTCCCAAGAGGCTGCTGCGCTTGCGCTCAGTGGCACAGTGGGTTTGGGCGCGTCGGAGGGAGGCTGCCCGCCACTAGAGTGGGTGCTGCTGATCGTGCCGTATGCGCGCGGCGCGCTGTTACAGCTGCAGCTGACGCCATTAGGGGTGGGCGGCGGCGGCGGCGCGGCGGCGGAGGCGGCGGCGGCGGAGAGTGGCGCAGTGCTTGAGCACCTTTCTTTGGCCTCTGTTGACCTCGACGACTGCATCGCCGCTGCGGCCGCGGCGGCAGGCGCATCCCCAGCTACCAAACCCGCCACCACCAGTGTGCGCACCGCCCTCGCCCTCGCCACCCTGTCGACCGCGACAGCGGCACTCACCGGTGCCATCGCACCGGCCGCCCTCGCGCGACTCGTCGCGTTTGCAGAGCTCTCGCCGACCGTCTCCAGCGTGGCTGCGCTGTGCGCGCGTGCGCCGACGGCGCTCGCGGCACTCTCCGCGGCGATGGGAGGGCTATGGTGGCGGAGCCGGTCGTGCGAGAGCCTCACCACTGTGCTCATCAATGGCTGGCAAACCTTTTCGTTTAGCGGCGCGCTTGCAGGGCTCGAAGCGCAACCACGCACGCCTCTTCCGTACTTCTCAGCCGCCTTCCACACCGGCGCGACGCCGCCGCCACCGCCGCAGCAGGGCGGTGGGAACGAGCTCGTGAGCGACTTGTACAGCGTGGTGATGCCTCGGCATGGCAAGGGGACGGGAGTGCTGCTCGGCTTCGTCACCGCGCGGCGCGGAGCGGGCGGCGTGCGCGCAGTGCACTCTCTCCCGCCCCGCGCCGAGCTCTTTTCCGAGCACCGCGCCGTGTTGGTCACTTCACGTAGCGGCGGCGCCGGCGACGGCACGAAGGCCAGTGCGACCATCACGAGCGACTGGGCGATGATACTGCCCTTTAAAGGGTCCGAAGCGCATCCGTCGCACCTAATCGGCCTGCGCCAGTGCGCGGTGTACCTCGACACGCTCTCCGCGCTCTCCGGAGTGAGCGCCGCTCGGAGCGGCGCGAGTGCCGCCGGCCGCCTCAGCCGTCTTGGCAGCCGCCCCACCTCGCTTCTGCCGCCCTACGTTGCACCTCGGCGCCCCCCGAGCGGCTGGTGCTCGTGGTATTGCCACGGGCCCAACGTGAGTGCTTCCCTTATGCTCGATACGGTCGCTCAGCTGCGCGCAGCCAAAGCGAGCGGATCCCTACCACTCGACCTCGTGCAGCTCGATGACGGCTGGCAGTCGTGCTGGGGCGATTGGGACCTTCCACACTCGAAGCGCTTTCCCAATGGCCTCACACCGATTGCGGCGGCCATCAAGGCCGCTGGCATGTCCCCCGGGCTATGGATGGCTCCTGCCGCCCTCACAGCAGACTCGCGACTATTAGCGGAGCATCCGGAGTGGGTGCTCATGGATTCGAACGCCAAACCGTTGCGCTGCGGCTACACCGCACCGGGCATCTGGCTTCACGCCCTCGACGTGTCCCATCCAGGGGCCCTTGCGCACGTGCGGCGCGTCGTCGGGATCGCGACTCGGGAATGGGGGTTTGAGTACCTTAAGTTGGACTTCCTCCATGCAGCGGCCATGCCGGGCGGCGTGCGCCACGATCCGAGCACCTCGCGCGCGGAGTTGCTCGGGCGCCTCATGGCGGCGATCCGCGCCGAGGTGGGTGAGCACGTCTTCATCCTCGGGTGCGGCGCTCCCCTCGGCCCATGCATCGGGCATGTGGACGCAATGCGAGTCTCCGCCGACGCCGCGCCGCATTGGTATCCTCGTGTGTCTGACCTCCCCCTCGTGCGCTCGCTCTTTACCTCGGACCGCACCAACATGCCCGCCGCGCGCAACATGGTGCGCAACGTGGCCGTGCGCATGCAATTGGGCGGCCGGCTATGGCGCAATGACCCCGATTGCCTGATCTTACGCGACGCGGGCGCCGACTTCACCACGGGGCAGGCGCAGGCGCTCTCGACGATGGCCGTGCTCTCGGCGGGCGCGCTTATCTTCTCAGACCGGCCTGAGGACCTGACCGGCGCGCGCCTTGCGATCCTGCAAGCGCTCCTGCCGCCGCTGCCACGCGCCGCCGTCGCCGCTGACCTGCTTCTTCACGAGGTTCCCACACAGCTCGTGCTGCCGCTCACGCAAGCCGACCTGCCCCTCCCCGGGTGCACGACCCTAGGCGAGTGGTGGCTCGTGGCATTCTTCAACTGGTCTAATCAGCAGGCGGTGCCCGGTTCGGGCGGCGCGGCACTGGGCTTTCTGCTCGAGGCTGCCGAGTCGACCGACGCGCCTCTGCCCGTATCGGTACGCAAGCCAGCCATTCCGGCCGCAGCGGCCGCCACGTGGCACGTCTTCAACTTCTGGGAGGGAAGTTACTCGCGCCTCTCCGATAATGACGCGACAGCGATGCTGCAGCCGCCGCCCGTGCCGCCGCGATGCTGCTCGCTGCTCGCCATCCGTCGCGTCATGCCCGACGGCGCTGGCGCACAGTACATAGGGAGTAACGTGCACTGCTCGTGCGGCCTCGAGGTGCGCATCTGGCACCAAACTTCCAGCACCGCCGCGTCCTCCTCCTCCGTCCTCGAGTTTGCCCTTGGCACGGGCCGCGCCGTCACGGCGCCTCTTGTGTGGCTCTACCTGCCCGGCACCATCTCGGACGGCCAACGCCGCCCCACCGTGAGCGCGATGGACGCACTGTCGAACGAAGGCGCGACGCCTTCCATCGAGTGGGCTGCCGATCAAGTCTGGGTCGTCCGGCTTGCGTCCATCGGAGTGAGCGGCGACTCGGGCGTACATCACATCGTCTATTGATGTGAGTCGACTGACGAAGAGCGTGGGGTGGGGGGTTCCGAGGGCCAACGACCGATCTGTGCAGAGGTCATGCCACCCGAGAGGGGCACGCGGGGCGTGGTCTGCGGGAGTCTGTACTCGTATGGAGCTTGTGCTACACTGTGGTTGGAGATGATTATCGACGCGTGGGGCACGCGACTGTGCGGACTCGGTGAGAGAGGGCAGACTGAGGGAGTTCTGAGGCGTGAGGGAGAGCCAGAGCCTTAAGCGGTCAAATTGGACGTGATCGTAAGAGGCGCTCGCGCTGATTTTACTAAATTATTGTCGAAATGTAAAGCGGGTTCTTGTACGGGTTGGGCGTTTGTGCCGCGGGCGGCCGGGCATTCACACGGCATTGACCTGTGCGCTTACTGCATACTGGTTCTAGAAAGCGCGCTGTGGGCGAGCTTCACATCATATACTTTGCTGTGACCTTGGTTGGCGTTGCTGCCCGTGGGTCGTGGTATGCATCCTCGACTGAGAACGTCTTCGCTTGTGGGATGCATAGGAAATAACGCAGTGCAAAGCGCCGCAGGACAATTGCCGCTTGACTTAAAGGTGCCAAGAAGAGCACGGTGATGAGGGCGCCCAGGCTGCCGACCAGCAGGAAGACGGCTGTCCACACTATGACGGGGGGCTCGGGCGGCGAGGATGGAGGTGGAGATGGTTCAGGTGGCAAGGGTGACGGAGGTGGCGGTCGAGAGGGCAACGGCGGTGGAGGCGGCGATGGCTCAGGAGAAGGCGGCGACGACGGTGGCGGCGATAACGGCGGCGGTCTTAGCGGAGGCATCGACGGTGGTGGTGGTGTGGGCGATGGCGGTGGCGGCGGTGATGGTGGTGGCTGTGTGGGCGACGGCGGCGGCAATGAGGGTGGTGGCGGCCTCCTAGGGGGAAGCGCCGGTGGCAGCGCGGGTGGTGGAGGCGAGGGTAGCGGCGGATCGGGACTCGGGGGCGAGCGCGGCGGGGGCCGTGGCGGAGGGGGCGAGAGCGGCGGGTACCGTGGCGGCTGCGGTGGTGGTGGCTCTGTAGGTGGACGGGGCGGGGGCGGGAAGTGCAAGTGACGCAAGCGGAGCGGTGGGAGCGGTGAGGGTGGTGGACAGTGCGGCGGCTCCAACGGCGGCAGCGACGGCGGTGGCAGCGGCGGCGGCATCGGCGGTTTTGACGGTGGCGGCGACGGCGGTAGCGACGGTGGTGGCAGCGGCGGCGGCGGCGGCGGCGGCGGCGGCGCCGACGGCGGCGGCGACGGCAGCGGCGGCGGAGACGGCGGTGGCGGGGACGGCGGCGGCAACGACGGAGGCAACTTATTGCGTGCGCCGCAGTCGGTGCAATCCGTGCCGAGGGCACACTGTGCCGCCGCGCCAAAACGAGCAGAGAGCGAATCTGGGCCACCGTCCTGGCAGGCACCGTTGTGTGCAAATTGGCATATGTCGCTGCACCACATCGGCGGCGGCAACGGCGGCAACGGCGGCGGCAGTGGCGGTGGTGAGGGCGGCAGAGACGGCGACGGTGGCAGGAACGGTGGCGGCGACGGCGGCGGCGGCGGCGGCAATGGCGACGGCGGGGGCGGAGGCGCCGACGGAGGCGGCTGATGCGGCGGCGTTGCAGGTGGCGGCGTGGCTGGCCCGTTCCATGGTGCGTCACTGAAGCCTGGCCACACCAGCAAACCGGCGCCCACGCACAAAGCAAATGCCAGATCTCTTGGCGCGGGGTACGGCGCTGCCCGACGCTCAAGAGATGCCTCCTTAGGAAGAGCCGCGGCCGCGACCACCATGGCGCCTCTCCCTCCGCGGCGTTGTCCACGGCTGCTGCCACCGCCACTGGCCCCACCGTCACTACTGCTGCTCGCGCACGCGCCGGCGCAGCTGCCCCCGACGGCGCAGCGTCCACTCTTGTAGCCTTGATTGCCGAGGTTCGGCGTAGACGAGATCACATCAGGTGAGGGCGAGATCGATATCTCAAGCTGCTCGAGCTGCTCGAGAAGCGCCGATGCACTGGGTGTGGGCAGATTCGGCCGCGGCGTGGCCATCATCAACGTGTCCTCGAGTGGCGCGCGCCAAGCGCCGCGCCGCTCGAGCGTCATCTCGATGCGCGAGATGGTCGTCTCAATATCATCGAGCTCGGCCGCCGGGACCGCCACGCCGAACGTAGCGCTCGGCGTCACCACGCCGACCGTAGCGCTCGGCGTGGCGCTCGGCGCGACGTCCGTCGTGACGCTCGGCGCTTCGCGTGGCGTCACCGCACTGGTGCTGCTTGGTATTTCGACCCTGGGGCAGAAGGCTGAACCGGCCAGCGGTGAGGCACAAGGGCTGTGAGCGACGACGAGCTTTTGCTGCTGCTCAAGCCGGCTCTCAACTGCGGCGAGCTGCTGCTGCATCGAGAGGCACAGCTCCTCGAGCTCCGACTCGCGCCGGTGGGCCGCAGCCAGCGATTCACTCAGCTCCTCGAGTGCCGTCGCTTGCGTCACTCGACGATCCTCCTCCAAGCCGTGCTGCCAATGATGTAGAGCGGCAGAGAGCTTGAGGCGACCGAGGCGAGTGACGGCCACATCCATGACCCACATCTCGGCCAGCGTCCGTGCACTAGCACGCGACCACTTCCTCAAATGGGAGCGCACTAGCAAGCGCCTTGCGGCAGCAAAAGCGTTCCACTGATGGGAATGCTGCTCACAATAGTCACGCCATGACGCCAGGCACAAAGCGCGATCGTCACCGCGGCGAAAGATCTGGCGTATCAGCGTGCACTGCAGCTGCTTCACTAACCGCGACGCCTGAGAATCCACCGGGCAAATGTCAACGTTGGCGTGCACCACCAGAGCTCTCGCAATCTTCTCCTGGCTGCCCATCCGATACGCAGCCGCCTTGAGCAAGGAGCGGTGCCTAGCGAGGTCTTCGGGTGTCTTGATGGCCGGTGAGCGTAGCGATGGACTCCGCCCTTCTTGCGTTTTTCGAGACGGGGTGCGCTTCACCGTCGACGGCGTCGGTGCCGGAAGTGGTGTCGACATTGCGTTTCGTTTGCGGACGTTACATCTCATCTGCCATCACGGCGCCTTGTGCACCGTATCCTTCAATCGGTGTTCTATGCTTCTCCCGGCACCACGCTGCCTTATTGAGCGTTGCATGCATGCGCACGCTTCGGTATAAAATGGCGTTACTCAGACTTGCAGCACATCACGACATCTTTTGCGTGTGCGATTGTGTGTTAGAAGTCACACAGACACACATTCACATTCACACACACACATTCACACCAAGGCGGGTACCGCGCGGGGGCGGTTTAGAAGGGCGACATGCCCAGGGTGAGCTTGAAGCTCATGGC
>Ga0180442_102309_pt1 | contig 10151 bp, 10 predicted proteins | sample ChrtobMetP5_16mM_FD_119746 | JGI IMG/M metagenome (GOLD analysis project Ga0180442, IMG submission 119746) | Chrysochromulina tobin associated microbial communities from unialgal haptophyte culture, Seattle, Washington, USA - P5_16mM MetaG | ecosystem: Host-associated > Algae > Haptophytes >... | reverse complement strand
TTGATTGAATGGCCTCCGCATGGCTTGGGGCGGCAGGTGCGATCTCCCTTGATTGCGCTTGATTGAATGGCCTCCGCATGGCTTGGGGCGGCAGGTGCGATCTCCCTTGATTGCGCTTGATTGCGGCAGGTGCGAGCAAAGGAGCTGCTGCTGTGCGGCGTGGGTGTGCACCACTCGGGGATGCTGCCCCTCGTGCGCGAGATTGTCGAGATGCTCTTCTCGCGCAATCTCCTCAAGGTGCTCTTCGCCACGGAGACGTTTGCGATCGGTGTGAACATGCCCGCGCGCTCCGTGATCTTCAACGGCGTGCGCAAGAACGATGGGCGCTCCTTCCGCGAGCTATGGGCTGGCGAGTACGTCATTGGTTGCCCATTGATTTCGTCATTGATTGCCCATTGATTGCGTCATTGGTTGCAATCAGAGCTATGGGCTGGCGAGTACGTCATTGGTTGCGTCCTCTGATTGCGTCATTGATTGCAATCAGAGCTCTGGGCTGGCGAGTACGTCCTCTGATTGCCCATTGATTGCGTCATTGGTTGCAATCAGAGCTATGGGCTGGCGAGTACGTCATTGGTTGCCCATTGATTGCGTCATTGATTGCGTCATTGATTGCCTCTTGATTGCCTCTTGATTGCCTCTTGATTGCCGGTTGATGGGTTCGCTCTTCAGGTACACACAGATGAGCGGGCGGGCGGGCCGTCGCGGCATCGACGCCCACGGCATAGTGATCATTGCCGGGGATGAGCTGATCGATCCCTCCCGCCTCGAGGCGATCATTCTCGGGCAGCCTCCCAAATTAGTGTCGCAATTCGGGATGACCTACTCGATGCTCCTCAACCTGATCCGAAGCCCAGATCGCACGAGCTACGCGCAGATGATCTCCCAGTCGTTCGCGTCGTATCGGGCGCGCACGGCCTCGGCGCAGCTGCACTCAGCACGCGCTCGCCTCGAGGCGCAGCTGGCGGCGCTGCCGCTGCCGACGCCGACGCCGCGCCGCGCGTTGCTTCGGGCAGCTGACGACGCGGAGATGGCGAGCTCGACAATCTCACGTGGAGCTGCCGACGCGGAGATGGCGAGCTCGACAATCTCACGCGGAGCTGCCGACGCCGATGCTGCTGTTGAGAGCGGTGGCGGAGGCACGGTGACCATTGAGCGCCAAGATGAGCGCGCGACCCTCGCCACGTATTATGATCTGCTCGAGGCCGCGACCAACACGGCGCTCGACCTGATCCGCGCCGCACGCAGCCTCCCCGGGGGGGGCCGGCGCCTTCTGCCGTCGGGTCGAGTGGTGGTTACACGGGATGTCGGGGACGCCCGGGACGGCGCCGTGGTACGGCCGCGCTTGGCATTGCTGCTGACGGCGATGACCGAAGACCTGCCGCCGCCGCCACCACATGCATCGCCCCAGACGCTACCGGTGCTAGGGGGGCCTCTGCCGCATGCCACGCGGGAGGAGGAGGAGGAGGCAGCGTCGCCGCCGGTGCCGCAGGTGCCGCCGCCGGAGCCTCCGTCGGTGCATGCAAGTGCTCACCACGGCGCTCCCCTCTCTCCCCCCCCACAGGTACCGCCGCGCGCCTCGTCTGCGCCGGCGTCGATGCCGGCGGCGCCCACAACGGCGGCTACCGGTACCGCGGACGCAGCAACCGAGGCCACCAAACCCGCGGCTGCCGCCCGGCTGCGCTGCCTGATCGCGTCGCAGGAGAACGGCGCGTCGCCGCATCCCCTCGATGGGTTTGGAGTGGCGCCACGTGTCCACGCGCGCCCGCCATGGCGCCCACCGACGCGCCTCGCGTGCGGCTCGGGCGCCGTGGTGGGCGCCATGATGGGCGGCGGCAATCAGGGCGCCATGGTGGGCGGCGGTTATGAGGGCGCGGATGGCAAGGACGGCGGCGCTGGAGGCGATGAAGGCGATGAAGGCGCCGTGGTGGGCGGGTGCGGCGGACGCATCGCCGGGCGCCGTGGTGGGCGCGGCGCTGGCCGCGGCGGGCGTGGCGGCCGCGGTGCCTCCGCTTGCACTGTTGTGCATCTCCCGGGTGCCTCCGCCGCCGCGGCCTCCTCCGCTCCGTCAATGACCTGGGAGATAGTGGAGATCGAGGCATCACACATCATCGCTCTGAGTACGCTGCGGCTCAACGTCCCTCAGTCCCTCGCGACCGCGACGGCGCTCGACCTCGCCAGTGTGGGCGCTGAGACGGGCGCTCACCATGGCGCCGCGCTGCTCAAGCTCGCTCAACAACTCTCTCTCCTCCAACGCAAGCATCGCTTCCTACCGGTGCCTCTCATCGACCCGATCGCCGACGTGCACTTCAGCGCCCAGCCCACCTCAGCTTGCGAAGTGACAGCCGCCGCCTCCGCCTCCGCCTCCGCCTCCGCCGCCGCCGCCGCCGCCGCCGCCGCCCCCGCCGAAAAAGGGCGGGGCGGTCGTAGCGGCCGTGGGCTGGGCGTCGTGGTGGGCGGCCGTGGGGGGCGCGGTGGCCGAGGGGTGAGCGTGACGGCGAAGGTGGCGATGGGCGCGACTGACGGAGCGGCCGGCGCCGAGGTGGGCGGCAGCAGCCGCGTCGGCGATGATGGCGCCGTGGTGGGCGAATCCGACGGCGGTGGCGCCGGGTATCCGTCGCCTCTGGCCGCGATGGTCGCCCGTCTCTCGCGTTCTCTTCAGGAGCATCGCTCCGCCCTCCAAGCCCACCCGTACAGCTCGCACGCCGAGATTGCAATCCTCATCAGCGCCGAGGCGCAGCGGCGAGCGCTGCTCGGCGAGATTGCGGAGATCGATCGGGTGAGATTGCGAGATTGCGAGATTGCGAGATTGCGAGATTGCGGAGATCGATCGGGTGTGCGCGGCCAAAGCCGTGCACCTGCCTTGCATGCATGTGCTCACCACGGCGCCGCCCCTTCCCCACAGGTGTGCGCGGCCAAGGCGGTGCACCTGCTGCCCGGGGCGGCGCGCCGGCTCGCTGTGCTTGAGCAGCTCGGCTACCTGCTACCTGCCGTCTCCGCAGACGAGTCCGCAGCCGAGTCCGCAGACGAGTCCGCAGACGAGGCTCCGGGCAGCAGGTTGTCGCTCAAGGGACGCGTGGCATGCGTCCTCACGACGACTGCCGACTCACTCATCTTGACGGAGGCGGTGTGTGATTGCCACTGATTGCCACTGATTCCCACTGATTGCCACTGACTGCCACTCCTCTTGAAGGAGGCGTGCTCACCACGGCGCCCGCTCGACCTCAGGTGTGTACGGGGCTGCTCCATCCTCTGAGCGTGCCCGAATGCTGCGCGCTCCTCTCGACCTTCGTGGCCAAAGGGAAGCTCAGGACGGCGCCCAAGCTGCCGCCGGCGCTCGTGGCCGCCCATGAGTCACTTCTGGTCCTCGCGCGCCGACTCGCTACCTTACAGGTGCAATCGCCGTTGATGGCCCGTTGGTGACCGCTAATTGCCCGATGATGACCGATGATGGCCGCTGATGACCTCTGATGACCTCTGATGACCTCTGATGACCTTCCTGATGACCTCGGATGACCGCAGATGACCTCTGATGGCCCTCTATGGCCGCTAATTGGCCGCTGATCGCCGCTGATCGCCGCTGATCGGCCACTGATGACGACTGATGGCGCCTTGTGACGTTTCAGGTCGAGGCGGGAGTGCTCGAGACGACGCCGGACGAGCACGTGAGCGCGACGCTCAACACGGCGCTCATGGGTGCCGCGTTCCATTGGGCGAGCGGCGCGAGCTTCGAGGTGGCGTGCCAGCTCACGGATCGGAGCTGCATGCAAGTGCTCACTACGGCGCCTTCTCTCCCCACAGGTGGCGTGCCAGCACACAGATCTATCCGAGGGCGACGTGGTGCGCATCCTCTCGAGAACCGAGGAGCTGTGCAAAGAGGTGTGCGCGCGGCGGCGCGGCGGCGCGGCGGCGGGCGGCGGGGCGGCTGCATGCGAGTGCTCACCACGGCGCCCTCCCCTCCACACAGGTGCGCGCGGCGGCGCGGCTGCTTGGCGACGCGCTGCTCGCCAAGAAGCTCGACGAGCTGCTCGCGGCCATCCGGCGCGATCTCGTGGCTGCCCCCAGCTTGTACACCACCGGCGGGATGGCGGGCTGGTGATAATAACTGACCACGCGCGCACGCCACCGGGGCAAGCAGAATGATACGAGACCGTAAAGCGCCGTGCGCCCGGTGGGGGTGCGGCACCGGTACAGCTGTCCGGCTCGGCTGTGTTGTGCATGTCGCGGCGCGTGCTGTACGCGTAAGTCGAGACCATTTACCCGCACGAGTACCTCTACTATAATCGTATCGTATGTTATAGATGAATTTCAAGTTGATCCGTCGGACGAGTATCTATTACGTCATGCGTCACGGTCACTCGACTGGTGCGCGGAGTAAACAACCACGCGGCACACGCAGATCAGATGAGATGCGAACTCCGATCTCCGACGTGATCTCAGATCTGTTCGACGAAGGCGCGATCCGGTGCGACGCTGCACGCTCCAGCCACAGGCGAACGCCATGCACAGTCGACACAAGTCACAACACACATGGGTCATGCTCGTGGGCAATGAGTTCCCCATCCGTCGCCGCACACACCAAGACCAACAGAGACCATCCCCCGACCCCTCCCACACAAACTCAAACAGAGACTCCACAAACAAGGGCAGTCGCTGCACCAGACACACTGGTTCACTCAAACCCGATTGGCCGGAGGACTCCCACGACATGGTCGGCCCATCCACGATCTCCCACAATCTCCCATAACGGCTCACGAGCCCGCACCCTTCTTGGCCTTGAGAGCGCGCCGACAATCTCCTTTGGTACTTGTAGTGCTTGACGCACTCCGCCCACCGGCGCGGCAGTCACTTAGGCGAACGCAGGCACCGCTGATTGCCTCTGATTGCTCCGGCTCATTGACATAATTGCCGCCCGGAACCGGCATCGCGAGTGCTGTGTGGACTTACGACTTAGTGATAGTATGGAGTCTCGTGAGGCGTGAGCAATCTGGAAAAGGGCCTCTGCCAGAGGTGTACCGTGAACACGCGGTACGTTCCCAAAAGTCCCCTCTAAGACCCCTTTACCGTCGTGCCCGTGCCCCCACTCCGGGCCGGCGCCAAGGGCGCGCGCCCTCCCTCGCCGCTCGTCAGGAAGTCGACAAAAGCCTTGGCTCGGCGCTCGACGCTCGCGGCGGGCGGCAGGCCGTCCGCCGGCAGGAACGCGCCGCGCTCAGCGCTGTGCCACTCGGCGAACTCGAGATACGGCAGATCGTGATCTCCGCACGCCGTGATCTCGGCCTGCAGGAGATAGACGGAGATGAGCCCGACGGCGAAGGTGTAGCGGAGCCGGGGCTCACAAAAGTCGGTAGCGTTGAGAGAGAGGAGAGAGAGGGTGAGACGCTGGCGCCGAGGCGCGAGCTCGAGCTGCACGAGCACACGACCGAAGGCGCCGGGCAGCTGCACCTCCGCGCTCGCACTCGGGCCCTCCGCCTCCTCCTCGCCCTCGCCCTCGCTTTCGCCGCTGCCATCATGCTCGCTGCCCTCATCGTCGCCGTCGCCGTCGTCGCTGCCGACGTCCTCGCCCCCGTCGCCCAGCGCAGCTCGCACGAGCTCGCCCACGAGATCCAATCCCAGCTCATCGGCCTTGGCATGCACCCACTGCCGCATGCACGCGTCCGCGTTGTGGCCGCCGTGCAAATGGCGCGCCGCCTCCGCCGCCGCATCCACCGCGAGGAGCGACAGTACCCTCGACTGGCGGCGCACCCGGCGCGCTCTGCCGCCCGCGCGCCGCTCGTCGCCGAGTAGCTGCGCTAGCGAGGGCAGCGGCCGCAGCGTCGCCGCCAGTCCGTGTGCCGCCACGGCGCGCTCGAGCTGCTCGACGAATGCCAGCTGCGAGGGGCTCAGCTGGGCGCTCAACACAACGTTCGACTGATCGCTCGCCGCGTCGGCGTCGTGCTGAGCGGCGGCGTGTTGAGCGTCGTCGTGTTGGGCGTCGTCGTGTTGAGCGGCGTCGTGTTGAGCGGCGTCGTGTTGAGTGGCGTCGTGTTGAGCGGCGTCGGCGTCGGCGCCATGGGCCCCCGCACTCCGTTCCAACGGTGTCAATGGCCCCAGCATTCCGCCATGGGCCCCCGCAGCATTCCGTTCCAGAAGGAATCGCAGCGGCAGCAGGCGCGCCGCCGCTGCAGCCGGTCTCGGATCCGACATGTCCAGCCGAGCCGCCCGAACAAAGGCCGCATGCGCGTCGCTCATCAAGCCGAGCGCCTCGAGTGCCGCGCCGCGTGCGGCGTGCGCTCGTGCGCCGATGGCGCCGCCACCGCGCCCACCGGCCGAGACGGCAGCGTCGGCGTCGGCGTTGGCGTCAACGGCGGCGTCGGCGGCGGCGGCGGCGGCGGCGGCGGTGGCGAGGTTGGCGTGACGAAGCGCCGAATGCATGCTCCGAAGCTTGCGCTGTGAAAGGGAGGCGGCGGTGTGAACGGCGGCGACGGTCGCAGTATCGGTACGCTTGGTGATCGCGCCGACGGCGTCGTAGTAGTGCGCGAGCGCCTGCGACCACTCACCACGGCGCGCGGCCGCATCGCCCTTTTTCATCGCCGCAGCCAGCACCTCGGCTGAATCGGGTCGGTGGACGGAGCCGCCGCACACTGGGCCGCAGATCGGGCAGTCCATCACTTGCCAGTCCCCTTGGCCGGAAGGACGCCACGCGACGCCCATCGGTGGCGCCGGCAGACCCGGAGATGCCGCGGGCGGCGCTGGTGTCCGTGGCGGCGGCGGCGGCGGAGGCGGCGCAGGCGGCGGATGCTCAGGCGCTGTATTGGGCGGATGCGCAGGCGCTGTATCGGGCGGATGCGCAGGCGCGGGCACGGCCTCCACGACTGCTTCTACCTGCTCGCCACTCTCGAGCACTCGGCCGGCGAGCTGGAGCTGCTCGCGCAGCCGCGGGATGGAGGTCTGCTGGCAGATACCGCAGCGCTCACTGCCCTCTGGGAGCGCGGCGCCGCAGGTGGCGCAAGGAATCGCGACCAGCGCTCCAAGCCGGATGATGCCTCCGGTGATCGTGCGCAGGCAAGGTCCGCCTGGACTGCACCCTCGTCGATCCGCTGGCCCTCCCGCCAGCACGCCGACGCGCATCGATAAGAGCTGCTCCACGGCTTGCGTGGAGTGCCCTGGCGCCGCAAAGGCCTGCGTCGCGTCGCCTCCTGCCACGGAGAGGATGAGCAGCGGGCCGCCGGGATGGCTCTCGAGGAACGACGTGACATCGTAGACGACGCCGCGAACAATGATCCAGCAATCACTCGGCCGGCTGTGGGCTGCAACGTCCTTCTCCGAGTAAAAAGCCTCCGTCGTGGGCGGCACGAATCGTGGCGCACGGTCGCCATTGTTCAGGGTGTCTCGCATTTTTCGAGAGACACCGCGATCGTCGTGAATGCTCGCCGCAGCGCTCTAATCTCTCTCTCATTGTTGTATTATGCGTATCAGAAGTACATTACGACGTCGGCATGCTACGGTCCGATTTTCGAATCATCCACCAAGCATCATCTCCAAGACGATTTTACCTAGTATGCGCAGGACGCAGAGAGGATCTATCCATGATCAATAGTCCCAGACGGATTTCATAAAGCGCATCGCCCAGTTCTGGTAGCCCTCAAGGATGACGAACGCGACGAGGATGTAGCGCACGCCGCCCGTGATCGGGTGCCCCCCGTGCAGCACGCCGCCCGCGTGCGCACACACATGGCCACGCTCGATGGGGAGTGAACGGCCGAGCCCCTCGAACCAAGTGCCGCCGCCCTCGTACTCGGAGCGCGCGTTGAGCGCGACGTTGAACGAGAGCACCGAACCGTCGCGGTGCTTCGACAGAAACGTCTGGCCGCCCGACGCATTGTATTTGACAATGAAGGCGTCCGCGACTCGCAGCGCGCGCCAGTTGGGTAGGCTGCTCTCGAAGGCGTGGCCGAGCAAGGGGTAGATGCGGTTGGGCAGCGCGTCGGAGTTGAGAAACCAGCGCGTCAGTGGCAGCTCGGCGAGCGGGATGTCGGTCGTCGGGTGGTTGAAGTGCCGCTTCGACGTCCAGCCGCCCGCACGAGCGGCCCACTCCTCCGCCTCGCCGATGATGTATTCGCACTCCTGCGCACTGAGCAGCGGCTCGGCCGTCGTGTGCACGAGACCCACGCCGTCCGGCCCGGTCACGTGCGAGATCAGAGGAGTCCGGTGCAACGGCGCATCTCGCGGCAGCGGCTCAAAGAGCTTGATCGTCTCCTTGTACGCTTGGTTGTGCCGCTCAGAGATGGCAAAAGGAGTGCCGCAGCGACGGTGAGAGGCACCTGATGTGTAGGGGAGCTGAAGCGCTGCACGAGTCGGCGTACCCTGTAGCTGCAGCGCGTGGCCGAAGGCGGCCGAAAGGACGAGGAACTCCGTCCGCATGAAATCTCCTCGCGATCGAGCTCAAAACCTTCTTTTCGTCACTTCGTCACTTTTGAGGATCCTTGACCACCAGCGCGCGTGCACCCCCGCCAGATACCGTCCACACACACTCACTCACATTTGCACATGCCATCGCTCGTTCGATCCAACCATCGCTCCTTTGTGCTTCATGCACCCTGCTGCTCTCGTCGTGAGACCTCCACAGGGTGCGTCGAGTACTAGTCGCGCCAGCGAGCGCTGCTTCCCCCCTGGCTTCCCCCCAGGCTCCCCCCCGCGCCCCCAATCCTCCACCAGCGCACCGTCGGTGGACGACGTATTCCGCCCCCCCCCCCCTCATCGTGAAATTCAGAGGGTACTTCCCCTCCCTTCCAGTCGTGGAATTCCAGCACGCGCTTCGAGATCGATCGGTCCGGCGCCGAGTGAACGCCTGACCTCAAGCGATGACCTCAAGTGCACCGTTGTCGTCCTGTCCCGAGTCCCTATTCGTCCATCTCGGCCGAGAGGCTCTTTCCAGTCCACTTGGACAGCCCGTGGACCGCCGCACCCGCCTCCGATTGACGAACCGCACCCGCCTCCGATTGACGAACCGCACCCGCCTCCGATTGACGAACCGCACCCGCCTCCGATTGACGAACCGCACCCGCGTCCGATTGACGAACCGCCGACGCCCCGTCGGCCCCATCGGAGCCGTCGACCCCTTCTGCCACCGCCGCCGCCGCAGCCGCCGCCGCCGCCGCCGCCGCCGCCGCCGCCGCCGCCGAGCCGTCAAGCACGCGCCGTACTGGGCGCGCCCCGTCCAACGCCGTGCCAGCACGACGCGCTGCATCGGGCCGAGGGTCCGCGTCCTTCCCCCTCGCCTGTGCCGCCGCGCATGAGGCGGCCTCCACAGCGGCCACACCGCCTCCCCGCCCATCCGCGTACGCCTCCGCATCATCCTGCAGCTCGGAGGCGGCCTCGAGAGCGGCCGTGAGCCGAAGATTCTCGGCGCGGAGCTCAGCGAGCTCGGCGAGCATTCCGTCCATCTGCCGTCGGAGATTGCAATCATAGTGCAATCAGAGTGCAATCATAGCGCATAGCGCAATCATAGTGCAATCAGAGGGCAATCATAGGGCAATGAGAGTGCAATGAGAGTGCAATCAGAGTGCAATCAGAGTGCAATCGAAGTGAAATCAGAGTGAAATCAGAGGCTATCAGAGCGCAATCAGAGGGCAATGAGAGCGGTGATCAAGTGCAATCAGAGGCCATCAGAGGCAATCACGGGTCGTCAGAGGCATTCGGGTGCAATCAAGGGGCACTTTGGTGCAATCATGCGCAATCATGCGCAATCATGCGCTATCAGGGGCACTCACCTGCCCAGCCATCTGACTCGAAGCAAGCTGCACGGCCTGTCGCGCCGTCTCGAGCACGCTCGTCTTCTCGTCCGCCGCCTTCGCCTCGGCCTCCCCGATCGCTTGTGCCACTGCCGCTTGCTGCTGCGCCTTGGCACGCACTGCCGACTCCCGCAGCAGCTCCTTGATCTGAACCTGCGGAGATCGCGGTGGCAGCCCGAAGCCATCACAGGCGCCAACACAGGTGCCATCAGTGGCAATCACAGGCGTCATCAGCGCGGCCAACTTCGATCTGCACCTGTCGCTCCGCCGCCGCCTTCTCTGATGAGGGAGGCCATCAGCATGCAATCACAGGCCCCATCAGCATGCAATCAGCTGCACCTGTTGCTCCGCCGCCGCCTTCTCTGATGAGGGAGGCCATCAGCA
>Ga0180442_102297_pt1 | contig 10191 bp, 6 predicted proteins | sample ChrtobMetP5_16mM_FD_119746 | JGI IMG/M metagenome (GOLD analysis project Ga0180442, IMG submission 119746) | Chrysochromulina tobin associated microbial communities from unialgal haptophyte culture, Seattle, Washington, USA - P5_16mM MetaG | ecosystem: Host-associated > Algae > Haptophytes >... | reverse complement strand
CGAGAGCTCTGGCTTGAATGCGCCGGCCAGCTTGCGCTTAGCCCAGGGGATGCCAAGGTGCTTTAGGTACCCCTCGAGGTTCGTCACGCTCACCTGCCTCCAGCTGCCCACGAATGCGAGCGCCTTCTGTGCGGTCTCGACGCTCGAGATCGTGTTGGTTCGGCGCACACGGACGGGTGGAGGATGATAAAAAATCTCGTCCGCGCGCCTCTCTGCCATCACAACGCTGCACACGTCGCCTGGAGGCCTGTTCACCCTGTTAGGAGAGGCAGACGAAGAGGGTGAAGGATGAACAGATCAGGAGGCCTTGGGAGAGGCAGATCTGGTAAGGATAGCAAAGAGCAGCGTATACAGAGGATCCCTCGAGGGAGACGAACCCACAGGTGAATACAGCCCAGCCCCGAAGCTCGTCTGCACCACCCAAAGCTCTGCGAAAAGCATAATCATTGCTCTTGTCCATGTGCCCATCTCGTTCAAGTTCCTGATCGACTCTGATCGAGACGGTCCGGGACTGCAGTCCGGGAAAAAGACGTCAGTCCGGGACTTACACGGGAAGTGGCCGTCCCCTGCGAATTTTCGTTATGAACGAAAAAAACCCGCAATCAAGTGGGCGGTGTGTGATGCGTACCGAGTGGGCGTGTGTGATGCGGACCTGTGGTGGCGCGTCTTGCCGAGAGGGAAAAATTTAACGAGAACGTGATGCGTACCGGTTCGAAAACACCGGGGGGAGCAAGGGGGGAGGAGCCGTCGCGCCCTATGACCGCCTCGTCCCACTTGAGCATCCGTAACTTTAAGGTTGGATTAGGCCAGAGTGACCTCACGACGGACCGGGGAGTCCCCCACGGCCGCGCCGCGTCCCCGTCCCTCACCGCCCTCAGTGACCGGCAAGCCCTGATTATATCTCGATCAGTTTCTCGATCGCGGAGAATCGCTGACGCCTGGCTCCGCCATCCGGTGGTCGAGGGTGGCTATGGGGAGGCCTCGCTGCTCGAGAAGGAGGGAATTCCGCAAGAGCGAGAGGAAATAAAACAATTCACGCCTGTGGTGACGGCCCCACGCAATGGCGCCTCGTCTCGCGCTGGCGCAAAGCGTGCTGTGGCAAAGTCTGCGGACGCAACTACGGGCGGACGTAGCCGGCACCGCTACCTCCTCACGCCTCCTCAAGTCGTTCGACTCTCTGCCATATCGTTCGAACATCGGACGATCGTGGCTTCCTGATGTGGATGACCTGCGTGCTGTGGTCGGTGGATCGCTGTCCGACAGTCAGCTCCTCCGGAGACTCGAGCAGTCGGCTGAGTCGGCACGCGTGCAGCTTCTGCAAGTTGCCTCGGCCAGCGACGATCCTCGTGGCCACGTGATTGACGTGATAGACAAGGGCGCTCGCCAGGGCCACCTTCACGCTGTCCTGTTGCAGAATCAAAGCAGCGTGGACCTCGAGCTCTTGATGGCCAATTGCGTCGTGCAACTGCGTCGTGGCGAACTCCGCTCGGCATTGCAGGACATCCGGCGTGAGTTTTCAGAGTTCACGATCAGCGAGCCTCGACTACGGTGGCTCAGGGCCGTCCACTACGCACGCCAAGGCGCCGCATCGCCGAGCGAGTCGCTCTTCCGCACGGACCTCTTCCGCATGCTGGCGCGCTACGAGGGCCTCGCGGGCCTCAATGGAGCTGGCAATCAAGCGGCCGTCCCGCACCAGGTATACTCGTGCTTTGAGTCATGGGCGGGCGCGCCCAACGGAAGCGCCGTGGAGGCCTTCGCCTCCCCTCTCAACCATCGCATGGAGCCCGCCATGGAGTCTCGAGTCCAGTTCGGCTCAGCGTTCCCTGACGTCGATGCGCCATTTGGCAGCCTGGGTCGCTTCACCGAGCTCCCTCGACTGCCACGTGGCTCGGACGAACCTCGACTGCCACGTGGCTCGGACGGATGGACGGATGGACGCACAGACGGACGCACGCCCCCTCGCTTGCCACGTGGCTCAGCGCACACCTTGGTCCTCGCCAACCCTCCCTTTTTCCAGCCCACTCTCGACGCTCTGGAGCCCAAGCTGAGGGACTTGCTTCGTGCCGCCCCCGATGCGATCGCGCTGTGTGTCGTACCCGCGACGGGCGCACGCGAGCCCTCCGAAGCGCCGCACGTGCAGGCGCTCCGCGCCTCGCCCTTGACACGAGGTTCCATCAACCTACCCGCAGGAGAGCACGCCTACGCCTCGGGCGTCGCGCATCGGCTCACATGGCGCGAGCCGAGCGCCACGCGGCGCAGCACACGGCATCGCTGGCCCTCCCGCTACGCGACGGAGGTGTTCGTGATGGCCGCGAAGCCTCTCGAGCTTCGGGGCGTCCGAGAGCTGCTCGAGATGGTGCGAGTGGCATTTGGCGTCGAGGATCGGCACGTGACTGCTGATTTTCACGCGTCCACTGCTGACCTTCACGCGTCCACTGACGGTCAAGCTTCTACTCATCAGCATGCTCCTGCTCCTTCGAGGCACCGTCTCAGAGTCGTCGCCGCCTCCTCCGTCGCCTCTTCCACAGCCACCTCTTCCACAGCCACCTCAGCAGACAGCAGCGGAGAGGAGAGCCTTGAGCTTGAGAAGGGCACCCGACTCTTCGGCTGCGCTCCCTCTGGACCTGCCCAACGCGACCTCTTCGACGAGGTTCTCGTCGAGGCATCACAGCGCGACGCTGCGGCTCGTGCGGCACTAGCCCACGCCAAGAAGCGACAGAACACGCGGGTGTACAATCGCCTGCTCAAGAACGCGAGCGACCATCGCATCCTTTCGGTCGTCGAGGAGGCGGTTGAGCAAATGAGGCGCGATGGCGTGCCGGAGAATGAGTTCACGACGGCGCTCCGCATCAATGCCTTTGCACGCGTAGGCCGCATCGAGGACGCAACGGCAGTGGTGCGGGAGGCCGAAGCCCGAGGCTGGGCGCCGCTCCAGAGCAACGCGGCCCTCGAGCCTCTCATCAAAGGGATCCTTGAGACGCGCTTCGGTCCGCCGGGCGTAGGACCAGAGCACATTGCGAGCATGCCAACCGTTGGACCAGAGCACATTGCGAGCAGACGATCAGCGACAGCGCTCGGCAGTCGTCTCAACAGGCATCCGGACCAGTCGTTCGCCCGACTCTCTCAGGCACATCCGAGCGGAACTCGCTCACCTCCTCCATCGACCGCGCGGCATCGTATTCTGAGCGCCTTGCACTTGGTCCACGATCGTCTCGGTGTGGCCGGTTCGGAGCCCCCAAACTGGCGCACCGTCAACACGTTGCTTCGTGCATGCAAACGGTGGGAGCCGGAGCTGGGCCCCCACGTGCTCCACAGCTTCGATGGCTCGCTCCATCAGCACCCTTCCACCCTCGCGCTCTGCGCCGAGATTGCATGCGCAAACCTCGATGTGGAAGGCGCGACGGCGGCTGTGGAAGGCTTAAGGGCTCAGGCTGTCCCACCGGACCCTAGGCTACTCATTGGCCTCGCGTTGGCTATGGCCCTACGTGGCGATCTGGGAGGCGCGTCCGCAACCATCGACGCCGCCGCTGCGTCCATCGAGTCAATCGCCCTAGAACGGGAGCCCCCCTCTCCAACCGACGCAAGAGCCGAGGGCGACATGGTGGCGATTCATCCCTTGGTACGCCGTGGCGTGCCGATGCGGTGGCTGCGGGCAGAGCACGCCATGGTCGCGCGCTTTGTGGCCGAAGGGGGGGGCGTGCAGGAAGAGGGGGAAGCAGCAGAGGGAGCAGAGCAATGGAGCAGCAGTGAAGGAGGGACTTCAGGTAGCTCGACGGCGCTGATGAGCTCATCAATTAGCTCACCGTTCCGGCGCAGCCCTCTTGTGAGTTGGCCACGAGAGCTTGAGGGATGGACGGCGACTGATCGGCTGCACCATCTGCTCACGAGCAAGGCGGCTACACGCGTCGAGGTGGGCGCTGGCTCGGGCGATTGGCTCGTCGCGCAGGCGGCCGCACAGCCAGACGTGGCGTGGGTGGCGATCGAGCCGCAGGTGGACCGCGTGTATCACATCTGGTCCAAGGTACAGATGCATCGACTGAGCAACGTGCACATCTGCGCGACCGATGCCACCGACGTCCTTCGTCGAGAAGGAGGGCTGATGAAACACATCATCGGCTCGCTCGATGCGATTTATCTGCGCTTTCCTTTCCCGCCAAGCCTCGAGCTCCGCGATCTCGCGCGCACCTCGCCGTCTCCAGATGCGCTGCTCAACGGCGCCTTCCTCGCTGACGCAGCGCGAGTTCTGCGACCGTTGGGGTCGCTCCAAATCCTCACCGACGAGCCTGCCTGCTGTGCCCTCATGCTCGCCATCCTCCAGACCCACCCAGCCGGCTCGGCGTTCCGCTCCGTCCACGGTAGGGATGGCTTTGCCAAGAGCGGCCCGACTCCCGCCACGGCGCTCGACGACTCCTTCTTTGACGCTGTGCTGGCGGACCGCGGACGCCGGCAGGCGCACGAGCGGTACGAATTGCATCTTAGGAAGGTGGCGTGATAGAGGTTAGTATGCGACAGTTAGAGCGCTTCTGAAAATGGCATCTTAGGAAGGTGGCGTGATAGAAGTCAGACGAGAGCGCTTCTGCTCTTTCGTTTAGAGCGGACCTGCGCGGCCGCACATATCCGCACATCGCTGCTGTCTTTCGAAGTACGTTTGTACAAGTTTCAATTGACAAGTTTGTACGCATCTACTTTTTCATGGCGGTCATGGCGGCGGAAGACATACAAGACGATTGACTAAACTGAATCGGGCGTCCGGTCCGTTACTCACGCCGCCACGGGCAGGGGCACGGCTCCCCCCGGCTCTCGGATCGGATGCGTCTCGCGACAAACGCTACAGACTCGCTGCACTCGCCCTCGCGGCCCTTCAAGAACGTTCAAGGCTCAAGCCTCTGCATGCAATTCTTACTGTACCCGGTATCTACCGTAAGTTCCTGCGCGCGCGGGCGAGGTACCAACGGCAACACAGAGCCAGGACCCGCCCCGCGCCTCGACATGCGGCAACATGATTTCGCTCGAGACAGCCCCTGACGATCAGAACTCACGCACGTCACCCGCCGGCCGCCGCCCAGAACCATTCTATGCTGTTAAGTCACTGTCGTCGGCGCGGGCCTTTGTCGCGACCGTCGATTTGGGCACGACGTGGAGGGTGGGCATCGGCTCCTCGTGGAAGGTGAGGCGCTGCAGCAAGTCGCGGTCTCCCCAATATCCAATATCCCCCTGGATCCTCTGCCTCCCCAATATCCAATATCCCCCTGGATCCTCTGCCGCTCGCACAATGGACGGCTGGTTCATGTGGTGTCCATAGGGTCCCCTCAACAACACGGGTAGGGCTCCCACTTTGGCGAACGCATCTGGCGTCCCCTAGAAGTGCACCACGTACTTGGGGAGGAGCTGAGCGCCCGTCTTGAAGACGACCCAATCATCCCTCGGGTACCAGCTGTCGTCCACCTCCTGTCGTCCACCCTTTCCAGGGAGCGCCAAGCACAGTATCACCGACCTGCTGTCTTTGCCGTAGAACTTGGGCGACTTAGGGCCCGTTGCAGCGTAAATGCCGTTCCCGTGTACTGCGCCGTTGGCTATCGGCGGACCTCCCGGTTGCCCCGCCACCTTGAACCCTCCGGTGCAGATGCTCTGGACTGTAGCAGCACTTGACGTGCCATGCCGCGTCGTCTTTGACCTGCTTCGCGGCCAGCCTGCGCTCGAAATCTTTGCCTGCAGCTTGTGACGCCGCACCCTGTTGTGCGGCCGTACCGCATACCGGACGAGCTTGAAGCCATCCTTCGTGCGAGTGCCTCTCGTATCAAGTTGCCCCACAGGACACTCTAGCGCATCCACGCTCACGCCATCGGCCCGCGGTCGCCCTCGTACCGCTGGTAAGCCAGCAGGTACTCGGGGTAGATGTACTCCGAGTGGAAGACGATGAACTCGCGGTAGCGATAGGGTGGTGAGACGTCGGCAAGCAGCGAGTGGTGAAGCACGGGCGGAGAGACGCCGGCCACCGTATCGAGCTCGCGGAACGAGATCGGAAACACGCGTCGACCCGTATCGGTGCTCGTGGCATCCCGACCAGCCTGCTTTGTGCGCACGTGATGGCCGAGCGCCACACGGCACACGAGGATGTAGAAGACCTTGCCTGGGTGGTGGCGCGCGCCGTGCGCGTACAGCCGCTTGTGCAGCTCCGAGCTCCCATCGTACTGCAGATCCACTTTGGTGTACTGGTCATTCTTGCCCGCGTCCTCGGCCAGGTAGAGTCCCTCGCCGTACGCGGCTCCTACGGCCGTGCCGGCGAAGCGCTCGTTCAAGCCCGTGGAGAGGATGTTGATGAGCACGCCGGCGTTCGTACCGTGCATCAGGAAGGCCTCATTGGCGTCCACGCGCAGGTCGCCGGGCAGGGCGTCCGCTACGCGGCATGTAAGGGGCGGCGCGCCGCCCGCGGATGCCACTCGCCCCTGCCGGATGCGCTTCATGTCGTTCATCACACCCTGCACGCCGCTCATGTATGTTTCCCACCGCGCCGGGTTCTCGAGGCGCCACGCGCTCGCGAGCTTCAGTCGGTCGTGCGTGGTGCCCCCCCGATCGGTACCGCTCTGTTTCAGCTTCACTGGGTCGGTCTGCAGCAGCCTTTCGAGTGCGGCCCACGTGCTACGGTCGCGGCCAGGGTCGAGGGCAATCGAGGCGAAGCCATCCGGCGAACTGCGCTTCTCCCAGTAGTTGGGCATGGCGCGGGCCTTTTTGCGCTCGATGCGAAGCTCATCACGCTCCTTGGTGGCCTTGGCCTCAGCGCTCTCCGCCTCGGCCTTTCTCAGCGCACACTCGAGCGCCACTCGCTTCTCCTCAGCTTCGAGCTCCTTGCGCCTTGTCTGCGCCTGTGCGCGCTGCTGCGTGGCCTCGCGGTCCGCCTCCGCGCGCTCTGCCCTGGCGTCACTCATGAGCTGCGCCGCCGCCCGTGCCTTCGCCTCCGCCTCCGCCTCCTGCTCGCGCACTTTTTGCCGCTCTTGTTCGAGGCGGCGCTGCTCGCGCTGTATCTCGTTGCGCTTCGCCGCCGCTTCGAGCTCGCTCTGCTTAATGGCCGCCTCTAGCGCCTCCTCCTGCTCCGCCTGCCTGCGGCGCTGCTCGGCCTCACGCCAGGCAGCCTCACGATCCCGACGCGCCGCCTCCTGCTCGACGGCAGCCATCTGCTGCGCCGCCTCTTGTGACGCCTTGGCGGCCGCCTGCTGAGCCTTGGTGCTCACCTCGAGCGCGGCCGCCGTGTCGAGGAATGCATGCCGAAGCGTCTGGCTCGCGCTCAGTCGCCGCGCGAGTGCCTCTTCGCTGGTCGCCGCGTCGGCAAGAAGGCTCTCGAGTAAATGCGGCAAGTGCGCGTCCGCCTGATTCGCCAGGTCGCGCGACCAATCGCTGAGCTTGCGGTCGTCCTCCTTTTCGAAGTGGCGGATGGCGTCCTTCTGCTCCTTGGCATTCGGTGGCAGGCAGCACGCGAAGAGGCAGCAGACGCCGTAGGAGAACATGTCGCCCATCGCTGTGGGCTTCGCGTCTCGCTCGCGGCCCTCTCTGCTCGCCTTGAGGATCTCGGGCGCCACGTAGAGCTCGGTGAAGGCGATGCCACCGCCCGTGCTCGCCCTCAGGCTGCTGCGCGTGTCCATCGAGTGTTGGCGGCGCGCGGACTCGAAGTCGGCCAGGTGCGCCGTCGCGCGCTCGCCCTCGAGCGACACGAGGACATTCTCAAGCTTGACGTCGCCGTGCGCGAGGCCGTGGCTGTGCATGTGGCGGAGCGCCTCGCACAGCTGCCCAAGCAGCACCTTACGCTGCGAAATCCTGGGCTTTCTATGGCTCAGGAGCTGCTCCAACCAAGTCTGATCGGGAACCTCACCGTTGAGCCACCTGAACATGTCGCCGCCATTGTAGTACGGCAGCTGCACGTACGCGGCGTAGCTACCTGGCGCGTTGACGTCGAAGACGGCGTCGACGGTGGCGATGAACAGGCATTCTGAGAGCTGGTCAAGCAAGTTCACCTGATGAGGGAGGTCATCAGTGATGAGGGAGGTCATCAGTGATGTCATCAGGCATTATGAGAGCTGGCCGAGCAGTTTCACCTCTTTGAGCAGCGCCTTCCACTCGGATGCATCGCTCAGATTGTACTCCTTGAGCACACAGAGCTCAGCCTTCGCCCCGTCACCGGCGTAGCTCGCACGCCACACCTTGTGCCTCCCGTTCGTGGCGCTGATAAGTTTCATGTCGTTGTAGTGCGAGAGCTCGCGCTTAACGAGCACACGCCGCAGATCGTCCGAGTCGAACCCCTCCGCCGCGCCCAGCTTGAGCAGAGGCTCCATCGCGAAGAGCTCCGGGAAGTGCGCGGCGGCCACCTGGGCCAGCCTCATGCGCTCGGCGTGCAGCGCGCGCTCGGCGCGCTGCACTGCACTTCGCGCTTGGCGGGTGGCCTGGATGGCTGTGGCTGCGTCTGCTGCACTCGCATGGCGCTTCGCCTTATTCTCGTCGTTTTGCCTGTCACCGAGATCGTCAGTGGCGGCGATCCATTCCTTATGCAGAGCGTGGAGCTCGACGGTGCTTGGCCGCTCAGTGTGGTGGAGCAAGTCCTCTTGCTCCTCGCGCACTGTGCCGATCTCGAGCATGGGCAGCACATGATTGTGCAGACGCTCGAGCCACACCTGCTCGGCAAGCGTGAGCCCGCACTCCCCCTGCTGCTTCTGCTGCAAATCGGCCGCCTCCGTGTTCAGGCTCTGCCGCTCCTCCTCGCCCTTGTTGTGTACGTGGAGCGCTTCCTCGAGCACACGGACCAAGGCGACGCGTGCCTCGTCTCGCCTTTTCGTGGCGTCGTCGCGCAATGGCTCGTCATCGTTGGCCTCGCGCACGCGATGCTGCTCCTTGCAGAGCTCCGCGCGGGCGTTGGCCATCTTGTCCAATTCCATCTTCCAGAGCCTCAACTTGGCCTCCGCCCTCTCGTCCGCTTCCCTCTCGGCCTCGGCCACGAGCTCTGCCTTTTTTTTCGCCTCCTCTGCCTGCTTCAACTCGGCGGCCACCCTCTCCGCCTCCTCGGCCTCGAGCATTGCTTTCTTGTTCGCCTCCTCGGCCGCCGCCCTCTCGGCCGCCGCTTTCTCAGCCGCCGCCCTTTTGGCCGCCGCCTTCTCGGCCGCCGCCTTCTCGGCCGCCGCCCTCGCGGCCGCCGCCCTCTCGGCCGCCGCCCTTTTGGCCGCCACCCTCTCGGCCACCGTTCTTTCGGCCGCCGCCTCCTTGGCCGTCGCCACATGCGGCATCTCAAAGCCCTCCCTCGCCGTCGCCGTCATCGACGAGCGGAGCTTATCTTTACGATGGCGACGAAAGAGCATGAAGACGAGGGGGGCAAGGGCGATCGTAACGCCGATTGAAGCGCCAACGATGAGCCCAGTTATGCTTCTCGTCTCGAGTTCCGGCGGAAGCGACGGCGGGGCCGGCGGAAGCGAGGGTGGCGAGGGTGGCGATGATGGTGGCGGAAGCGAGGGTGGCGAGGGTGGCGATGATGGCGGCGGAAGCGATGGTGGTGATGGTGGCGGCGGCGGCGGTGGTGGTGATGGCGGCGGCGGTGGCGATGGTGGGGGGGCGCGGTTTGAAACTCGACGGCGGCGCGGCTCGCCGCAGCAGGCGGTGGCGGCGGCAGCGGCGGCGGCAGCGGCAGCGGCAGCGGCGCCGACGCCGGCGGAGCAATCGTTGCAGTCGGTGCCCCTACCGCAAAAACTATATTCGGCTCCTGGCCCGCCGTCTTCGCAAACGCCATTTCCTGAAACGGAGCACGTATTGGTGCAGACGTCCCGAGGGGGGCATGTGCCGCATGAGAGCGGGCAGTTGGCCCACGCCTCGGAATAACCGCAGCACTCGCTCGGGTCTGTTTTGCAAAAGCTGCACGGCACCGATCCAACAGCAGTGCCATCAGTCCAGAACAAGCCGCTCTTCACTCCATCCAAGCAGGTTTGTCCCACCGTGCCGCGCAGCTGGAGGAGGATCAGCAAGGCCCCACAGGATTTGGCCAACATGTTTTCTGCACACAAAAACATATTCGGGTTTCGGATGTACCGGGTACCAGTAACGAGTCTTACTCCGGAAAAAAGACCCCGAAGGGAGCCCGGGACACTCACGGGACACACACGGGACACGAGGGCGCACAAGGGCACACGGATACCGGGTTATTTGATCAACATTCTTTGT
>Ga0180442_102284_pt1 | contig 10245 bp, 11 predicted proteins | sample ChrtobMetP5_16mM_FD_119746 | JGI IMG/M metagenome (GOLD analysis project Ga0180442, IMG submission 119746) | Chrysochromulina tobin associated microbial communities from unialgal haptophyte culture, Seattle, Washington, USA - P5_16mM MetaG | ecosystem: Host-associated > Algae > Haptophytes >... | reverse complement strand
TCAGGGAGGATAGGATCATCGTCACTGATGACGTCTGATTGCGCGCCTCATCAGGGAGGATAGGATCATCGTCACTGATGACGTCTGATTGCGCGCCTCATCAGGGAGGATAGGATCATCGTCGTGGTGAGTCACGATCGCTTCTTCCTTGACTCGGTCTGCGGCGACATCTTGCACGTCTCGGGCGTCGCCAAGCGCCTCTCACAGTCCCACGGCTCATACTCCACCTGGGCCCAGCGCCGTGCCGAGCAGCAGAAGGCCTTCGCGCGAGCAGTCGAGCTCCGGCGTGCCGAGATCGCCGAGCTCCGTGAGTACGCGGGGCATGGCTTCAAGTACGGCGGCTCGGGCTCGCAGATCGCCAAGATGCAGATGAAGGCTAAGCAGGTGCATCTGGAGGAGGAGTACCTCTGAGTGCCTATGATGGGCTCTGATTGCCTCTGATTGCCTCTGATTGCATCTGGAGGAGTACCTCTGAGTACCTCTGATTGCCTCTGATTGCCTCTGATTGCATCTGGAGGAGGAGTACCTCTGATTGCCTCTGATTGCCTCTGATTGCCTCTGATTGCCTCTGATTGCCTCTGATTGCCTCTGATTGCCTCTGACTGACTATGATAGGCTCTGATTGCCTCCGAGTGCCTCTGAGTTGCTGTGATTGGTTCCCTCCTCAGGCCGATAAGCTCGAGGAGGAGGAGGAGGCGGAGAAGGAGGAGCTGGCCGCGCTGCAGGAGGACGTCGAGCTCCCCCTCAATCTCAAGGTACGTTGATTACCACTGATTACCACTGATTACCACTGATTGCCACTGATGACGTCGAGCTCCCCCTCAATCTCAAGGTACGTGGATTGCCACTGATGACCTGCCTGGCATGCAAGTGCTCACCACGGCGCTGCGGGCTCCCCTGAATCTCAAGTCGGGAGGCCAGATCGATTGCCCCTGATGACCTGCCTGGCATGCAAGTGCTCACCACGGCGCTGTGGCTCCCCTGACTCTCAAGTCGGGAGGCCAGATCGACGGCTTTTGTGTGCAGCTGCGCGGCGTCGCATTCGGGTACCCGGGCTCCGACGCGCCTCTCTTCCGCAACGCCGAGCTGTCGGTGGACACGAAGTCGCGCATTGTGCTGCTCGGCGAGAATGGGAACGGCAAGTCGACCCTCTGATGGGCTCTGATGGCCACTGATGGCCACTGATGGCCACTGATGGCCACTGATGGGCTCGGATGGGCTCTGATGGGCTCTGATGGGCTCTGATGGGCTCTGATTGCCTCTGTTGGCCTCTTGATGGCCTCTTGATGGCCTCTGATGGCCTCTGATTGCCTCTGATGGCCTCTGCGTGCATGTGATCGCCTCCATCATCAGGCAAGTCGACCCTCGTGAAGCTGATGACGGGATCACTCGAGCCAACCGAGGGCGAGATCAAGCGCAACGCTAAAGTGCGGATCGCCATCGTCAATCAGCACCACGCCGACCAGCTCAACCTCGAGATGACGCCCATTGAGTTCATGAAGCATAAGGTGAGCGCTCGTCGCAGCGCTCGCGATCATTGCGCTCGATGACGATCGATGGCGACGGAATGCCACTACCCTGTACTTCCATCGATTGTACTCAGTAGTTGCCTCTGATTGGCACCGGTGGACTCGAATGGCCTCTGAGTGCCACCCGACACTTGCGTCCACCCGACGCTTGCGTTGCCTCGTCCTGTTCCCTGGGACGCTCTGCAGCGCACTGACGAACCCTGCTGATGGCTCTGCTGCGCACTGACGAACCCTGCTGATGGCTCTGCTGCGCACTGACGAACCCTGCTGACGGCTCTGCTGCGCACTGACGAACCCTGCTGACGGCTCTGCTGCGCACTGACGAACCCTGCTGACGGCTCTGCTGCGCACTGACGAACCCTGCTGACGGACCATCCTGCGCACTGACGAACCCTGCTGACGGCTCTGCTGCGCACTGACGAACCCTGCTGACGGACCATCCTGCGTTGCCTCGTCCAGTTCCCTGGCGATGGCTCGGCGGCGCACGACACGCTGCTACGCTCGCATCTCGATCGGATGGGGGTGCCCACAGTGAAGCAGACGGTGCCGGCGTATGGCTTGTCCGGCGGGCAGCGCTCTCGCGTCGCTCTCGCGGCCGTCTCGTAAGTCGAGCTTTGATTGCACGTGATCTCGTATGTCGAGCTTTGATTGCACGTGATCTCGTATGTCGAGCTTTGATTGCACGTGATCGCCTCCTCATGGCCTCAGATGGCCTCCTTCATCAGGTACTCCGCCCCTTGGGAGATTGCATCTGAGTGCGTCTGAGTGCGTCCCTCATCAGGTACGTCGAGCCGCACATCCTCGTGCTCGACGAGCCTACGAACAACCTTGACCTTGAGTCCGTGGCAGCGCTCGCGGATTGCGTCGAGCGCTTTGATGGGGGCGTCATCCTCGTGTCGCACGACCAGGTACCTCTGATGACCTCTGATGACCTCTGATGACCTCTGATGGCCTCTGATGGCCTCTGATGGCCACTGATGGCCTCTGATGGCCTCTGATGGCCTCTGATGGCCTCTGATTGCCTCTGATTACCTCTTAGTGCCTCGAACCGCCACTGATGGCCGCGCCATCGCCCCGTACGCGCAGTACTTCGTGGGACGGGTGGCCTCTCTGAGTGCCTCTGATGACCTCTGATGACCTCTGATGACCTCTGATTGCCGCACGCGCAGTACTTCGTGGGACGGGTGGCCAGGGAGGTGTGGCTCGTCGCGAAGCAGGCCGTCAGCCGGGTTGAAAGCTTCGAAAAGTACCGCGACTACCAGCTCAAGAAGCTCGCCCCCCTGGTGGTCGACGTCAATTGAGACGACCATTGAACCGCGACCGAGATCGCCATTTTGGGGCTGCGTGGCTGCACTTCTCGTAGATTGGTATTGCGACACTCACAGCGGGCGTGAACCTGTGCCTTTCGTGACGTGGACCGTGTGCTTAGGGACGGGTGGAAGACTACACGGTGATCTCGAACTTAAACTTGAGTCGAGAGTCTCGCTAAATCTGACGAAACTCAGACTCGACGACGATTAAAAAAAATATTTCGGTTGAAAAATGCCCAAATGAAGATTCTTCCATCAAGGTCCAAATGGAGACGTTCCTGACCGAGACCACTGATATCGCGGGATCCTCGTTCACGCACGTGTACAATATTAAGGCCCGACTGGGCGACGGCGGGACTGCCAGCGTGTATTCTGCCGTGCACAACTCGCTCGGCGAATGTGTGGCGGTCAAGGTTGCCTTACGCAAGAAGCAGGAACGGCGATGGGCGAGGACGAAGTCAGTCTTTCAGCACGAGATGTGCATGCTGAAGCGCTGCGAGCACCCGCACATCGTGCGCTCGCTCGCCTTCTTCCAGGGCCCGCAAGATGTCGCGCTCGTGCTTGAGCATGTTCCCGGCGGTGACTTCCAGCAGGTGCTCGAACGACACGGAGCCCTGGCTGAGCACACGGTCCTCGTCGTGGTCGCGCAACTCGTCTCGGCGCTCGCGCACATGCACTCGCTGGACACGCTGCACCGCGACGTCAAGCTCGAGAACCTCCTCCTCGTACGCTTCGGCGCGGCGCCGTGCATCAAGCTGTGCGACCTTGGGCACGCGGCGCTGGTGTGCGAGGCAGGCGACTCATTCACAGGCACTTGTGGCTACGCAGCGCCCGAGGTGTGCCAGCGCGCGTTCCCGTTCTGGTCGCGCTCCGCCGACGTGTGGAGCGTGGGCTGCGTCACGTACGCCATGCTGGCCAACTCACTACTCACGTGGGCTGGTGAAGGCGGTGGTGACGGCGGGCCGGACTTTTCGTCGCGTACGTTGCAAGCTGTGACGCTGGAGACGCGATTGCTCATACGCTCGATGCTGCACATGAATCGCGCCGAGCGCGCGACGCTCGCGAATATCGCCTCCGTTGTCGCCACCGCGGGCAGCACCGACAGCCTGAAGGCCACCTCCATCCAGGCCACGTCCATACGACGCGTGGCACTCAATCAGCACTCGTACTCACTCCTCGACATGACCTCATTGGACAAGGGCCAGTCGCACGTCCGACGGGCGCCCATCGAGATGCGCTGGTCCACGCTCTCGATCAACAGCGCAAACGACAGCCCCTTCACCTCCCGCGCCGCATCTGATGTGTCCGACCTGATGGTCTCTCTCGACCCGGATGACGCTCAGCACGGCGCTCAGCACGGCACAGATAGCGCTCATTACGGCGCGCAGCACGGCACGGCCGCGGCGCCCGCAGCCGAGGCCGCTGCCGAGGCGTTCGAAGGCTTCCTGGGCGCACGGCGGCGGCTGCCTGGCGCGCGCTTCGAGTGCTGGAAGTGCCCGTTCTGGGCACAATACGCGCCGTTCTGGACGCATGGGCGCAGCGCCTACGCGCGCGACGTGCACGTGGAGGCCGGCGGGGTGTGCACGGTCGAGCCGTCCACTGGGCGTGTGACGAACCGCTGGCCGTTTGGGCAACTGCTTGCGATCACAGTGGACGATCTCTCGGGCGAGATCTCCCTTGAGCTCGATGATGGCGGCCTGGCGTGCTGTGGCTTGATGGGGAGATCGTTTGTGCGCCGCGTGCAGCTACGGCTCGCGCGCGCCTCGGAGCAGCCTGTGCTGTTGGCCCTTCTGAGAGCGGGCATGGCCAGGTGCACTACAAGCACTGCACCCGCTGCGGCCTCACGACAGGTCACCCGTCAGGCCTCCGCTGCGCCCCCCCCGGCACTGCCGCTGTCGCAGGCTCCCACGCGCGTCGGAAGGGCGACCCAGGAAGGTATACCCTGCATGCCCGCTAGAACGTACAGCCTTGCTAGTGCGCTCGGCGATATGAGAAGCTTCTTATGAGAAGCGTCGCTAGCCATTGTCCCCAGATGGGATATGCTATTCCCCGTCCTCGCCCCCACACAGCCGCAGGATCTAGCCGAGCCCGCGACGCGCCCTAAGACGCTAAGACTGGCGGGCCGCAAGACCGAGAGCAGAGCCAGAGGCGTAATAGTAGCGTAATGATCCCCGGGTCACGGGTGTACCGTTTAAGCGTTATTTGATGAGTCGGGTATCGCCAGGGTATCGGCTATCCCGGACGGACGCAGCACGAATCCCGTTACGACGATGGACGAATCCGCGCGCCGCCCCCCGTTTCCCGCCCCCCACGTGCTAACTGCTATCCGGCGTGGTGACTGTGTGCAATATCGACGTTCTTGTACCGTACCGGTGAGCTCGTTAAGGGATATGAATATTGTTTAGACGTATCGAATATCGGTCCTGTTTATCGTATGACGTATCGCTCCCACGTCCGGCGGGTGGCCCGCTCGCGCGCGAACGCCTACTCGCTACTGCTGCCGTGCCGCCCCAATTCGGTGCTTATTGTTCGGTGCCGCCCGGGGGGACGCACGGCGCCGTGTCTCGGTTCCCCATGCGGTTCCCGTTGCCATGCGATGGCCATGAGTGATGAGATCACTTGCACTCGAAGTAGCGACGATCAAGCGTCGGTACCGTGTGGAAGCGTGCTCGACCGCGACTATTCTCGACTCGACTGCATCGCGGCATCGACCATCGTCGGATCGTGCAATCCGCGCGGTGGGTCCGGGTACTCGTGGCCGCTGGGGGTCGCTCCGGGGGCGGCGCGGGGGGTGTTGTCCGTGTGGTCTCCCCAACTCCCGGGGGGGACCGTGCAGACCCCGACCCGCCGTAATTTGCGCGCACTCCGAGACTCGGCGCGTATACACAGTGTTCGTTATTCCGAGCTTCCGACTAAGCGCAGATCTATCCGAACTCAATCGAATCGCGGGGCACGACGAAGCACCTCGTGGAGCCCTCCAAATTGAGGGTCAGATCGTACTTGTACTTGAGCTCCGAGCGCTCAAACTGCCAATCGAAGCGCTGCAACAATAGGGCGGTGCCTATCACAGCCTCTGTCAGACCCAGCCGCGTGCCGAGGCAGCCGCGCGGGCCCGCGCCGAAGGGGAGCCAACAAAAGGTGGATGGAGCCCCACCAGTGGTCGGGTCGTTCAGCCAGCGCTGCGGATCGAACGCGTCCGCATCCACCCCCCAGCTGCCCGGGTCACGCCCGAGGAAGTACGGGGACCAACAGAGCGTCGCCCCTCGAGGCACCTGCTCGCCTTCTACCACAGCGTCCGCAATCGACGTGCGGCCGACAAATGGCACGGGCGGGTAGAGGCGGAGGACCTCTCGTGAGATCGCAGTCGCGTACGGCAGCTTGGCGCGCACCTCGTCCAGAGTGAGCCGCGAGAGGTCCACCCGCTTCGCCTCCTCTCGCGCCGCGGCGAGCGCCTCGGAATGACGAGGTTCGTGCAGCAGGAAGATCGCTGCGGTGAGCGTGGAGGCGGTCGTATCCGAGCCAGCGATGATGAGGTCAAAGAGGATGGATTGGATGTCGTCGTCGGTCAGGGACGGCTCGCGCACCAGCACGGAGAGCAGATCACTGGACTTGATCTCGCCTCCAATCTCGCTTTCACTCTCACCTACGGCCGACTGACCTGCGGCCTCCTCGACACGCCGTCGCTCGTTGATCACCTCCGCCACGAGCTCACGAAGACGTGGCAAGAGCTCCCCGGTGACCCTGCGGTAGTTGAGCGACGCCCACGGAGCAACGTCGTACAGCGGCGGGATCTCATTCGCAGTCGCCACGATCGCCTCGAGGTACGCTCCGATCACCTCGGAGAGCTCCTCAGCCTTCTCAAAGCCCCGAGCTGCCTCTGAGCCAAGGCCAAAGGTGACGGCGAGCACGACTCGGAGGGTGAGCTTGCGTGCCTCACAATAGAGATCTAGTCTCAGCCGCCCATCGGGAGTGGCGCGCGCGCGCGCCGTAAGCGTGTCGCACAGCGCGTCCGTCTCGCCACGCACGGCTTCGAGGAAGCTCTCCATGGAATTGGTCCGCTCGAACGACGGGATGCACATTTTCTTCTGCCGCTTGTGCCGCTCACCCTGCTCGTAGACGATGCCACGGTCGAGGCCAAGACGTGGGAAGAGTGGCACGCTGTAGCGTCGCGGAAAGCTCGCCTCGGCCTGATCAACGCACACGTTCTTCACCGTCGAGGCGTCGAGCAAAAAGTAGAAGTCGCCTCCAAAAGGTCCGAGCGGAACTTTTGCGACGCCACTGTAGCCTTGCTTCTTCATCGTCAGCATGTACTGCCATGGCGATTGATCGATAGCGATTCCAAATAGAGCGGCGAGGAAGGTCGGGCCGCTGCGGGTGTCGACGCGCATATTCGCAAATGATTTCTCGCACTCGTCGTGCGCGACGAGCTCCGACGCAATTTGCGCTGAAAGTGTTCATCATGAATACACGCAACACGTAAACAGTGTTCCTTGGGGCGAAGCACCCATCGGGTGACCCGGTGGTTTATTCTGAGTTTCGTATGGTGCTTGGGTTCTTGATTTGGAGATTTTAGAGCAGAAATGCTGACTCGACCGAGCTCGTCTCCCCATCGGTCGCCATCACGCGCCATATTCGCTCGACTGGGCTCGTCTCCAAGTCGATCCCCACTACATCGTCGTGGTATCACCGCTGTTTCGCTTTCTCCAATCTTTGGGCGGCCCTGCAGCAGCCCAGAGCGAAGGCCGAGCCCTGAGCGGCGCCCGTTAGGAGGGAGCGTGAGCGCTCGGGGTCCCGCGCCGCCGTTTGATGCCCGAGGCCTGGCCCCGGCCCTCTCGGCGCGTGATCCAGGGCCTCCGCCTCCATCCCCACCACCGCCGCAGCCACGGCCTGGATGGCGAGCACTAGGTGGCAAGGGAGGTGCGGGTGGCTCACTGCGCACCTCCCTTCAGGCAGCTCGTGCAGCCGTGGGTGCCGATGGAAAAGCTGACGCCGCCCAGAGCATGGACGAAGCGAGGCAGCTAGCGCAGCGAGAGCGCCGCAAGGCCGACGCCGCCGCACGCCGTGGCGAGTGGCTCGAAGCGGAAGACCACCTCACCACAGCGATGGGCGTGGTCGACGAAAACGCGGAGCTTCTATGCTATCGATCGCTCGCGCGGCTCAAGCAGCAAAAGGTAAGCCATGCGCTCACGGATGCGCAGCGGGCTGCCAGCATCCAGCCGGCGTCGTCCCGCCCCTTGTACCGTTTGGGTCAAGCCATGGTCGCCTCCGGAGAGCACATGATCACCGAGGCAGGGACGACCTTCTGCTGCTCCCTCGCCCTCGCACCTCGGGACGCGAACGCGGCCATCATGTTCGACGGGTCGCTCGATCTGATCCGACGCGCCCGCCAGTACTTTCCAGGGCGCGAGCGCAAGCAAGAGGCGTCGCTCCACAGCCCAGACAGGCTGCCCCGAGGGAGGCCCCCTGGTGCATGTGAGCCTCCGGCCGTTACCGCCGCGCCGCATGCGCCTCATTCGAGCCTCGACGTATGCTGGACCGCGCCGAGCGACCATGGGGGCGAAGAGATCTTTCAGTACGAAGTGGAGGTCGCGCCCATCGATCCGCTCCGCCCGGACTCCACTCTCGTGTTCACACCTGCGTATGCGGGCCCTCCTCAACAGAAGCCCGCCTGCGACGCAGAGGGCGGCGGCGGCGGCAGCGGCGGCCCGGCACTGGAGGTCGGAGGTCGGCCGACGCTGAGCGCCGTCGTGAGCGGTCTCGAAGCCGACACCGAGTACGCCATCCGTGTCGCCGCGCGCAACGATTGCGGCCGCGCTGAGTGGTGCTTGCCCACCCGCGCATGCACTCTTCGGGCGCCGCGAAAGGTGCGGCAGTTGGACACCTTCGTACCCGATGCGTGGCTCGAGCTGCGCGCGAACATGAGCGACCTGTCGGGCGGGCTCGAAAGACGGTACGGCACGAGCGAGGAGCACGATTGGCACGCGCTCGTGCGTGTCTGGATGACGAACCTCGCCCCTGTGCGCCTCGCGTACCGCCTGTATGTGATGCTGGGGAACATCGAGGCGGCGCCGAAGGATATCTCGCTCACACAGTTCCGTAAGTTCGTGGAGGACTGCCACGTACTCAAGCCCGTCCTCAGCTCCAAGGTGGACGTCGACCTTATCTTCACACGCGCCAACCGTGTGAACGTCCACCACGGCGCCGGAGAATATGAGACCGAGACCGAAGTCGTCAACGGTCGTAAGGATCCGAACCGGATGGGCCAGGATGAGTTTGTGCATGCCTTGGTACGACTGGGGCTGCTGCGCGCTGAGCAGCGGGCGGCGAGCTCAACGGCGGCGGCGAGCGCGGCGCGCTCGATGGCGTCGAGCTTTGAGCTGCTCATGGAGGAGTGCGTGAAGCCGCACGCGAGCTTCGATCTGGAGGATGATCTCCGCGACGAGATTCGCGGCCGGCAGGTGCGCGCCGCGCTCGCAAAGCATCGCGAGCCGTTGCATCATCAATTCACGCGATGGGCGGCGGCGGACAAGGTGCTCGGGTGCGCAGACGACGGGATGAGCCTCGGGGAGCTCCTTCTGGCCCTCAAAGAGGCTCGAGTGCTCGATGAGCGCTGCACGGCACGTGAGGTGACCCGACTCTTCGTGATGATCAACGCTGAGGATGAGATCTACATGGCCAAGCCGGGCGGACACGGCAAGGGTAACGGCAAGGGCCGGAGCAAGAGCAAGGGTGCGGCGGAGCTCGACTTTGACGAGTACTGCGAGATCGTCTGCCGCATCTGCGACCAAAAGTGTCCGCGCGAGCTGCGCGACGGGCCGTTTGGCAACACGCTCGACACGTGGCTCCGGCTCTTTTTCCTTCCTGCTCTGCGGAGCGCGCGTCACCGCGGGTAAGTTGAATGGGCCGGCGTCGGTGTGGTCGACGGTCCATGACGGTCACGCGTGACGGTTTCACTAGTATTGAGGAATTCTTCCCCACGACCCCCGGTTTCGTCTGAATACCGGGAGGGAAGCCTCAGAGATTAACCGCCCGCGTGAAAATAGCGCGCGCGCGACCCGATAGGTTTTGGCCGGCGGCCCATTTTTTTGCGCGTCCGTCCGTGTGTCCGTCCGTGTGTGGGCCAGTCTGTCGTCCCAAATTTGGAGTCAACAGCCTACCGGTTTGAGAGAAAAGAGGCCGTCCGATTTCCACCTTATCCATTTTCCTCGTCTGCCTCGCGGAGCCTCGCGCGCCCAGTTCTCGACAAAGTAGACCCGTGGTCGAGCCACAGCTCATAGAAGATGTGTTCGTATGTTGCACCCGCTTCCTAAGGATGTATTTTCATTGCGTCTCGTCCCGACATTGGCCATCACCACTCAAGCACCAAAATGCTCGTCCAGATCGTTCAATGCTTGTCGCCGACAAGC
>Ga0180442_102278_pt1 | contig 10284 bp, 9 predicted proteins | sample ChrtobMetP5_16mM_FD_119746 | JGI IMG/M metagenome (GOLD analysis project Ga0180442, IMG submission 119746) | Chrysochromulina tobin associated microbial communities from unialgal haptophyte culture, Seattle, Washington, USA - P5_16mM MetaG | ecosystem: Host-associated > Algae > Haptophytes >... | reverse complement strand
GCGCACAAGCTCGACCTGTTGGCGCGCCACCACGCCGCCATCAGCGTGACCATCGACGCGCGCGACAATAGGACGCTGATGGCGGTTGGACTCGCGTCCCAGATGCATGCGAATGCTGACGGTTTGCTCGAGCTCGTGACGTCGCACAATCTGTCAGATGCGTGCGAGACGCGGCTGAAGTCGAGGAGCAGCCGGGCAACAAGCAAGTGCCGAAGGGTGCATCACCAACGAGCCAAGGTGCGCCTGGGCGCCTTTTTCGCGGATAGCACGCACCCAAACAGCGCGGGCCATTGGCTACTTGGGACGGGTGCTGCGGCCGTCCTCAGCGACCGCCTTGGAGTGGCCGCGGCCCGACGGCGTCGAACAACGCCCGAGGGTGCAGCCAGCGCCAACGAGCGGCGTGACGAGATCGCCTTCAACGACAGAGGCACAGCCATCTCCGCCCCCATCTCCACCTCCATCTCTGCCTCCATGGACGCCTCCGGTGCGCCAGAGGCGTGTTTGCGCAGCGCTGATCAGGTTACAGTGCGCTCCTCGTCCACGCAGTGGAGGCTCGTCGACGACGGCATGCAGAAGCGAGTTCCCAAACTGGGGCTGGCCTCGACCACGATCGGCGATGAGCTGCGTCTGGCGCTGCCTACGGTGGTGCGACGCGGCATGTCGTGTGCCACGGCGGTGGTCACGCTCGGCTACCTAGCGAGTGCGCGCGATGAGCAAGGCGCGATTGTGATCGGCTGCGACGGCTGCCCATGTGGGCCGTGCGGCTCAGGCTACTTCCGCGCATACCCCTTCCCGATGCTCGATACGCATATCCGTACACACGCCAGCCTCGGCGTTGGTGGCAACGTGTCCGTCAGCGCGGAGTACTCCTTCGTCGTGGGGCAGAATGCCTCATCGGACTGCTCGCTCGTGCTGCGCCACAACGCGAGCCGTCTTACCTCTCGACAGTTTCGGGGGCCGCGCGGGTCGCGCTTCGCCAGCCGTGTGCGGGTCGACTCATTATACGTGCGTGAAGCTCAGAGAAGCGACGAGCGCGGGCTCCGAAATCTGCCTGAGGCACGAGAGTACTTGCGATTCCGCGATGCGTGCGCAGCGAGTCGGCGAGGCTAGTCGAGTAGAAGCGGACGACAAAACAGAAAGCTCACCGCGAACGCGCAAGTCGCGGCACCGCCAATTCACAGCCTATTTATCGGATCTTACCGCAAATACGTTTGCCTCTCTCGACCCCTGAGCGATTGGCGTAGTCTCATCGCCGTACATTGGGCGCTCATGAACTTACGGCATTCGTCAAAGCCAGAACCAGCACGAGCACTCAAGAGCTCTGAAACGAGACCAATTAAAGGGTCTCGATACAACACGGAGGAAGAGAGTCGAGAGGCACTCAGGATAGGAGAGCACGCGGAGGGCTTCCGACGGTCACGGGCCGATCTGCGGAACTTGTCTTCCCAAAATAGTTTGGTGGCGCTTGAGGTAACATAATTTAATTCGGATTCAGGTGTTATTCAGGTGCATATTAGCCCATGGTCGCTCGCCCTGCCCGCGGGCATGCCGCCGCGGGCCCGGGCGCGGGATGTCGATGTGCGCGCGTGCGACTGGAGCCCGACTGGCCGCTCACTTAAACCTTGCGGGTGTCTACCCAAACCTCGCCTCCGTCCATTGCGATAGCGGCCCCCGTGCTTGGGGGTCCGGAGAGCGTGCGCGTTGTGTTGAACAGCACCAGCAGCACGGCCTGTGTAATAGCAGGTTGTGTCGGCCATGATGTCGGCCACACCTCCGTCCATAGCCTTAGGCTATGCCATACATGTAGCGATAGAGGCCCTCGTGCTTGGGGGTCCGGAGGTTGTGCGCTGTGTGTTTCACAGCTGCAGCACCCAAACCTCCATGGACCTCGAGACGTGTTGGTCTTACATTGTACCGGACGTTGCAGTCGAAACAGAAGTCCAGAGTCGAAACTTCCTGGTAAAACGAGGAAACACCGACGGCGAGATACGTTCGTCATTGCGACGCGCCATTTTCCGGCCGGCGGAACGTGGCACCGGCGCGCAGTTGAAGGCGCTGGCGCCAAGGTCGCTTGGCGGAGCCCGAGTGCCGAGTATCGCGGTTGAGGGGACTGGGACATGAAGTTTGGCAAGCGACTTAAAGACCTCGAACGACCTGGGTGGGTGTACATTGACTACAAGGCACGCACCGCTGCCCCGCCCCAAATTGTCGACCGCTGACTCATTCACTCTGTGGCGCCTCGTGCGCATCCGTCCGGACGCCCTCATAGCCCGTGCCACCTGTCTCATGACCGCAGGCACTCAAACGATTGATCAAGCAGCTCTTCTCACCGAGCTCGCCCGGTGTCTTGGAGTCGGCAGAGAGGCAGTTTGCGCAGGAGCTGAACAATGGCATCACGGCCGTGAATGCTTTCTTCGTCGAGAAGGAGCGGCAGATGGTCTCAGCCCTCTCACTGCACGATGACACGTGCGCCTCCTCGAGCTCTACGGAAGAGCGTGCGTCCTTCTTCAAGGAGGTCAGCGAGCTGCATGCATTCTGTGTGCTCAACTACTTGGCTGTACTGAAGATCGTCAAGAAGCACGACAAATACAGCCAGAAGCTTGTGCGGCAGCGGGTAGTAGAGCAGATATTCTCGCAGGCCTTCTACCTCTCGCTCGAGCACTCATACCTCTACACCGCCTGCAGGGCGTACCTATCAGAGCACCCGCTGCCGGCCTCGTCGATCCTGCGTGGTATCTCTCTCTCGAACGGCGGCGGCGGCGGCGGCCAGCGCGGCACGCCGGACGAGACGCTCGAGGTACCCGCACACTTTGAACGCTGCCTCATGGGTGACGGTCTGAGCGTAGGGCGCAGCTACACGCCCATCGACTTCGCGACCTTGCGCCGGACAGACGCCAAGGGCACCTCGCGGACGGTCGAGATGCAGATCGAATGCCTCCTCCAGCTCGCGGGCGTGCAGAGCTGCGGTGCGGGCGGCTCGCGCGGCTGCTCACAACAAGGCTCCTACAAGATCCCGGGGGCTGCTCCGTTTGCGGGGAGAGCGGTACACTCGCCCGAACCCGTCCGGCCGAACCCGTCCGGCGATTGGGGCGTGTCACTTACGATCTGCTCCACCTCGGCACCCTCGATGCCGCTGCCGTGCGCGACGCCCGGGGCGACCTTTTCGGCGCCCGAAGGCATGGAGGAGATGGGTTGCGAGTGGGCCGAGACCCTTTTCGTCGCTTCGCGGCGTGCGCGCAGTGCCGAGTCGCCCTTAACCACGCCACCTCGGGTGGCGATGCATGAGAATCCCCAGGCATTCTGGCCGTTGTCTTGCGATTCGTCAGCGTTTGCGAGGCCGACGGGCGACCCCGCGACGGAAGGCTCACTGGACGCTCCCACCGCGGGGGCCGCCGCGCGGCCGCGTGCCATCAGCGCCACACCCGGCGCGACTGTGACGAAGCTCACGGCCTGTGGGGCCACGGTCTCCATGTCCGACGACGAGGGGGTCTTCCAGATTGAATGAGGTTCCTCTACCATGCTCAACGCCGGAGCGGGGATGGTTTTCGACAATACATCTTGCGTGTGCTCCTTTCCTCTCTTTCTATTGCAGATCGAGCTCTTACTCTCCGTCGCGCCTCGTCGAGCACGCGACCCATGGTGGCATGGATGTGCATGGACGCTCGATCGCTACGTGTTGTGCTTATGTGCTACATGTGAACCAGCTGCCGCATATCGATCATTGGCATACCATGAATCGATATGGAATCGATATGGCATCGACCATCGTCAGTACAGCGCCTCCGCCTGCGGCCCCGCGCATGGCCCGCATCGCGCCATCATCGAGACTAGCCGCTAGGGTAAGTTATAACAAAAACGAAATGTAGCTTACGTTAGCGGTTAGGTGATAGGTGGAGCGTGCGAACGAGACTAGAGGGGTGCTAAGCACCGCACGACACTGACACGGCGGGGCGTCACCGTCAGCGACAGCGCACGCACATCGTGGCGGCCAAAAGCGCGCATTCGACATCGTACGGAGAATCGGATTCGATCCACGCCGATATTCGGCGGACTCGGCCTGCTCGCTCGCGCGCGGGGTCCGGACCGTCTCGACAGACGAGAGACGACACGCGGACCCCGTCCGGCTTCCGCGGACGGGATTCTAATCTCGTTATGTCTATCCTTCACGTCGCCGCGCGACTCACACGAGACACGTTGCATACCCTCTACTCTGCCTACACGGCCCTGACGTGTGTATATGAGTATATATCTTGCCACTGTGGAACCACTGTGGCCCACTCGACTGGTGCTCCACTGGCTCGTCCAAGCCCGGCCGCGAGCTACCCTTTGGGAGAAAGTCAATGCGCCACTTATTCGGTCGCCGCCGGTGCTGCAGCTGATGGCTGAGCCGCCGCAAGCTGGCTCTTGGCCGCGTGCAGCTCTCTTCGTAGCGAAAAGACGAGTGCCTGCGACGTGTCGAGCTCCTCTGTGAGGTGTTCAACAAACTCGCGCGTCTCCTCGAGGGCCTTTTGCAGCTCCTGCGCATGCTGCTTCTGCAGCGCGCAGTCGGCCTTGAGCTTTTGCACCTGCCCCTCGGAGAGCTCCTTTCCTAGCTGGTCGTTCTCGGCCTGGAGCTCCTTGCACTTGTTCATGAGCTTCTTTCCAGGGATCGAACCGGATTGAAATTGGCATGCCTGCAACTCATCCTTGGCGTCCTGCTCCTTCTTCTTGGCCAGCTCTACCTCTTCACGCAATCGCATGATCTCTGCATTCACCGCCGGGTCGAGCAGCAGGCTCGTCTCCTGCACATAAGACGGCTGCAGTGCCTGCCGAAGGCTGCGGCACTGCGCCCACGCCTCGACGCACTCCCGATCCTTGAGAGCGAGCCGGAGAACGAGCGCGCTCTCGCGCCGGCGTTGCTGACTGAACTCGCGCTGTGTGCGTCGCTCGGCCGCGCGCAGGTCGTGCAGTTCGCTATCGAGGGCTTGGCGCTTCGCAGCGGGCACGTCCGACGCAACTTGCAAGGGTTCATTCATTCTCGGCTTCCACGCGGGGGGAGGAGTCGCGGGAGCGTGAAATGAAGCTTCCACATTCACAGACACCCCATCTCACTCACTCACTCTCTCACTCACTCGTACTCGCTCTGTCAGGCCTTTAAAGGGGACGAGTCCGACTATCGACGACTCGAGAATGTCGCATTTCAATCTCCGCGTATCTCGTATTCTATCTCATACGCGGCGGCTGCCAGGGGACAATGCGACTTGTCCGGCATGCCTACCACTGGCTCGCGGTCAATGGCGGAGTGCTCGCCGTTGCCACTGTGGTCGCTGCCGCCGAGCGCCATATTCTTGACGTCACGCTTTCGAAGGAACTGAGCGCCCTCGGCAGCACACTTGTCCTCTACGCGATCGTCTTCTCCGCTTGTGCGTTCAACCTCCGCGGTCGCCGCGTGCTCTCACCGCACAAATCGGGCAGCCACTCGTCGCCGATTGCCTGGTATTCGGTCCTTGCCCACCCTCTGGGTAGCGCATTCGAGCGCTACGCGCACTCAGCGATGGCACGCGCGTCCACCATGGAGTTGTTGCCGCTTTCTTCACCCATGCATGGGATTGCGAATGGGACGACGAGGAGCTGGGCGGCGGCGGATGGGCCAGCCAGCACCATGTTCGATGGTACCTTGTGGTGGCTCGAGCTGATGACACGCCTGCTCATCTTCGAGGTGCTCTTTGACGGCGTCTTCTACGTGGCGCATCGGCTGGTGCACTCGGTGCCCTCGGTGTACGTGGCAGTCCACAAGCTGCACCATGCGCACACGCACGACGTGCGACTGCTCTCTTCGCTGCAGATGACGGCCGCCGACGTTGCGCTCACGCACACGCTGCCCGTGCTTGCTGCACTCGCGCTCGTGCCGCTGGCCCCCGGCCTCGAGCTCAGTCTCGCTAAGACCTACCTGCTCTTCCAGGAGCTCTACGGGCACGCGGGCGTCGAGCACAAGGGGCGCTGTTTCGGGCCAGCGCCCTTTCTAATGCGCGCGCTGGGCATCGAACTCTGTGCCGCCGACCACCGACGGCACCACATCAAGGCTTCGGTCAACTTTAGCAAGCGCCTCGCGCTCTGGGATAAACTTCTCGGTACGTGGGACTCAGGTGAGCAGGCGCGTCACGAGGCGAAGCTGGGGTGAATCTGCAGGGTGAATCCCGGTCAGTCAGTCAGTCAGTCATGTCGCGGTCCCCCCGCGTTCACCACACTCCGTCTCAAAGGACGGCTCCCGGTGAGTCGGGATCTGAGGGGAACCGAACCGCGCGGGAACAGTGTTTCCCATGCAGGTTTGAGGTCGTCGCACAGACCGCGTACTAGGTAATAGCTATTTGAAAGTTTTAGTAGCACAGGAGCACAGGCCCCGTCTGTAAGCCAACATCACACACAACCGTGAACCGATGCACACATAATCTCACACAACACTATTATTTTGTCACGGACAAATTCTCTATACGAGGCCGCATCTCCGAAGCATCTCTCGTTCCGCGTCATTGTACGTTTCAACACCACAACAGTTTGACTCTGATACATGTATCTGATATCTGACTCCCGTCCGTGCCTCCGGCCCATGGCCCGTGCCGTAGACCTCCATACCACCCCCCTCTGCGCGGTGTGCGCCTATCTGCAAGCCATGCTGCAAGCCTATCTGCTGCCTCTGGCGCCACTGGCCGCTGGCCCTGCCCCTGGACATCTTCGTCAAGCCTGTCACGGGTGTTAAAAAGGTCGTGCCCGGTCCCTCACTGGTTTTCATTTCTGAGTGCAGCGCCCAGCTCCTGGGGTCGATGGCGTGGCGCTCGAGCCAAGCCGGCTACGCTTCGACCGTTCATGAACCCACGTACTCGTGGATGCAGCGGCAGGGCCAAATCACCGAATTTCAGCAGCTTAAGGACACGGTCAAGAAGCTCGAGCGCGCATCGCGCGAGCAGCTCCTGCTCGAGAATGAGTCGCAGGGTGCATTCGACCACTTTGCCGCCGAGATCGGACGGCTTCGCGATGCCGTCGGTGCCTTGTCCAAGGTGGTGGATGATGAGCTGTCGATGGTGCGTAACGAGGTGGTGGCGTGCCGCCAAGAGATGCAATCGTTTTACGCCGTTGTCGATGCGACCAAGAAGGAGATTGCCGATTCGAACAAGCTCACGACGGAGATGTTCGCAGAACGAGTCAGCCGTCTCGAGGAGGAGGTCAAGTCCACCTCGTCGCGCCAGCTCTCGGTCGCGAGCGATGTGGCCAAGCTGGATGCCACCGTCGAGGCTCGCGCGCTTGCGGCCGTAGTGACTCCGATGCAGCGTGCGACGGAGAAGATGGCGAAGCTGACGGAGCGCGTTGAGGTGGTGGAGAACATGGGCGAGCAGCTCATCGTGCGCATGGACAGCTCGCGCGATCAGCTGCGCGAGCAGCTCATCGAGCGCATGGACAGCTCGCGCAATCAGCTGCGCGAGGAGCTCATCGAGCGCATGGACAGCGCGCGCGAGCAGATGCGCTCGGATGTGCGCGAGGTGTCGAAGGAGTGGCAGGCGAAGCTCGTGGCCGCGGAGGCGAAGGCGCAGGAGATGGGCCAGCTCTTGCGTGCCGACCAGCGACGGGCGGACGACGCGACGCAAGAGCTGCGTCTTCAAGTCGAGGGCATGCGCAGCCACGCCGTGAAGCTCGAGCGGGAGCAGGTGAGCGCGGTCGGGAGGCTCGAACGAGAGCAGGCCTCGACGCGCGAGATGCTCGAGACGCGGCTCGTGGCCGCCGTAGAGGAGACCAGGAGGGCTGCCGAAGAGGAGAGCAGGAAGCTTGAGCGAGAGCTGGCGCACAAGCTCACATCGGTCGAGGGGCGCACGGCGGGGTTGGCCACGCGCGCAGACGAGACGGACAAGCACGTGAGCGAGGTCGAGGGGCGTACGGCGAGGTTGACCACGCGTGCGGACGAGACGGACAAGCACGTGAGCGAGGTCGAGGGCAAGCTCGACCGATTCGAAGCCGACAGCCAACGGCACAGGAACGCGATCCAATTGCTCCCCTCATCAGCCCCCGAGTGCTCCCCTCATCAGCCCCTGATTGCTCCCTCATCGGCACAGGAACGCGATCCAATTGCTCGTCGAGTCGGTGGACAATCTCTCCAGGGAGATGCAGCGCGAGGATGCGACGCTGAGCGAGCGGCTCGACGCGCTCACCGAAGCGTCGCGCCGCAACGACGAGGCGCGCTCTGAGGCGCTCACGGCGGTGGAGCGTATTGTCGAGGAGAACGACTCGACAATTCGAGAGGCGATGACCGAGGCACTGCGCGATGCGTTGCGGCAAGTGGATAAGCGGATGCAGAGCCTGAGCCAGGCCCATGAGCAGACCCTCGAGCGCCTCACGTCGCAGATCGGCGAGGCACACCAGGAGGTCGGAGAGACTCGACGAGAAGTGGAGCAGCTCGACGGCCTGATGAACGAGCGCATCCAGCGAAATGCTGACCAGCTGAAACGATTAGGCGAGCAGATGCGCGCCACCCAGAACGAGCTGGCCACGCTGCCCGAGCTCTCCACTCAAGCACGTGCTCTCAAGTCCTCGTGCAAGGAGACAGCCGACCTCCTCCAGAACCACAAGACTCAGCTCAAGAAGACGATCGACGGCATCGACCGCCGGCAGGAGGTGACCGAGTATGCCATCTCGACCTTCGCCGAGGCGCTCAAGCTGCCCAACCCGCTGCTCACGGCGGCGGCCGCCGTGTAAGCCGTCACGCCAAGGCGGCTATAGGTAGACGCTATTTCATGGCGGGTGATCTCTCACAGACTCCAGCGCACGCGCCCATGGTGCGCGCTCGTTTAACCGTCAAGGAACAAGAGTGGAACCCGTGAGGGTCCGCCTAGCTCCTTGCAAACGCGTAACGCCGCGCCGACGATACAGGGCAGTGTCGCCGCGTGCATGTACCGGTCGCTGAGTCCGCGCGCGCGCGCGCCCCTGCGCCGCACCCGCACGGCGACGGCAGGGCCCCGCCGCGCGACGGCCGCCTCACCGTCCCAAACTCAAAGCCGGTTTCATGACTCGCTCACGACCGCTCGCCTATAAGTGCTGCGATAACGATTAGAAGATAGAACGTTTTGATACCGATACGTGTGACGACTCATTACCTACGTTGCTAGTCGTGCGTTCCCTCCCGTTGCGGCACCGCTCGAAGCGTCGGTTCCGGCTACCGCGCCGATTCCGGATCCGCCCTCCCGACGAGTATCCTGACGCGCCCCCAGCCTGGGCCGGCTCAGACACCTGCAGCTCCGATCGCCATAGAAGTCGCCTCCCAGAGCTCCACCATGGTCTTGAAGTGCAGGTACGCGGCGGCGACGACGCAGCAGTGCCACAGATTGTGTGAGTTGAGGGAGTAGTCGAAGCGGTTGGGCACGAGCGCCTCCGGTACCTGCGTGGTGTAGATGAGTGCGCCACCGAGGTAGACACCGCCCTCGCCGACGACGCCGCCAAGCAGGCTGATAGAGAGCGCGTTGTACCGGTGGAAGACGAGCAGGTGGAGCAATGGCACCACGCCGAGCGCTCCGAAGCCGACGAAGAGGCCCACACGCAGCGTGCGCCATCGCGCGTGGTAGAAGAAGGATTGGAAGATACACGTGAAGAGCGCGCTTCCGCAGCCGAGCAGCGACCAGATATACAGGTGCTGGTAGAATGCGGAGGCGTAGAAGCCGTAGTAGCAGAAGGGAACGCAGCTACCAAAAATGAGCAGTACAATGCCTGCATAATCAAAGGCGCCCAGGCGGTCGGCCCAGCGCTCGTTGGCTGTGCCGAATAGGTGGTAAGCGGCCGACGAGCCCATGCACGCGAGCGCGGTGCATATGAAGACGTAAAGAGGCCATCGTTCGAGATCGAGGCCCAGCGTAGGCAGCGCCATCATGGACACGTGAAACTGCAGGCTGACGAAGTAGCCGAAGCCCATCAGGTGCGTCCACACGTTCCACGTCTCGTTGTGGTAGCGCCACAATGACGTCAACGCCTCGAGGAAGGTGTGTTGCACGCGGTAGCCAGAGCGAATGTAGCGGTACGCCGTGGCCCGAGGCGCCTCGCTGAGGACCACAATCTTGCCGCGTTCTTGCCGCATTCGAAAACCCCCACGAGAGCAGTCGACGAGCAGTCGATGAATGCGGACTTCATGGGACTTCTGCCGCTTGACCCAACAGTTAAGCGGCCGTGAACTCAACGTGTGATGAGACTGTTGGCAGAGCTACCACAGGGGCCCAACCAGGGGGAAGGGGTATTGGGCATATGGGGGGCCGTGCGGACGCATACCGGGAG
>Ga0180442_102272_pt1 | contig 10309 bp, 8 predicted proteins | sample ChrtobMetP5_16mM_FD_119746 | JGI IMG/M metagenome (GOLD analysis project Ga0180442, IMG submission 119746) | Chrysochromulina tobin associated microbial communities from unialgal haptophyte culture, Seattle, Washington, USA - P5_16mM MetaG | ecosystem: Host-associated > Algae > Haptophytes >... | reverse complement strand
TCTCCCAAGTCGAGGTCGAGGGGCAGCCGACGTGCTAAAACCGCACCAATCGTGGGAAATTCGTAAATGCCGTCGAGCTTGTCGGGCAAGCAGCCCCAGAATCGGTATAAAGCCGCAGCACAGACGACACTGCCAAAGAATGATGCATTGGAGGCTGTCACCGACGATGATGATGATTGGGCCGATGAGAATGTGGATTTCTATGAGACGGAAATGGTTGAAACAGCCGCAGGTCCAACTGAAGAGGCAGCCGAATCTATCGTGACGGCAGAAGAGGCGGCGGCATCCGAGATGGCCGCGGCCGAGTTGGCAGAGTTGGCAGCGGCCGCGGCGGTCGCGGCAGCCGCGGCGGCCGCGGCGGCTGCGGCCGAGGTGGCAGCGGCCGAGGCGACCAAGGCTGAGGCGGCGAGGGCGGAAGCCGAGGAGGCGGAGCGGCTCTGGGAGGAGGAGAGGCAGGCAGAGGAGAAGCGCAAAGCGGTCTTGAGAGCCAAGGCGATGCTCTCGGATCGGCAAGCGGTGCATGACGCGAAGATACGGCTGCGCATGTACAAAGAGGCGCAGGAGAAGCGGCTCTTGGACGAGCTCTCATTTCTCGAGTCGCGTTCCGACCTGCCGCAGCACTGCGCGATCAAAGCGCCCTGCCCGTCACGGCGCGAGCTGCGCGACGCGATGCTGAAGCAGAGGATGCAGCAAGAGGAGACACGCCCGACGGAGCAGCTGCGCTCTGATGGCCGGCCCTCGTGGCAGCAGTCGGGACGGTTGCGCTCGGGTCGGAAGCGGGACGGAGTCTACCGTAGCGGGTCTGCATACGCCGCCACTGCGAGATCGAGCCGCTCCTCTGCGGGCAAGTTTAAGATCTCGCAGAAGCAGCGCTCACAGACGGCGCGTGGAACGGCCTCACGCGGCACGCCCGGCACTGCCCGAAAGCTTCAGCGTCCGGCAAAGCCCACGCTGCCGGCGTCCTTGGACAGACCGACTGGAGGGTCGCCCGAGATAGCGCCGCCGGAGTTAGCGCCCTCTTCCAGCTCAAGGAGGCGTTCACGCATGGAAATGAAGAAGGCCATCGAGGAGAAGGCCAAGGCTCTGCTCGAGGGGCCCGAGGACAAAGCTCCTCCCGCCGTTCGGCCCGATCTCGCCATCAAGCGCAACGAGACCAAGCTCATCTTGGAGAAGGAGGTGAAGCTTACGCTGTGGATGGAGGAGCTGGAGCTCAATGCCAGTCTTCAAGCCCTTCCAGGCGAAGCTGAGGCCCAGGAATGGAGCAGGCGTGAGTTGTGGTGAGGGCCTCGAGTGATTTGCATCTTGGGACTTGCAAGCAGGTGTGTACCTTTTGGCCTCCACAGAGTCCAGGTGGCTTCTTCTTTTATGGAGGGCTTGACACTGCCTTTTACAACCGTATTCGAGCGTGTGTGATAGGTGTGGGGTATAGAGAACCACACCCCAAGTTGAGTTTTTGTTTCTAAACTTGGATTCTCGTCAAAGTTTCGTCACTAGAGCGACTTTTGGGGGCAACTTTTGGGCCACACACACCCTCGCGAGCGCGAGAGCGGCTCGAGGGGGCGCGACTGTCAGGAGGAAACACGCTAGCTTTCATCCGTGGACGCTCGCCGTCGCTGTCGCCGCCACAGCCGCACACCGACCGTCGACAGATGGAGCAGATCCATCCGAATCGGTATGGCTTCACTGAACTCACTGAAGAAGGCAAAGAGATCGGTGAGGCGGCAGGGGAGGCCATACCCATAGTCTCGCCGACGCCGTCGCCCCCACAGCCATCCGAGTTCTCAGAGGAGCCGATCCGTCCGAAGAGGATGATTTCTCATCTGAGGGATGGCTTCACTGAGCTCATTGAAGACGGCATGGAGACCGGTGAGGCGGCAGGGCAGGCCGTGGCTGTCTTCCAGAACAAGCATGCCACTGTCAATGAGCGCCTGAAGAGCGCTCTGAAATTGCTCGCGAGGTTGTTCTCATGCCTCGTCGGCTTCTACGCATGCCTCTTTGGGCTGTGCAAAGCAGTCTATCTGCGGATGCGCAAGTATGAGTGGGCCGAGCAGCTCATCATCATGCTCTGTGGCCTCGTGCTTTGCTTCTTTGGTGGCGTGTACATCGTCTCTCTTGCAGCGCTCGAAGCTGCCTACCGCATGGGCGGCACTGCCCTCCTGGACGATTTGTACTACGTGTACAAAACAGTCCAAAAGGTGAGCAAAGAGGTGCTCTCCGATCCCCAGAACGAACAGCTCGATCAGCAGGACCTGTACGACGCGATGGTCAAGATTGAGCAGCCGATGAAGCTCCAGTCCGCCATGAGCAACCTGTGGTCAGTCTATGTGGCGGTGCTCGCCACGCTGTCGATGCAGTTCGCACAAGTGGTCACGATCGCGCTTGGAATGGCCTCGTGCATCCGGCCCACCATGCTCAAGATCTTGCGCCCGCCGATCGCCATGATCCTGACCACATCGAACTGGAAGCTTCATCACTGGCTGGACCATCACCGGAGCCCAGATGGTAATTGGCTTGCGGAGCACGCGGAGAGCAAGGAGGAGGGTGAGAGCGTACTCATCTCGACGGTGGTCAACGTGCTCGTCATGTGGTTTGCGTGGACCTTGTACGCCTTCGTGGCCGCTTACTACGCTGGCCTGCGCGGTGGGCGCATGTTCGCCGACGCCCTCCTAGGCAAGGAAGGGTTCCTCTCAAAGTTCTGCAAGGGTCATTGCTGCGGCTGCTTTGAGGAGGGCTCATGCCTCGCCAACTTGCTCGATTCGGATGGGTACGCCGACGAGGTCGTGATGTACGTGCTCGCTGTTATGGGTATCTGGGCACAGGTCGAGTCCGGCTTCAAACTCTTCTTCCCGCTCAACATCGTGCTGATGCCGCTGACCTTGATCGAGTGGTTCCTCCGCTACCAAGTCACGTTTGGCGGAATAGCTGCGGCTGGTGCTGCTGGCTGATGAGGCACAACCCAAGAGGGCCTGGGCTGCGAGCCTGTCCATGTGTGCACGATCGTTCTGCGATCTTGGTGTGGTGCGGTGTGGTGCCGTGGTACCGCAGTACCGCACGGTGGTGCACGGACTGGTTGGTTGCAGTGGTGTGCTGGTCGCCAGCTTCTTCTGAGGTCGGAGGCGTGAGTGTGCCATCCGGATGTGTCAGACACGTAACAAAGCGAAAGGGGTGGCCGTACGGGACGCAGTAAACAAATATTCGATGGACATTTTTTGCATGCATGGCTTTCTAAAAGCAACGCGCAGGTGTTGCTAAAAAGTTGACTAAACCCTTTAAACGGATCATCACTTTCTCCTGGGCAACTGGGTGTCCCTGGTTTTGCGGTGGAACGCGGCCGCAAGTAAGCGACGACCGACGTCGCGATGGTGACGCCAATGAGGATGATCGCGTTCGCCATCTGTGTGCTACAAGCGGCGGCGAGGACCTGGGCCCCGGCAGGAGGCTTCGAAAACAGCACGGGCGCTTCAGGCTGTGTCGTGAAGCTCATCAGGCAAAGTTTGCCAAACGTTTGCTTCGGCGCCTCGCCATGCGAAATGGTGTGCCCCAAGGGGCGCGGCGGTAAATTTGACTGCGAGGATCATCGCTCGGTCACCGTCACTGCCGGGTGCCAGGGCCTCTTCCAATGCAGTAACGGTGCAACTACTATGTGCCATAGCAACGGTTCGAGTGCTCAACGATGCGAGTGCACAGGTCGTCTCGAGGGCCAATCGTCAAAGGGCTTCGCCCTGCCTTCGCCTTGCCATCTGAATCCCTACACCAAGGCCATGGGTATCTGCCCGCCCGCGATTCCCTTCCCACCAATGCCGCCGCCGTCGCCTTCGGAACCTGCCCCGTTGCCATCGTTGCCATCGTTGCCATCGACTCATGTTCCCCCCGTTTTCGACACGAAAGGCGTGCTCCTCATTCGGACGCCGCCACCGCCAATGCCACCGCCGTCGCCCCCATCGCTGCCGCACAGACCTTCACGTCTGAGGCCCTCTCCGCGTTCTCCAAGCCAACCCCCATCACCTCCATGTTCTGGATTGCCTCCCAGTCCCTCGCCGCCAGCATCATCTCAAAAAGTTGAGCGTGGCGGCAGCTCGTTGCACAGCGTGTGCTCTCCAGCATGTGCCAGGGCGTTCCATGCTTGTGTCAAGGCAAATGGTGCAGCTGGATGGGTGCAGTGTGTGAATGAGTTTGCGCATGTTGTGGGGGCTCTGCGCGCTGCTGGTTGCGTTGCTGGCTGCGAGATGCCGAATGCGCACGGGTCAGGCTCTGCGTCGAACACATCAGCGCGAGTCGAGGGATGAGCGTCGCAGACTGAGCCAGATAGGCACAACGAGGGTATAGTGGCGCGTCGCGCGATTTGTAAGGGCGCTCGGATAGCAAGAAGACCCCGGCGCCCGTGCACCACACATCACCTCACCGGGATCGCAACGATTTCGTCAGTTTTCACCCACACACACGCCATCACTCAGAGCACACGGTCAAGTGATCGCTCTTCGGTGCCCGCGGAGGCGTTGATAGCCCCTCTGCGATATGGGGCCACCAATGAAGGCAATCAACTCTTCCAGTCACCTCCGGCTCCAACTCCTCAAAACAACCACCATAGCGGCGTCTGCGGGCGCCCTTTACTGTCGCGCGGTTGGTCCCCCTCTCGCATGGGCAGAGCCCGGACTGATTCTCGCGACCGCAAGAGGTTCGAGCGCTCCACATCCCACAGGGGCGTGTGCGCGCGCATGCGTTCCAGGGGTGTGTATGCGCGGCGCACATCCTTCTCGTCTTCGAATATCATGTCAAGCTGTGGCAAAGGCTTGATCAACACGCCGCCGCGTCCCGTTGTGGACGAGGACGGCTGCGATGTGCTTCGCTGCAGGCCGCGCCTGATGCTGATCGGCGACTGCCGTGTCGACTTCCGACCGTCCCACCGGGAGCCGAGATGCTGCTGCTGTTTAAAGTGATTTCTGCTGCGCTTCTCGGCCTTAATGTCGGCCTCAAAGGGCATGTGATATCTCTCCATGAAGGCGGCGTCCGCGTCCGCGTCTGCGTCTGCCGCCTCCTGCGCCGATGGCGATGCCGGGGTGGCTCCACTGCAGTTTCGTAATAGGTCGATGCCATACTCCTCGCTCGCCTCGCTCATGAGCCGCAGCTCCAGCCGACGCATCGCCGCCTCCGTCGCGGACGGCCCCTTTAACGGCCCCTCCTCAAGCTTCCCGTCTACCTGCCCATCGTTTTCCTCAAGCTTCCCGTCTACATGCCCGTCGTTCTTGTCCGCCTCGTCGTTCCACATTTTAGGTGAGCCTGCAAGCCAGCTCTCAGGCGCCATGTTGGGCGCGAGGGCCGCCCTCTGTACCGCCCTCTGTGCCGCCTGGATCAACTCCTTCCTCTGTACCGCCTGGGTCAGCTTCAAGGCGCTCTGCGGCCGAAGCTTCCCAAACGGCGGCAGGACCGCCACACTCGAACGATCCTGTTGCCACTCCTCCTTGCGTGTGCGCGGCACCCGCGCTGAGAAGCGCAGCGGAGCGGGCTTCAGATCGGAAGGCAGGCACGTGTCCCTCTCCCAGCGCTGGAGCACGGCGACGCCCTGCACACGGCGCCCCTGTCGCACCGCCGGTAGCGCACTCGATGACTGGCTGGTCGTGAGGTTTGTCGTCATGCGGCTCGTGGTTATGGGCAGCGATTCATACTCGTCGAGGCGGGGCGCGTGGCCTGATCGGCTGTACCTCCGCGAGCTCGGAGCGGGCGGGATGGGGCCGAGCGGCGTTCGCATGAAGGCGATCCTCTGCGCTTCAGCGACGCACGCATTTTGCCTGTTGGCCAGCGCCACCGCCTCGCGCGCACGTGAGGTCGTCGCTGCGCTGGTGATGGCCTCGTCGACACGCTTCCTGACCAGCTCCCTACTTGCCGCTGCACGCCGCTGTGCTTCAGCATCGTTCTCAAGCAGGCGGCCAAGGCGGCCGATGGCCTCCGTCTCGGATGCACGTCTCTTTGCATTTGCATCTGTGATGCCGCCGGACTTAAGGGAATCAAGTGCCGGCTGCTCACGTAACCATCTCTCGAGTTCGGCGACATCGATCTCATTATCTCCGCCGCAGATCGCCCAAAAGATCTTAGTGGCAATAGGGTGCACTGTGTCGCGGAAGAGCTGCTGGTGCGCCGGACTCGAGCTGAAGAGTTCGCCGATGCTGTTGAGGAATTCGATCTTCGAGATTCGCTGATCCCCAGAGCGGTCCCACGCGCGGATCAGGTCGGTCGTCGACAGCTTTCTCCGCTCGAGCGCCGTCTTGATCTGCAGGCGGAGCTGGTCCGCGTCCCAGTCCAGGTCGGTCAGGTCGTACCCCTTGGCCGTCTGCAGCGCTAAGCAGCGCACCTCCCTTGTGCGTCTGTCGAGGGAGTGCCGCCGCCCCCGCACAAACTCAAAGAGCTCGTCGAAGCCAATCTCGCCGCTCCCATCGGTGTCAATGGACTTGAAGACCTCATCGAGCACCCACGGCATGCCGCGGAATCCGAACCGAGTCTTCATGGCCTTGTGGAACTCCATGTCGTCGATCTGCATCTCGCCAGTGTTGTCATCATCAAAGAGCCTGACGAGATCGGCGACCATCGCGCCAGAGTTTTGTAGGTGCCCTTGCAGCTGCTTGCGAATGGTCGTCGCGTCGTTCCCAGTGATGCGCCACGAGGCCGCCTGCCGCTCGAGCGCTCGCCTATCTGAGTTCGACGTACTCGACTCGTCCCAGCTCCACACGAGCGACGTGATGAACTGCTTGGCCTCGTGCTTGGCGGGGATAGTGGATTGGTTCTTTCCGAGCAGCATCACGATCTCGTCGATGGTCACGGTACCCGTTCCGGCAATGTCGAGGCTGCGGAAGATGTTCTGAGCTTGATGGGCGCCGAAGCCGAGCTCGATGCACAGGCGCTCAAAGGATAGCATGTCGAACAGGCCGCTCTTGTCGGGACTGCGGTCAAACTTCTTGAGAGCGTTTGTGATCGAGGTTGCACCGAATTTCTCAGCGGAGGTCCCAAGGCTCCAAAGAAAGAACTCGTTGATGCTCAATGTGCCGTCACCATCGGTATCGGCGTCATCAAACCATCCATGGATCTGGTTGGATGTGTAAGCCTCGCGCAATCGGTGCGGAAGCATCGCATAGAATTCTTCGAAGTCGAGCAAGCCGTCGCCGTTGACGTCGAACTCGGCAAAGCGCCGAGAAGCGTCCTTGATGTTGTTCAGGGCGCCCTTCACTGCACGCTTCTCGATGCGCGTTTGGGGAATTCCACCATCGCGATTGGGCATGATTCGTCTTCTGTCGGGTCGGACGCGTTTGTTGGGACTTGGCCCGGTTGGCGGAAACCGAAACGCGATTCTTGGGTCATATGAATAGAGTGTCAACCTGAGCATGCATCCGCTCTGTGCTTCTGTCTCAGTCAGTCAGTCAATTTTGTCGCGGTCCCCCCGCGCTCACTCCTGTGCTTCTGTCTACAGTGCAACAATGGAAAGATCGGACCCACGGAACTTCATGCCCCAGCCGTGCATCCGCATTGATCCGGATTGTCGCGAATACAGTATCGAGTATGTTCGATGGCGGCGCTGGGACGTTCACGTTGTTACACTATACACATGCGATGTACATGCGCCATCTCTATTCGGAAGTACTCTCTTGGGGAGTTGCGGTGGTAGAGAAACCTAGCTCACCACATGAATCGTGCTCATCCCGAGTGGAATGCGCCGGTTCGCAGGAATGCGCCCCGCGACGAGCAAGCCCGAGCCGAAGGTGACACCAACGGGAACATGCTCATCGCCCACATGCGCCCAGACCCGCTGGCGCTCCACGTACGCAGGGCGCTTGAGCAGTGGAAGCCGGCTGAGGACGTCGGTCTGACTAAGGGCGTCAAAACGGCTGAGAGTGTCCGTCTCGGCGTTCAATTTGAGCGTTTGGGACGCTGCGATGGCATTGTGACGTGCCTCTTGGGCGGCATGGAAGAGGAGGCGCGCGGCGGCGACGGCCTTCTCCTCGCGCTCGCGCCGTGCGCGCGCGCGCGCCGCGAGCTCCTCAATAGTGGGCGCCGCGGCGGCGAAGAGACGCTTGACCACCGCCTCTGGGTTGACCGCGGAGCGGGGCCGTGGCGGAGAGTGCGAAGCAGCCTTCTCATCAGCCTTCTCTGCGGCCGCCAGGCGGTCGGCGCAGCCGGACACAGGCGGTGCGAGCACGGCGATCTCTTCGAAGCAATCCAGCGTCGTGGGCAGCGTGGCGCCCGCGGGCGGCGGTAAGATCGTGTCCACAGCCTTTTGGAAGGTCTCCTCAAGCAGCCTTGGCATCATGTCTTCGAGGACTCGCCCATGCCGACAGAGCGCGGGGCCCGAGTTGGCCTCAATGAGAATGGCCCGCCCCGCCTCGTCGACCATAAAGTCGAGCCCAAAGAGCTCAAACATGGAGCTGTTGGGCGGTGGTGGCACGAAGTGCCCCTGGCCGCAGCAAAAGACATGTGCCACCGACTCGCGCATCTGCGGCCACAAGTCGGTGTCGACGCTTAGGAAGCGCCCGCTAGGCAGGGGGTTCTCCGCGAGATGTTTGCGAAAGTCGTCCAAGCTCATCTTGTTGCAGTCCTCATACATGCCATAGGTCTCTTTGAACTTGGACTGGATCGCGTCGTTGACGAGGTGCATCGCCTGGTCCGTCACAATCGTCGGATCGTACTTGACGCCAGCGGTGCGTACATACGAGTCGCGATACATGAAGAGACGCTTATCGGCCGTGAGCAGCACGAGCAGCCGGATGTCAAACTTGCGCCCGTCAATGAGCAGCGCGTCCTCCATATATTTTTGGACCACCCACGTGCTATTAGGCTTCTTCTGCTTCAGGAAGCTCTCTGCCTGTTTGAGCGTCTTGAACACATGAATGCCACGCCCACGGTTGGCAGGGGGCGGCTTGACCTGCAGCGGAGAGAGATTCGAAAGGTCATCGTGGGTCGACTGGCGACGAGGCTGACCAAGCTCCCTTCAGTGTTCGAGCCATGCTGTCGTACAATCCACATCTTCTCGCCTTTCTGGTTGTAGGCTTCTGCGGCATCGCGCAGCGCGCGCAGCTCGTAATCATGCTTGAGGCCGTTGTCGACCTTGGACGGCTCGTCGTCCTCCCCCGCGACCGTCACTATGAAGCTCATAGGCAGGTACGGTGGTTTGCTCGGGTCGAGCTTCGCGGCCTTGGCGTATTTGCGCATGTTGACGACGAGGCGATCCTTGATGGTGATGCCCCCGTTGCCGCGTATGCGGTTGAGGACCTGCTTGGGCGCGCCCGGCGCCCGCCCATAGAATGAGTCCCAATCGAATGCTTTCTGGCTCCAGCAAAAGTTCCAATCAGTCCGCGAATCGTCGGAGGTCATTTGCCACCATGGTCTTTTGTTGATAGCCATCTCGAGGAGCGAACTGCCATTGTGCCGGTGCCCGATGTACGCAAGGTACGTGGTGCCCTTGTCACTGGATGCCGCTGCGGCTGCTTCGTCATGCCGCGGCGAGCTTGCGCCGTGCATTGCCGGGCCAGAGCCGGTCTTGCGGGCCTTGTCCCACTTCGATGGGCTTGTCATGCGAAAGTTGAACAGCACGTGCGTGGGGTGCGACAAAACGCCCCAGCGCGTTTCAAAAAACACAAAGTTGGTGATCAACACGACGCGTCTTCCAATCACGAGGGCCTCTACATGTACAATTGTATTATCGCATGGACGGAGGTGTGGCCGTTTCAACACGCTGTTCGTTACAACACGACGCAGTGCCTGTTCAATACAACGCTCAGATTCTTCTTCAGGGCGGTCTGACATCGCATCCAGATCCACACAGCTCACAGGCTTCCAGTGGGAGTCGAGGGTGGCGAACGATGGAAGTTAGAACGACACGCCCCGTTTCCCGCGCGGTGATCCTATTTACAGTCAGAGAGGCAATCAGACAGAGTCACGAGCCGAAGGCATGCCAATGGCCGAATTGTCGCAACTTTCAACTTTGCAACTTCGCAACTTTGTGTCACTTCTTTCGCGGTATGGTCTTGTGCAGTCCAGCTGTGGGCGCGCGCCGGGCCGAGAGGTACGTGACTGCGACGTCATGGCGTGCTCGTGTTAGCGCTGGCCCTCATCGGGCGTGCGCGCTGGCCCTTGCGGTCAGCTTGGGAGCCCGGCCGGGATGCAGCCCTCGTCGAGCATGGAATTGGCCCTTGAGCAACTCGGGAGCCCGGCCGTTTGCCTCGAAGCGCCCTCGCGGAGCACGGCATGCTTCGCACCTTTGGGGACTCGGGAGCCTGACGGTTTCGCTCCGATTGCGTGTCAGGGAACTCGTCGGCCGACCCTCGCG
>Ga0180442_102270_pt1 | contig 10316 bp, 6 predicted proteins | sample ChrtobMetP5_16mM_FD_119746 | JGI IMG/M metagenome (GOLD analysis project Ga0180442, IMG submission 119746) | Chrysochromulina tobin associated microbial communities from unialgal haptophyte culture, Seattle, Washington, USA - P5_16mM MetaG | ecosystem: Host-associated > Algae > Haptophytes >... | reverse complement strand
GACCTCGGATGACCTTTGATTCCCATTGACTGCGTGACCTCGGATGACCTTTGATTCCCATTGACTGCGTGACCTCGGATGACCTTTGATTCCCATTGACTGCGTGACCTCGGATGACCTTTGTTTCCCATTGACTGCGTGACCTCGGATGACCTTTGATTCCCACTGATGGACCTCGTCCTGCTCGAACAGATTACCTTCCTCTCGACGGTGATCGTCGCAAGCGTCATCAACGACGGCTCGACGAACTGGCTCGAGGGCGCCATGCTCATCTCCACGTACATCATCATCAGCTCGGCCTTCTTTTTCTTCGAGTTTGAGGGCGCCGACCACGGGCACGACGACCGTGCGCTCCGCATGCAATGAAGGTACGTCATCTGATGAGGGATGCAATCAGCATGCTGATGAGGGATGCAATCCACAGTGCGCTCAGCATGGTGGCCTCCAAGGTGCTGTAAGAAAGGGCTCTTCGATGGGCAGGGTGCAATGATGTGCTGAGGGCGACGGTGCTGGCCGCGAGTACCATTTGAAAGACGATTGAGCCTTGAATGGCGCACGTCTACTCATAGCGACCGGCGGGAGGGCTAGGCGCGCGGCGCTGCATTCAGCACGCGCGCTCTCGAGCGCCATGGTGTGCGGGCGTGGCACGGCGCCGGGCCGTGGACACGGGTGTGTCGACCACAGGAGCGCTCTCCTGTCTCCGTGTGCACAGTCGACTGCACTCTGTACCGCTTGCGTCGACGGTGAGCCAACCGACTCTTGGGAACTGTGGGAAAGTGTCGCGGACGTGTTTGCTTTAGCTCGCAGTATCGTGGAGCTCACCCTCCGTATCGCGACCCACACTCGACTGCTGAGTGACTGCAGCACTGCACACACGTCACACCGCGTTGCGGTACGCGGTGTATACAGGCGATAATACAGGCGAGGCTCGGACACAGTGTACCGTACCGTACGGGTGTAGCGAATTTTCCCATATTCCCAAGCGCAGATCCGGTCGACTTACACAATGGGTCGATTTCGTCCCCGTGACGTGAGCGGACCCATCTACTGGTATCCGACTGGCTACTCCGTGTACTGCCGTGCCGTGCCATCGATAAGGATCTGGATCGTCCGGTCCGAGGTTTCCTCCGAGCTCAAGCAGGCGACGCCGCGCCCACCCGCACGAGGCGCATGCGCTTGAGCCGACCGTAGCTGCCCTGCCACGGCATGGCGGCACCCCCGGGAGCCGCGCGTGCTGGTGGCGCGATCGTGCCGTCGTACGTCTTCCACCATCCTGCTACGGCCATCCACACCGCCTCCTCCTCCTCCTCCGCCGCCGCCGCCGCCGCCGCCTCGTCGCTTTTGGCGCCAGGACCGCCTTCGCCCCGGCGGCGTTCGATGGTGGAGCTCGTGCGGCTCGTGATTGACGAGATCGACGTGATTGACGAGATCGACGTGATTGAGGAGATGGTCGAGCTCGTGCGGCAGTCCTCGCCCCGATACCGCGCCGTCGTGAGCGCTCGTGGCAGCGCGGGCTGGAACTGGACCGAAAAGTAGAAGGGGTCGAAGTAGGCGGCGCGGTGGTCGGCATGCTGCAGCCGGAAGCAGAGATGGCCCACCGGTGTCCAATGGCCGTGTGTGAGTTTGTACGTGAGCTTGTTCTCCCAGGCGGTGCTCGTCTCCTGTGCCTCGCCACTGAGCGTACCGTCTGCATGCAGGATGCACCGGCCGCTCGTCGTGTACTCATGGAGTTGCTCCGTGTCGACGTTGACGCCGTCTAGAGAGTACTCACCCGGAAGGAGCGCTGTACCGAGCGGGGACGAGGCTGAGGCATGAGCGCTGTCGCTTCCGCTCAGTACAGCGCTGCGGCCGCCACTGCTACTGCTCGGTACAGCGCTCCTCCCGCCGACATCGCTGCCAAGGAGGGCCATCGGTGGTAGCCAATCCGCATTCGCCACGACAGAGTCGGGAGAGCGTCGGAACCCATCGCTCCTCACGCGCCGCGACGGCGGCGCGAGCGGCGCGAGGGGTGCCAACGGCTGCTGGTGCGGCGAGGCGGCCGGCGAGCGGTCCGGCGACACGAATGAGGATGGCGGCATCGTCAAGGAGGGTACCAGCGAGGCGCGCAGCCCAGAAGCTGGCAAGGGTATGGGCGGTGACGACGCTGTGCCGGGCGCTGTGCCGGGCGCCGTGACGGGCGCCGTGACGGGCGCTGTGCCGGCTGGCGGCGCCGTCGGTAGAGGAGTGTTCGCCTCCATCGGCGTGCCTACCTGAGCGCGCGCTCGTGCGATCGTCTCAGCGACCGAAGCCGTCAGCGTCTCGAGAAACGAGGCGGCACGCCCGTTGCTCGCTTGCGCACGCAGAACAGCTGCCTTGAGCGACCGTTGCGACTCCGCGGCACGTTCACGCGCGTGTCTCGAGGCCGCCTGTGCCGCGAGTGCCTCGACCACTCGCTCACTTGAGCATGGTGGCTCCTCCGCCCGCAAAGCGACATCGTCCGGCGCCGCCTCGGGCGCTGCCGCTGGCGCCGATGTCGTCTCTGCCGCCGTCCCGAGCGCTGGCGCCGTCCCGAGCGCTGGCGCCGTCCCGAGCGCTGGCGCCGTCCCGAGCGCTGGCGCCGATGTCGTCTCTGCCGCCGTGAGTGCTGCTGCAGCCGCTGCCTCCACCTCCGGTGCCGCCGCCTCCGCCGCCTCTGGTGCTGTTGCCGCCGCCTCCGGTGCCTCTGGTGCTGTTGGTGCCTCTGGTGCTGTTGCCTCTGGTGCTGTTGGTGCCTCTGGTGCTGTTGCCGCCGCCTCTGGTGCAGCCACCGTCTCCGGTGCTTCGGCTTCAGCTGCGGCTGCGGCTGCGCACCCCTCGGCCGCGTCCGCCAGTGGGGCAAAGGGCGGCGCACACCCGACAAAGGACGGGGCCCCGATGCCTATGGGTGGCGCACACGCGCCAAAGGGATCCATCGAGAGCGTGCCCGACGAGCCCACCTCTGATTGCATGCTGATTGCCTCCCTCATCAGGCTGCCCGACGAGCCCCCCTCTGATTGCATGCTGATTGCCTCCCTCATCAGGCTGCCCGACGAGCCCCCCTCTGATTGCATGCTGATTGCCTCCCTCATCTGGCTCAACGGTCGACGACTCGCATCGTGCACTCCGTTGGACCCAAGCCGTCTCGTCCATTCGATTGCTTGGGGCACGGCGTCGCCGGCGACAACCTCCCACGCGGCCGGCAGCAGCGCTGTTAGTTCGCGCGGCGCGAGTACCGGTATGTGAGCAGAAGGCGCGCCGTAGTGAACAGGTTGCGCGTCGTGGTGAGCAGAATGAGCGTCGTGGTGAGCGGATGGCGCGACGTGGTGAGCAGAAGGCACGCGTAGGAGGGATGGCGCGCGCGTGAGGGCGGGCGTAGGAGGGAGCGCTGCCGCGAGCACCGCTGACGCCGCCGGCACGAGCGCTGGCGCCGTCCGTGGGCGCTGTGGCATCAGCGATGGCTGCGGCGGCGCACCCTCCCGACAGGCATGGAAGACTTCATCGATCAGTCGAGCCGCGACGCGGGCCGCCTCGGCTTGGGGCGGTGGTGTCGTGGCCACGCCGCGCGCGCACGCACGCCCCACATGCGATGTCGTCGACACTTCCGACGAGTCTGCCGCCGCTCTGAATGCGCCACGATTGACGAAGCTCGCGCGGCCCCAGCCGTCGACGCCGCCGCACCCGACAAAGGACGGGGCCCCGATGCCTATGGGCGGCGCACACGCGCCAAAGGGATCCGTCAAAAGCGTGCCCGACGAGCTCCCCTCGCCCGAGCGCGCCAGGCTCAATGGTCGATGACTCGAATCGTACACTCCATTGGACCCAAGCCGTCTCGTCCATTCGATTGCTTGGGGCACGGCGTCGCCGGCGCGGCTCGTGCCAAAGTTTAGGTGCGGCACCGCTGTGACCGGCCGTGCACTCGGCAGCACTGCATGCCATGGGAGCGTGCAATCTAGCGTCGCTGCCGAGGAGCCAAACAAGTGCGAGCTCTCGGTGTCGACGTTGCAACGGCTGTGCCACCGATGAGAAGTGTACGAGTCATTTGAAGAGGCCACCGATATGCCGTGGCGTGAGGTCAATAGTTCCCCAGCGCGCCGCCACAACGACCCCGACGTGCCGCCGCCCAAGGTCTCATGCAACTCTTCCCCTTGCAATGAACGGCGCACACTTTCCGATGTGAAGGACAGGCGCAGCCCGCGACTGTCGACCTCTTCCCGTTCGAGGGCCGATGATTCTGCGTCGCTGTCGGCACGCAGCGTGAATGCCCGTGCGGGCTCCATTTGGCGCCCGAAGATGATCGGGGTACATGTGACCTCGAAGATGATGAGGTCGCCGCCTCGCGTTGCCTTTCCTAGACAAGTTTGTCGCCACATGAGTCAGGTATCAGTTGATACCTCTCTGTGGGCTCGCTAGAGGTCCAGCAAGATCTCATGGTTATCTGGTCATGTGTATGTGTATCGGAAATAGAAAGTTGCGTGTCGGAGAATGCTTGTACACTCTTGCCTTTTGAGTCATCTCAGCAAGAGGATAGAAGGAATGGTTTGGAAATCCTTCGGCGCCTTACGTCAAAGTTAGCCAATCAACAAAAGCGGACACGTTGGAATGATGGCTGGCTGTGTTTGTGAGGGTTGCCGCAATACTGAATGGCGTCGGTCCGAGCTCGTTCGACCACGGCCGCAACCGCTGCGGACGGTGGAGCAGCTGCAGACGACGGAGACGAGCGGCATCCCGACACACCGGCCGAGTCCCTGCGGATCAAGCGCCGTGTCGTCTTCTTGTCGGCGCTGCTTGCCAGCAGCTTCTTTGCGATGCTCTTGCTCAACAGCAGCGTGCCTCAGGTCATGAAGCCACAGTCGTTGTCGCCTCCTCTGCCACCTCCGACCTTGACAATTCCGAGCAGCTCGCCCGCACTCCAATCGTCGTCTCTCCGCGAGCGTTGCGCTCCGGTGCGAGGTGACCGCCTTCTCGTGTACGCCGCTCATTCCGGCTTTGGCAACCAGGAGTTTGCATTGCGACGTGCTTTGCTTGTGGCGTACGTGACGAATCGCACTCTCGTGCTGCCACCCATCTTGCGACACTCGGACCTCGCCTTCGGCGTACCCGAGGTGCGCTGCAGGAACTCGAGCTGGCAAAGCGATTTGCAAATGCGAGCCGAAGCGCTCTACGAGCGCAAGCTCACTGCGATGCTCAAGGCGGCGGCAAGGGTCGGCTCTACAAGCGACCCGTCGCCTCCGTATGAATCGCTGCTGCGTGCCTTCGACTTTGACGAGCTCACGAGCCTGGGCTTGCACGTGGCCGACTACGCCAAGCTCCCTGTGCGCACCCGACGAGCCTTCGGGAGCTTCCCGCTCCCCTTGCTCGGCTGCACGAGAGACCATCGCTACTCGGCCGTGAGCCTGCGCGAGGCGTTCAAGCCGCTGCATGCCGAGGAGGTCGTGCGCATGGGCAGCGCCTATTTTTTGCACGTCGACCTCGACGGCTTGCGTCGTACCGATGCGTGCTTTGAGGCTGTGTACGCTGCGGTGCTGCGGCTTCCCTGGTCGTCGGCGATCGGTCGGATGCATGAGGCGACCGTCCGAACGCTCTTCGACCGCACCCCGTTCGCCTCCGTGCATCTTCGCCTCTTGGATACGGACGTCCGCATCGGCAGTGAGGGCGGGGCGCCCACCACGGCGCTCGCCACCGCTGAAGCTGCTCAGCGTCAGATGCTGCGTGATGTGGCCTGGCTGCAATCGCGCATCGTCCACCGGCTCACAGGGGGGAGCCGCGGCGCGGGCGCGTCCCTCTTTGTTGCCACCAACGCGCCCGGCGGCGTTCGGTCGCCGCTTTTGAGCGGGCTGTGCAAGCTGTTCAACTGTACGGACCTAGCTGCGCTCGAGGCAGGTACCGGTACAACAGCCAAATCGAGCGAACTTCTCGAGGGCAGCAGCAGTTGGCTGTCCAGAGGCACGGTCGCTATGCTCGTGGAACAAGGCGTCAGTGCCGCCGCGCCGCGTGGCTTCTTCGCGACGTCGAAATTCTGCGGCCCTGCTGGATACCGACGCTCCACATTCAGTGAAGCGATCGCACTGCGGTGGGCATTGAGATACCAGCCGGCCAGGCCACTGTGCGCACACGCCTTGCAGCACGCGCTGATCAAGGGGATGGCCGCGCACAGCACCTTCGTCTATTAGAAAGAGAGCAGAGAACCGCAAGGCGTGGACCCGGTTCCTTTTAAGTGATCAAGACGGCGCGCTGACCTCCTTTTTTGCAAAGTCATGCTGTGTTCGGCCCATATCATCAAACAACCCTCACTTGTGTTCGTTTAGCCCATGGCACCCAATACATGTCTTCTCGCCCGGCCACCGCCGCCGCCGCCGCCGCTTGAAGCATACGCCTATGCGTTGTGGATCGTCGCGGGCGCTGCTCTGCTGCTTGTCGCCTGCTTGCTCCTGTGGCTCCTCGTGCTTCGGCGACGTCTGCATGGCAAGATCCTCGAACCACGTGAGAGCCCTGCGCCGCTGGCAAGCCTTTCGGCTGCTGCGCTGCTGGCGAAGGCGGCGATTCCCAATATTGACGAACAGATCGTGAACATCGGGAAGAAAGAGGACTACTTTCAGTGCAAACTCGACTCGGAATGGGGTAACGCGATGAAGTTTCACGCGGCGGGCAAGAAACGGGAGGCGCTGCAGTGTCTCAAGAGGAAGAAGATGTATGAGCAAAGGTTGACGACCCTCGATATGTCGAAGATGAACCTCGAGAACCTGAAGTCGACCATTATGTCTTTGAATGACTACTTAATGGCTAACGACGTGCTGATAAAGACGATTGGCGGCGTGGACAAAGTGGAGGAGTTAATGGACGGTTTGGTGGAGGTGCATACGGACGCGCGGGAGATTGATAATGCGATGGACCGCCAGCTGGGTGGCATCGACGCGGATGATGACGAACTCCTCGCCGAGTACGCCAAGTTAGATAGGCTCATGGAGGAAAAGCGGGCGGCCGATTTGTCTAAGGTCGACCTTCCGCGCGGTCACACCACACGATCAAGATCGGCCTGATGGTGAAGGTGTCGATCACATCACACATGCGACATGGTACGGTATCCATCATGGAACAAGATCGGGGCACGGGGGGATACGGAGAGCCCTGGGTATGGGGTATCTCCGCCGTTTGGGGTCACACGATTCCTCACGACAGCCCGTCGCACGATTTGATGCGCGCAAGCCAGAAGTACATATGAGTGATAAGAGAGATGATGTGTTCCCTCCCACCCAGCACCGCGATGTTCTAAGCCTGGTCTAGCTTTAGCAGGGACCGGGAAAAGCGGGATGTCGCGCTCACCAGGCTGCCTTTGTGTACATGTAGTTTGATGAACCGCAATCACCAACCTACGCGACCAAGTACTAGTAAAAAGACACCGGGGGAGCCGGACACACATTCACACTTTGGCGGGTACCGCGCGGGGGCGGTTTAGAAGTGCGACATGCCCATGGTGAGCATGAAGCTTATGGCGGGCATGAAGCTTATGGCGGGAGCGGCGAGGAGTACCGGTAGGTGTCCCGGCTCCCCCCGTTACCGGTACTGTACTGGTATTCCTACTGTACTGTGTACTATGAATACTGCACGTTCTTATAGACCAGCACAATGGCACCCAAGTGGATTGCACGTCTTCTCTCCCGGCCGCTGCCGCCGCCGCTGCCGCCGCCGCCGCCGCCGCCGCCGCTTGAAGCATACGCCTATGCGTTGTGGATCGTCGCGGGCGCTGCTCTACTGCTTGTCGCCTACTTGCTCCTGTGGCTCCTCGTGCTTCGGCGACGTCTGCATGGCAAGATCCTCGAGCCACGTGAGAGCCCTGCGCCACTGGCAAGCCTTGCCGTCCTCAAGAATGGCTACACCTCGAAAAAGGTGCCAGCCGAGATCGATACAATCGTCATCGGCAGCGGTATGGGTGGCCTCACGGCTGCTGCGCTGCTGGCCAAGCGCGGCCAACGCGTGCTGGTGCTCGAGCAGCACGACGTTGCCGGCGGCTGCACGCACACCTTCGAGGAGCGGGGCTTCGAATTTGACACTGGGCTGCACTACGTGGGCGACATCCTCGGCACGCTCATGAACACGGTGACCTCAGGCAGGATCGAGTGGGCACTCACGGGAGCGCTGGTTGATGAGGTCCACTTCGGAGCCGAGCGCGTGCCCATCCTGAGCCCCAAGTCGGCATTCCTCGACGAGCTCCGCCGCCGCTTCCCTGGAGAGGCCGCCGCCCTCCGTCATTACCCCTGGGCCGTTGTGTGGGCACACGTAGCGCTCAGCCTCCACCTCTGCCTCAAGAACCTGCCCTCCGCCATCGGCGTGCCGCTGCGGTGGATGCTGGGCCCGATGCAGACGACGGCGCAAGGCCTCGCCTCGCTCACGAATGATCCGAAGCTCCAGCAGCTCCTTGGCTACATTTGGGGCACCTACGGCGTCCCGCCGTCGCGGTCACCGTACGCCCTTCACTTGGTCCTTCTGAATCACTATGCAAACGGCGGCTACTACCCGGTGGGCGGCTGCTCACAGCTCGCCGCCCGCCTCGTGCCCACCATTGAAGCAGCGGGAGGGGCCGTGCTTGTGCGCGCGAAAGTCTCGTCGCTCGTGTGCGATGAGGCGAGCGGGGCGGTCCTCGGCGTGATCGTGCGCGACCAAACCCTAACAGCGACGCGAGTCATCTCGGCGGTCGGCGCCATCAACACCTTTTGCCGCCTCGTGCCGAGTAGACAGCGCCCCCGGCTCGATGGCATTCTCCGATCCATACGAGATGCACCGCCGATTGCGCCGCCCGTCGGCACGAAGAGCGAAGTGGAGCCCTCCTGTGCGTTCCTCTATCTGTTCCTTGGGGTCGAAGGGACATCCCCCAAGGTGGTCGACCTACCGAAGCACAACCTGTGGTGCTTCGACGGCTGGGACCACGAGGCTCAACACGGCGCGCTACCCCCGGCCCTCGGCAATGTGGCTGAGGAGCATCCCCTGCTCTTGTTCATCTCGTCGCCTTCGTCCAAAGATCCTGCTTGGACAGCCCGCCATGGCAGCAAGCAGGTGGTGCTCGCACTCGCACCGTCGCGCTGCGAGTACTGGGCCGGCTGGGCGGGAACTCGCATCAAACATCGCGGTGCGGAGTATGAGGACGTCAAGAGGAAGCTGACCAGCCGAATGACCGAAGCCGTCCTTGCCAAGCTGCCGCAGCTCAGAGGCCATCTCGCGTACTGTGATCTGGGCACGCCGCTCTCGAACAATTACTATCTGGGCACCCAATGGGGCGAGGCGTATGGGCTGAGCCATACGCCTGCGCGCTTCGCGCAAGAGTGGCTCACGCCGCAGACGCCGCTGCCAAACTTGTACCTGACTGGACAGGACATCGCGACGGATGGCGTGACAGGCGCGGTCCTCTCTGGCCTCCTGACTGCCGGAGCGATTGACAAGCGCGTGTGGCTGGCGACTGCTGGCAGCGTCGTGGCAGGAGCTCTGCAGGCCATCACCGCGTGAAAACGACGCGTAACACCATCTTCATCAGATGTATTTTGTCTGTTGAATAAAGTTCCTCTATTAAACTGTAATTGAGTGTGCTGAAGTCCATTGCGATAGAGGCCCTCGTGCTTGGGGGCCCGGAGAGTGTGCGCGTACGTGTGTTTCCTGTTTTTCACAGCACGAGTGAGCTGACACGACCAGTACCACAGTACCGGTAAAAATGTACCGGTACATGTATTCTCGTGTGCGTCCGCGCTCCCCCCCGGTGTTTTTGAACGGTTCACCCGGGGAGCCGGGACACACACTTTGAACCGGTACGGATGCGGTTACACTCTTGGATTACACTCACCGCGCCCTCCACGTTACGGACCTGTGGTCGTGCGTTTTTGCTTGCTTGCTTGCTTGTCGTGCGTCTTGAGAAAGAGTCAGTGTCAGTTGAATCGACACACAAGGTACCGACCAGCCACTACAATTGTACCACGCGAAACACTGCCACGCAGCGTCTTGCCGTGTTGGCAATTTAAACGTGAACGTGAACGCACGTGGGTGCGGAAAGATGCATTTCAGTTAAAAACAAGTACCGGTACAGTAGTTCTTTCCGTGGCGTCGGGTGGCTTCCGCCTTGCCGACGTCCGCGTCGCTTTGCCGCCGCCGGCATCCGGCGGGGGGCTGCCGGCTCCGTCCGGCAGCCTCTCTAACGCACGCTCTGTCCGATCGACGCAGAATCACCTGTCTCGATCGGCATCGCCAGATCTTTCGGCATCTCAGCAACCGTCCACTTCTCTCAGTCCCAGCCATCGCCCTCGTCGTCGCGGCGGCAATGGCGCTCCTCGGGATCTGAG
>Ga0180442_102269_pt1 | contig 10317 bp, 9 predicted proteins | sample ChrtobMetP5_16mM_FD_119746 | JGI IMG/M metagenome (GOLD analysis project Ga0180442, IMG submission 119746) | Chrysochromulina tobin associated microbial communities from unialgal haptophyte culture, Seattle, Washington, USA - P5_16mM MetaG | ecosystem: Host-associated > Algae > Haptophytes >... | reverse complement strand
TTCCACGCGTCCACCTTGTCGCCCGTGAGAGCGCCCGAGGTGACCATCGTGCGGATCATGTTCTTGACCTGCAGCGCCGGCAGCAGCCTCGTGCCCATCGCCAAGTTCGTCACCGGGCTCTTGCGCTGCTGCTTGAGCCACTCCTCGATGGCCGAGCGCTCGTACACCTTGCCGTCCTCCGCCATGACGGGGTCGACGGGCAACGAGAAGGTGATGGGGCAGAGGAACTCGTTCATGGCCTCGTTGACCGCGCTCTTGGTTCGACGTAGCTCCTGCGACGTCTCGTCCTCGGCAGCCTCGCGGCCGCGCTTGGGCGGCATCGCGACGCCGGTGGGCACAAGGAGGAAGGCGGAACACACCCCTCGCCGCTCAACACGACGCTTCGAAACTCGTTGCCACAACGCTCACGTCGCGGTCTATCGGCCAAAAAACGCGCGCCGCAACGACATCATTCCGATCCGCACACGAGCTCGATCTTCAAAGAAATTTATCTGGTCGGAACCCGTATCAACTTGTATCAACCCTCGTTGAGAAGTCCGCGTCCGTCACGCATCCGGCAGGTCCTCCACAAACGCACCGCCCCTACCACTACCCCTCTCATCTCTCACATCAGGTCGTCCACCACCTGGATGTTGCTCGGCGTCTCGAGCTTGGCGCGTCGCTCCAACCAGGCGTCGACCACCAAGGTCTTTGCATGCACGGGCGTTACGTCGGCAAGGCAGCCGTTGGTGACCCAACACTCGAGCTGCTCGGGCGCGGTGCGCCGCTCGACGCCCGCGAGCCGCTTGCGCGTCGCGAGCAGATTGCACGCCTCCTCCGATTGCATGCTGATTGCATGCTGATTGCATGCTGATTGCATGCTGATCGCACGCCTCCTCCGCGTTGTTGCCGCCCACGTCGTCACTGAGTAGCCAATCCGCCATCGCAGCCGACGTCAGCGTGGTCCCGTCCAAACAGAGCACGCACAGGCGCACCTTTTCGGCGTGGACGCGTCACGGCACATTGCGAGGACGATGTCCCTGACAAGACACACACGAAGCAACCGCAAGCCGAGCTAGCTCAGCCTCTGAAGCGTCATCCAGCGCAGCACTCAAACGTGCCAACGCACCGAGTCAAGCTGCCGGATGCTCACGCAGCCATGTGGCTGCTTCCTCTTTGGCAGGTGTGCAATCCTCGATCGCGGCGCTCGCCACCATCGAGTAGTACTCGATCGCGGCGCTCGCCACCATCGAGTAGTAGCGGCGCGCCATCGTCTCGTCCTCCGGGAAGCCCCAGAGGCCATGAGCGTATGCGCGCCCCAGGTTGCAGCACGCGTATTGGCTGCCGTGCTCAGCGGCCTGGCTCAGCAGCGTAGCACCACGCGCAAGGCACTTTGGCACGCCATCACCAACCAAGTAAGACTGGCCAAGGCAGCAAGTCCCACTTGCATCCCCAGCCTCGTGGCTCTTCTTGTACCACTCGAAAGTCTTGGCCTTGTCCTTCACGAGGCCCTTCTCACCATTCTCGTACCAAAGTCCCAGGATGAACATCGCCGCGCCATCGCCAGCCTCGGCCCTCCGCAGCATCACCGCCACCTCCTCCTCCTCCTTCAGCTTCAGCTTCCACAAGTCCACCTTGTCGCCCGTGAGAGCGCCCGAGGTGACCATCGTGCGGATCATGTTCTTCACCTGCAGCGCCGGTAGCAGCTTCGTGCCCATCGCCAAGTTCGTCACCGGGCTCTTGAGCTGCTGCTTGAGCCACTCCTCGATGGCCGAGCGCTCGTACACGTTGCCGTCCTCCGCCGTGACGGGGTCGACGGGGAGCGAGAAGGTGATGGGGCAGACGAGCTCGGCAAAGGCCTCCTCCGTGGCGCTCTTGTGTCGGCGAAAATCATGCGCCGTCTCGTCCGCAGCCGCGCGGCCGCGCTTGGGCGGCATCGCGCAGACGTCACAGACACACCGCTTGGGGAAGTCACACCGCTTGGGGATCGAGTTGGGCGCATACTCGGACGGTGGGGACACGTACCAGGGCGACTCGTCCGATTGCGGACGAGCCTGCTGTTTGAAGCGGTGTTCGAGCAGCTGCAGGTCGAGCTCACGGCGGTCGAGCGAGACCCGAAAGTTGTCGGCTAGACGGCGATAGTGGCGGCGATAGACGCACGCCAACAGCAGAGCCAGAAGTGCAAGACTGGTTGCGAGGGACACCACAACTGCAGTCTGCTCGCTAAGAGCCATAACGCCACGCGGATCTGGCGTCAGAGATGATTCCGGAGGGGAGCCTGGTGGTGATGGGTGGAATGGCGCTGGCGGCGGGCGCGGAGGCAGCGGTGGTCGATCTGGAGGCGGCATGAGCGAAGCAACAAAGCAGGTTGCTGCCTTCCCAAGGCTTGTGAGTGTCGTCGAGCCGAACGATGCGTTGCCGCTGAAGTAGCCCGTCACGAGAGTACCGCCCTCGCCGTCGTGCGCAATACAATTGTAGCGCGGTTATGGGCGGAACTGCCGACGCTCCGCTCGCCGCTCAACACGACGCTTTTCATCTCGATGCCCAGAAACGCTCACGACGCGGTCTATCGGCCCAACACGCGCGCCGCAACGACATCATTTCGATCCGCACACGAGCTCGATCCTCAAAGAAATTTTTCTGGTCGGAACCCGTATCAACCCTCGTTGAGTCCGCGTCCGTCACGCGTCCGGCAGGTCCTCCACACACGCACCACCCCTACCACTACCCCTCTCATCTCTCACATCAGGTCGTCCACCACCTGGATGTTGCTCGGCGTCTCGAGCTTGGCGCGTCGCTCCAACCAGGCGTCGACCAAGGACTTTGCATGCACGGGCGTCACGTCGGCAAGGCAGCCGTTGGTGACCCAACACTCGAGCTGCTCGGGCGCGGTGCGCCGCTCGACGCCCGCGAGCCGCTTGCGCGTCGCGAGCAGATCGCACGCCTCCTCCGCGTTGTTGCCGCCCACGTAGTCACTGAGTAGCCAATCCGCCATCGCAACCGACGTCAGCGTGGTCCCGTCTGCACAGTGCACGCACAGGCGCACCTTTTCGGCGTACGCGTCGCGGCACATTGCGAGGACGATGTCGCGCGAGCCTGGGAGGCGTGGGTCTAGCAGCGACACACCACTCGGCTCGAAGCCCGCCGCCACAAGCGCCCCCATGTAGCCTGCGGCGGAGCCATCAGGACTGCGCGCGGCCGCATCCTCCTCCGTGAACAAGCCGAGCACTCGCTTGATGCCCTTGCCGAGCATGTGGCTGGTCCACTCGGCGATCGCATCTGCTGAGGAGGGCGCCACGGCGCCCCACACTGCCTCGTCGCCGCGCCCCGAGGCGCCCGCCAGGTCGTATTTGGGCCGTGCGGCCGCAAGCGGATCAAACGACGGATCAAAGTCGGCGAGGTCCTCGGGCATGCTGCCGAACGCGGCCGCTGCAGGTTTAGCTCCGCCACCGCCGACGACCACAACCTTCGGGCTGGCACTCTTTGCACCCGAGCCAGCGCCGCCCACGCCGAGCAGTCCACTGCGTCCAGGGGTGGCACTCGAGCCAGGGCTGCTCCTGCCGCCGCCGATAGGCCGGCCGTCCGGACCAAGGAGCTGCATGCGTGGCGAGACGGGTACACGGAGCGAGCCCGCCAACTCGAGGAGCGCGAGCATGGTTGGCAGCGAGACGACGCGAGGCATCCCTCCAACAAGCCGGCTGGGTCGGCGCGCTCGCACGAGAGCCGGTGTGAGCTCCCGTCACCGAGATTGTTGTCATTAGGAAAGTGCGACGCAGCTCTCGGGGCCTGAATGGCGGTGCAATAGATCCCGCTTCCGGTTCTATCTCGCACACCCGAGATCAACATCGCTAATGGCCGTCGCCACCGGCCTCATACTGTTCACCTTGATCGCCTTGGCTGGAGCACAGGATCGACCAGCGTGCACTTGGTCTTGGCAGCGCGTGCGTTGCGAGCCGATCGCACATTGCACGCTCCGGCTGGCATCGTTGCGTTGCGAACCTCGGCCATCTGCCGCGTCCAAAAAGCAGGCCTCCAAAATTGATCCAGCACCTCGCCCCAAGGCAGAGGACGGCGTGCCTACCTCAACAGCACCAAGGCCGTCACTTCAGGAGCAGCAGCCGACGCAGCCGCAGCCGCAGCCGCAGCCGCAGCCGCAGCCGCAGCCGCAGCCGCAGCAGCCGCAGCAGCCGCCAGCCTGGATGGCGCCACTACAGCGCGGCTTCATGCTGCAGCAGTCCAACCGTTGGGCCGAGGCGGCCGAGGCATACGCCCTTTGCCTCACGCTCAGCGCCGATGGACCGTGGCGCAATGACGCGCAGCGTCAGCAGGTCCGTTTGCTTGCCTGCTTATTCCTAATATGGAATTGGAATGCTGCTGAGTGCCTCTGGTGAGTGCCTCTGTTTGGCTCTTGTGATTGCCTCTGATTGCCTCTGATGAGTGCCTCTGGTGAGTGCCTCTGATGAGTGCCTCTGATGATTGCCTCTGATGTGCACTGATGAGTGCCTCTGATGAGTGCCCCTGAGTGCCTCCTTCATCAGGTCCTCTCGACGGTTGGCACCAACTATGGCCTGTCGCTGCAGAAGCTCGGCAAGAACCACGAGGCGTTGGCATCCTATGATCGCGCGCTGAGCCTACAGCCAACCAATGCTGGTGAGTGTCGATAATTGCCTCTTGATTGCCTCTTGATTGCCTCTTGATTGCCTCTTGATTGCCTATTGATTGCATCTTGATTGCGCGCTGAGCCTACAGCCAACCAATGCTGGTGAATGTCGATAATTGCCTCTTAATTGCACCTTGATTGCATCTTGATTGCATCTTGATTGCGCGCTGAGCCTACAGCCAACAAATGCTGGTGAGTGTCGATAATTGCCTCTTGATTGCCTCTTGATTGCATCTTGATTGCATCTTGATCGCGCGCTGAGCCTACGGCCAACCAATGCTGGTGAGTGTCGATAATTGCCTCTTGATTGCCTCTTGATTGCCTATTGATTGCCTATTGATTGCATCTTGATTGCGCGCTGAGCCTACGAACAACCCATGCAGACAACCACCACAATCGCGGCAACGCCCTGTACGCCACCTCGCGCCACCCCGAGGCGGTGGCGGCGTTCACGACGGCGCTGACGTTACAGCCCACCGACACGGAGAGCTATTTCAATCTCGGGAACGCCTTTGATAAAATGGGGCACGCGCGCGACGCGGCGGGGGCGTTCACGACGGTGCTGCGCCTCGCACCGAACGACGCGGCTGCGGCCTACAACCTGGCCAATGCTCTGAAGGTGGACGGTAAACTTGACGAAGCTCTCTTTTGGTATCGGGGGGCGCTCAACGCGGATCCAACAGATGTGTCCAAGGTGCATTGATGATGTCTGATGGCCACTGATTGCGAATGATGGCCACTGATTGCGAATGATGGCCATTGATTGCGAATGATGGCCACTGATGGCTACTGATTGCGCATGATGGCCCCCTCTCAGGTGATCAACTTTGGGAACGCGCTCGACTCGGCGGCGCGTTTCGTCGAGGCCGAGAACGCGTTCAATCTCGCGCTCAATCTCGCACCGTCCGATGCGGCCGTGTACACGAGCCTCGCGCACACGGCCAAGAGTCAAGGCATGATTGCGTCTGATTGCGTCTGATTGCCTCCTTCATCAGGGCCGCGCACACGGCCAAGAGTCAAGGCATGATTGCGCCTGATTGCGTCTGATTGCCTCCTTCATCAGGGCCGCGCACACGGCCAAGAGTCAAGGCATGATTGCGTCTGATTGCGTCTGATTGCGTCTGATTGCGCGCACACGGCCAAGAGTCAAGGCGCGCCATTGATTGCGTCTGAGTGCCTCTGAATGCGTCTGAATGCGTCTGAGTGCGCCTGGATTGCGTCTGGATTGCCTCTGAGTGCGTCTGAGTGCGTCTGAGTGCGTCTGAGTGCGTCTGGTAACGCCCGCAGGCACGCCGGAGTCTCTGGAGCGGCCACGGACGGGCCCTGAGTTGCCTGCATATGCTCACCACGGCGCCCAATCCCCACAGGCACGCCGGAGTCTCTGGAGCGGGCGGTGCACGCGTACGAGCATGCATTGCGCATCTTGCCTTCATCAGCGGCTGCCTATTCGGGACTGGCGTACGCACTCAAAGGAGGTGGACCCCGCCTTGCATGCATGTGCTCACCACGGCGCCCACTCCCCACAGGTACGCACTCAAGGAGGTGGACCCTCAACGGGCAGCGCAGGCATTCGCCGCCTCTGATGACCTCTGATGACCTCTGATGACCTCTGATGACCTCTGATGACCTCTGATGATCACCGATGACCCATAATTGCCTCCCTCATCAGGCATTCGCCGCCTTTGCGGCCACGGAGGCGGAAGGCAGCGGCGGCATCGCTACGGAGGCGAAACGGTTTGCCACAACTGATTGCCACTGATTGCAACAGATTGCTACTGAGTGCTACTGAGTGCTACTGAGTACCAATCATTGCCACAGATTGCCACTGATTGCAACAGATTGCTAAGATTGCATCGCTACGGAGGCGAAACGGGTTGCCACGTGGCTCGAGACCGCCGCGCCGCAGTGGGATTGCGACTCCTAATTACGACTTGAGTACCTCCGATTGCATCCCTCATCAGGTTTGCCACGTGGCTCGAGACCGCTACGCCGCCAGAGACATGCGCCGCTTCTGCGCGTGATTGGCCCGCAATCAAGGTACGAGGGCCGCTGATGACCTCTGATTGCCTCCCTCAATAGGCGTGATTGGCCCGCAATCAAGGTACGAGGGCCGCTGATGACCTCTGATTGCCTCCCTCATTAGGCGTCGGCGGTCTACCCTGAGGCCTTCGAGCGCAGCCCCGGAGTGCAGCCGTGCAACCGCGTCCCCTATGAGCTCGCCGTCGAGATGGGTTTCGTCAAGCTCCTCGAGCGCGGGCCGTTGGTGTTGACGAACGCGACGCTCGGCTGGAGATTGCACGAGCTCACGGACGAGGCGCTCGTCGAGGCGGTGCGTTTCGCTGCGTTTCGTCACTGATTGCGCATGATGGCTCACCTCTCGACCTCGTGCACGCTGATGGACGCTCATGAGCCTTGATTGCCTCTGATTACCTCCTCTGAGTGCTACCCTCGTCAGGTGGGCAACGCGCCCTTTCGTATGCTCGTGATGCCCAAGGACGTCCATCCTATCTTACCCCCCGACCACCCCGGCTCCATCGTCGACCCGGTGTGACTCCATCGCGTTGTCGTGGGCAACCTCGCATCACCCGCGCATGCTCGTCACGGAGCCCACCCCCCACCCCCCACCCCCCACCCCCCCTCTCCCCACAGGCGGCCTCGGGCATCTATTTTAGGGACTACCTCAAGCTGCTGGATCGACTGGCGCTGACCGAGGAGTTCGCCGTCTACGTGGCGCAGCTCAACCTGCTGCGGCTGCCCTCGCTCCTCCGCCAGGTCTGATTGCGTCTGATTGCGTCTAATTGCGTCTGATTGCGTCTGATTGCGTCTGATTGCGTCTTATTGCTGCGGCTGCCCTCGCTCCTCCGCCAGGTCTGCCTCTGAGTGCCTTTTCGTGCCTCTGAGTGCCTCTGAGTACCTCTGAGTGCCTCTGAGTGCCTCTGAGTGCTACTGATTGCTCTGAGTGCACCTGATTGATCCTACGCCAGGTCTGCCTGCCCAAGGCGTTACCAGGTGCCAAACTCTCGATGACGAATCTTTGGCTGGGTGGGCGCTCCATGAAGAACGGATTGCACTTTGACAACTTTGACAACCTGCTGCATCAGCTGCGGGGCACGAAGCGGGCGCTGCTCCTCCCGCCTGATGACACGCCTCATTTGTACTACGCGAGCGGCGGAACGAGCGTGCGTCTGATGACCTCTGATGACCTATGATGACCTCTGATGACCTCTGATGACCTCTGATGACCTCTGATGACCTCTGAAGACCTCTGATTGCGGCGGGACGAGCGTGCGTCGGCACGTCTTCTCGATCCGCGCCGTGGTGGGCCCTGCCGTGCATGCATGTGCTCACCACGGCGCCCGTTCCCCACAGGTGCGTCGGCACGTCTTCTCGCTCGAGGCGCTCGAGGAAGGCCGTGCTGCGTTTGCGAACGAGACCGTGCACGCGCAGGTGTGAACGCTCGATGCGGCGCGTCCGAGTGCCCCCCTGAGCTACCCCTTGGAGTGCCTCTGATGAGCTGCCTCATCAGGAGTGCCTCTGATGAGCTGCCTCATCAGGAGTGCCTCTGATGAGCTGCCTCATTGAGTGCCTCTGATGAGCTGCCTCATTGAGTGCCTCTGATGAGCTGCCTCATCAGGAGTGCCTCTGATGAGCTGCCTCATCGGCCGGAGCTCACACACCGCTGAGTTGCCTCTGATGACCCCTGATGACCCCTGATTGCATCTGATTGCGTCCCTCACCCTCATCAGGTGCGCGAGAACGTCGCCTCTGATGACCTCTGGCTGCATCTGATTGCGTCCCTCACCCTCATCAGGTGCGCGAGAACGTCGCCGTGATCGACGTCTTCGATGCACACGTGGGGCGGACTCACCCGAAGGTGGCCCTTGCCCATCCGACGCCGTGGTGGACCCTGCCTTGCATGCATGTGCTCACCACGGCGCCCATTCCCCACAGGTGGCCCTCGCCCATCCGACGGTGTGCGAGTTGCGAGAAGGGGAGGCGCTGTTCCTACCCAAGGTGAGGCTGATTGCGACTGATTGCGGCTGATTGCGCCCGGTTGCGAGAAGGGGAGGCGCTGTTCCTACCCAAGGTGAGGCTGATTGCGACTGATTGAAACTGATTGCGCCCGATTGCGAGAAGGGGAGGCGCTGTTCCTACCCAAAGTGAGCGCCCGAGACGGCGCCTCAGATCGGCTCAGATCGGATCAGATTGGCTCAGATTGGCTCGGATGACGACTGAGCGAGGCTGATTGCGACTGAGTGCGACTGAGTGCGGCTGAGTGCGACTGAGTGCGACTGAGTTTGCCTCCGTCATCAGGGATGGCATCATGCTGACGAAATGAGTGCATGCTGATTGCCTCTAATTGCATGCTGATTGCCTCTAATTGCATGCTGATTGCCTCCGTCATCAGGGATGGCATCATGCGGTCATTTCGTCGGCGGAGGACGCGCGTAACCTCGCAGTCAACTTTTGGTACGATCTGCAGGTGAGAGCACTTGATCTCACTGGAGAGCATTTGAGTGCACTTGATCTCACTTGAGGTCAACTTCTCCGACGGCCCGCAGGGCTTCGTCACTCCGATGGAGTGCATGCTGATTGCCTCTGATTGCATGCTGATTGCCTCCCTCGTCACGGACGACCTGCAGGGCCGCGTCACTCCGATGGAGCGAATTTCGTCACTCGCCGAGATGTTCCAAAGAGAGGGCTGCGAGTAGCCTGCGCTTCGTCACTCGCCGAGAGGTTCCAAACGGAGAGGGCTGTGCTTCGTCACTCGCCGAGAGGTTCCAAATAGAGAGGGCTGTGCTTCGTCACTCGCCGAGAGGTTCCAAATAGAGAGGGCTGTGCTTCGTCACTCGCCGAGAGGTTCCAAACAGAGAGGGCTGTCTGGAGTTGCTCCTAGCTCCAACGCGCGTGTCCGGCGCCCACGACGGCGCCCACCGGGATGTGTACAAGCTTTCGCGGTGCTGGCTCCCCGTCGGCCTGGCGACCATCACCGACACATTGGGCCAGGGACGCGCGCGGGGTGCGTGTGGACGTTAACACGACAGACGCGACAACCGGTGCTACGGCGACTGTTACGGCTTAGTTACGCGCGGTGCGTATAACGTCTATAAAAGAATAAAACAAAAGCACGCCCAGCCTGCACTTCAGCGCTTCTTCACAACTCGCGAAGATCCCCGATGATGTGCCGCGGATTCTTTTCGAACAATCGTTTCAGTGAGTCCGCTTTCGTTAGAAACTGCGATGCACGAGTTCACGGTATGGACACTCTCACAACACTCTCACAGCACACTGAGCCTTCACTCTCGCAGCTAATACTGATGCGAGTAGGGCGCGTAGGCTCGACATTGAATGCGCGTTGACGCGCGAGATGTGATTGCGCGCGGCTGGCGGCCTTGGCCGTCGCGCGCGGCTCTGTTTTGCACGGGAGCATTGCTCACGCTCCCCAAAAGGAACGTTTCGTCAATTTCATTTCTCGTTTCCGGGTACCAGCTTAATCGGGGATAAGGCCATCTTCTCTTCACGGCGCCGTAACAGCGCCTCTCAGGCCCGTTCCAATGCTACCGTACTGTTCACCGGAACCATACAGGACATTGGTAAGCTACAGGGCCGGAAATACGAGCGCCAGGATCAACCCGATCACTAGATGTGACGCGATAGGATCGTGGCGCGGAACGAGT
>Ga0180442_102268_pt1 | contig 10322 bp, 11 predicted proteins | sample ChrtobMetP5_16mM_FD_119746 | JGI IMG/M metagenome (GOLD analysis project Ga0180442, IMG submission 119746) | Chrysochromulina tobin associated microbial communities from unialgal haptophyte culture, Seattle, Washington, USA - P5_16mM MetaG | ecosystem: Host-associated > Algae > Haptophytes >... | reverse complement strand
GAGAATGGGTGCGTGATTGCCTCTGATGACCTCTGATGACCTCTGATGATCTTCAACGGCCAACTCGAGATGACTGAGAATGGGTGCGTGATTGCCTCTGATGACCTCTGATGACCTCTGATGCTCTTCAACGGCCAACTCGAGATGACTGAGAATGGGTGCGTGATTGCCTCGGATGGCCTCGGATGACCTCTGATGACCTCTGATGACCATCATCATCCAGGTGCGTGATTGCCTCGGATGGCCTCGGATGGCCTCTGAGGACCACTGAGGACCCCTGATGGCCTCTGATGGCCTCTGATGACCTCTGATGCCTCTGATGACCTCTGATGACCTCTGATGACATCTGACTGGGTATGATTGCCTCCCTCATCAGGTACCTCATCACGAAGCCGGCCTCGACCAAGTGCTCGGTCGATGGCGTCTTTGCAGCGGGTGACGTGGCCGATTGGGTCTACCGGCAGGCCGTTACGTCAGCAGGTTCCGGCTCATCTGCCGCGCTCGATGCCGAGAGATGGCTGAGCGAGCACATGGTGCGCTTGATTGAAGGGCTTGATTGCCTGGCTTGATTGCCTGCTTCGTCACCGGCTTCGTCACCTGACGAACCTGATGGCCTGCTTCGTCAGGTGGGCGGGGACGCGGATGAGCCCGAGGAAGATGGCAAGGAGGCGTGCCATCCCGAGGACTACGAGTCGTGGACGATGAAGCAAATCCGCAAGGAGCTGCAGGAGCGAGGTGTGCATGCTGGCTGATTACCCTAATGAATGCATGCTGACCCTCACCTGAGCCCGAACCCTCATCGCACTCATCACCCTAATGAAGCACTTCCGCAAGGAGTTGCAGGGGCGAGTTGCTGTGTGCATGCGGCCGACACATAATCGAGGAGTGCCGGCGCTGCATGCACGTGCTCACTACGGCGCGACGCCCCCTCCTTTTCGCAGGTGTGAATGCGGCCGAGGAGTGCCGAGGCTGCATGGAGAAATCGCAATTCATCGAGGTCCTGTGCCGCCACATCCAGGCGTAGGTTGCCTGGTATGGATGGGCACCACATCCGAGCCTAGGTGGCTTTCAGATTTTGGGGGCGACGCTTGTGCTTGCATTCTGTACGGTGGTTTGGCATCAGGGTGGTTTGGCTGGCGGACGCTGGCTTGCATTCTCTACGGTGGTTTGGGTCTGGACGGTTGGTTTGGCATCAGGGTGGTTTGGCAGAGGACGACAGAGGGCGCGTGTGGGGGTGCTGGGCGTCGTACTGGGCGTTATGATAAGCGCAAGCACGCGGGTTGGAATCTGCGTTGTGAGATATGTTTTCGGTGAGTTGAGACGGTTGCGCTAGATGAGATGCAACGTCGCGACGGCGCCGGGGCGCGTGTGGGTTTCGTGAGAGTAGGTTTCGTCACGTCGCGAGCGGATGAATTGTCGTGCATGTTGGCGCCATGACGATGATGAAATCCTAATCCAACGGCCGTACGCGCCTCGTACTTCATTGCCTTACTTATACCGGTACGCCACTCAGTTTGAAATCAGGGTACAAGTATGAAGATCGGATTGATTGTGTGCAAATCTACATATTCGTAATCCCTTCCTAGTACCCACTTGGGTATATAATTGCGGGAACATGAATGATGTAACGCTATAGCTTCATTGCTTCTCGACATTGCTTCTGACCACGGGTCTGGAGTTGGGAACGAAAAGGGAACGAACTACTCACCTCACTGCCAACCACTGACGTTAGTAGTGAACTACTAGCGTGCGTAAGCCGTCACGATCGGCCTTCTTGATGATTCAAGTTGATATAAGCAGATTTACAGTCAATTTACAGTATTCACACTATGTTTTCACGGGGGCTCCTGGCTACCGACCAGGTCTGATACACTTCGCGCCGCGCTCTCTCGCTTTAAGCTTATCTCATGCTGAGCGAGCCCGCCACGAGGACGCAAACGCCTCAAGATGTTCTTGCACATGCTCCAGAGGCTCCCACATGTTGTCATCCGCGCGCGCTCCACCCTTTTCCCACTTGACTAGGAATTCCGTCGTCTTTCGTTTGCGGCACTCGTCCACGATGCAGTCGACATCATTTGGGGCGCAGTTCTCTTCTTATTCTCTCGATGCTCCGCTTAATGCTCCACCCCGATTTGCGCACTGCTTGCGCACATCAGATGCAGTGGGCATAATACACTTGAGGCCAAGTTGCCTCGCTGAGCCTATGTCGCTTCTCCCTGAGCCTGTTTTGCGGACCTCTCCCCCGTCTATCTGAGTAACGAGAGGCGTAGGCGTCGTTGCATAGGCTTTGATCTTGGGATGAGCCCGCAAATAGCCCTGGACTGAGAGGTCGGCTGGCTGCATCTTCGACAGCCCACCCTGCTGAGAATCCCCTTCTTCTCGCAGTGGCCCACTCATCAATGGTATGAGCCATGTGAGTGCGCGACGGTGAACCATGTAACCTGCCAAGTTCTGCATATTCCCCCGGCCACGGCAGATCGGCTTGAAACCGCCGCACGCTTTCAGAGGCTCTTCAACGCAAGGGGGATGGTTTTTAGACCAACCAATGCTGAGAAACTCCCAGTCTGGTGGTAAGGAAGCCAGCGCGGCAAACAGGCGCTCGTGGAAGTGGTCTGCGAGGATGATATCATCCTCAAGAACGAGGAATACATCATGGTCAGCAGCTTGCGCGGCAATCAGCACCTGAGCATGGGAGCTGTAGCAAGCAGCAATTCCTTCCCACTTGTGAAACACGAGCAGATTGCAGCTTGCAGTCGAGTTTGCAGAGGGAAAGAGATAGTCTGCAAAACGACATTCGGCATCAGTAGGGCCCTTTCCCCATTTGAGTCGACGATAGAACTCATTCATTTCTGTCCAATCGGGCGGCCATAGATTTTCATCGGTGCGCCAGTCTCTCACCTCCACAAGCACCTTTGTGGCAATCCGCTTTTTATGGCTGCGGTGAAAGCTGCTGGGACGAGCCGGGTATACCCACCTCGACGGAAGGCTCGCATTGAATGCAGATTTGTCGATTGCTGGGTGGAAGATCACTTCTGTGTAAGTGGCATGGCTCGCATTGAGTGTGTGGTGCATGTGCCGCTTTCGGTCCTCGCGGCGCTGCAGATTTATGACGTACGTCTTGTCGAAGAGACTGTTCCAGTCGTACAGAAGAGATTCATTGTTTTGGCCGAAGGAACAGCTGCGTGCGGCGCCCGCCATCCTTAGAGCAGCCTTTGCCTGCAGTGAACGGAGCGGGGTGGCGGCTGCAGCTTCTTCTGCTGCTGCTAACCAACACTGTTCTGCCTCTCGATATGAAGCAGGCACAAAAGACGGCACCAAGGTTTGGGGGTTCTTCGCACATCCGCCTTTCGGCACGCGTGGTGCTGATGGGACGGCTGCCCACGGCCATTCCACTGCGAGCAGTAGCATTTGCAGTATCATATATTTCGGTCACGTGAGGGGCGAACTCCCTGAAACGAGACAATTGATCGCGGGCGCTTTCACGAACATCCATATTATTAGACGAAATCGGCAACGAGTCATTGCACAAGTTGGGACACTGTTGGGACTCGCTTTTTCCTTTTGTCATGTGTGATGGTAACAGTCTGTTCCTGGCGCTATCCCCCGCACATCTGACGTTGATTGTTGTTCTTGTACAATGCATGCACATGTCGTGGACGAGTCTCAAGAAACCGACAGAAAAATGCGTTCATTATATTTCGTGTTGCTTCTCCAGCCTGCGAATGGAGGGCCGCCGCGCTTCCCGACAATGGCCTCGATCAACGCGTCCGCGCCAATTGCTCTCTCATTCAACCCGTCGAACGCTACGGCGCTTGGTTTCCCTTTTGTTCCAATAGGGACGGCAAAGCGTGTGCCTTCTGAGCTACCATGGTGCATCGTCGAGTCGGAAGACCGGCCGCGCGCCGACGACAGAAAAGGCACCTCGAGCTACTGGCAAGCAGCTGCTGATCGCAATGAACGGTACGCACGTTGCCACGGCTACGGCTTTGCGTACGTTGAGCATACAGGTGGACACCATGGGAAGGGATGCTCCCATTCCGTACGCGGCTACCTGTCGCCTTACTGGTGCAAAATACCCGCGGTAGCGCATGTGATTCAAAATGGCATCAACGGACGTAGATGCAACAGAGTCGTCTTCCTTGATTCCGACGTCCAAATTGTCAATTACTCGATGAGCCTCGATGAGTATCTTGAGCACGGCCGATTGCTCGGCGACGAGGCTCTAATTGATGATGATTGGTCGCTCCTCTTCACGTCGAACGCCCCTCACGTCAATGCCGGTCTATGCACGGGCATCTTTTTCGCTCGCAGCAAGTCAGACAGCTGCGGGATCCTGCGGAACTGGTGGGATGCGAATTGGCCTGATAAGAGCCGCTGGTCCTGGGAGCAGGGCGCTATGGCTGATGGCGTCCATCTTCACAATCGTGCATATGGAGCTCGTGTGCGCGTGCTCCCCACTTCTCATACGTGGCGTGCCGAAGACATACCAAAGCTAAAGAAATCTACGCCCCCATTCCGTCGTGATCCACTCTTTTATCACCGTTGCTCGCAAACGACAGGGGTCAGGAGCAAGGATACCGGCAACTGTGCACCACCTACCGCACCTGATGCTGGTGCATTGCAAGGCTACTGTTCTCGGGACCTCTCCAGCGCAAGAGCTGAAATTGCCCTCGTCAAGCTTCCGAGCGCAGCCATGGTCTTTGATGAGGAGAAGGCACTCGAGAGATGTCCTGCGGCGACTCCACGGCCGGGCGTCATGTTTGCATCATTCATGAATGCAAGTACGTGCTGCAACGGCAGTCCTCTTCTGGCCATCTCTTACTCACTTGGATGGCACTGTGGTGGCGCCCGGCCTTCAAAGGCGACCCTGCTGGTCCAGTGCGACCGTGCCGACGAACGAAGAGTGGACATGCTGGACTCCCAGCGCACCTCGGGCGCCTTCGCAGTGGATGTCAGCGGCGATCAGCAAAGCAACATCCTCCCCAGCCCCCAGCCCCCCCAGCCCACGCACACATCACAGAATATTCGACTTGGTCTTGATGAACCACGAGTACGATTTGGCAGCGATACGCGCCAAGGAAATCGGAGACTGCGTTGACAAAATCATCTTTGCGCAGCCAACGTTTAACTTTGCAACCGGCGAACCCGTCAGAAGTCGTCCACCTTTTCCAGCACGCCTGCTTAGTATGCATCCAAACGTCATCTTTTATCCGATTGAGCCCACAGGATTGGAATCATCCTGCATGGGTCGTGCCAAGACTGCATGGTGCCGCGAGAGCTTCGCTCGTAATGCACTCCTTCAGGCGTTTGACGAGCTTGGTGGCCATGATGACGATGTCATCTTCATTTCAGACGCGGATGAGATAGGCTCGAGAGATAGGCTCGAACGCTGTTCGCCTGAGTCAGCGGCCTTACTGTGTGGCAAGCGGCTATCGCAGCAGCTGTGGCAAGCCGCGCCTTGCATGGCAACGGTTTGCAAACGCTTCTTGGCACATGTCAAGCTTGAGTGGGGGCATTGAAGGTCACATCTTCAAGCTGCGAAGCAACAGTGAGACCATTGCATCCAACAACCTACTTGATGAAGAACATGTCAGGTGGCGAATGGCAAGGTGCCATGACCATCTAGGGCGAGACAAAAACCCAGGTCCCAATGCTCAATCTTTTTTCAGCATAACCAGGTGGGGCACGGCGCAGCTGCCCTCGTACCCTGATGTACCACAAGTTGTGGACAAACTGATGAAAAATGGCAGATTTCTGCATTATCTGAGCAATGGCACCTCTTTGACTGCACCAAGGGCTGCTGATCTCGCCGCACTCCTGAATCTGCCGACAAACCATGAGAAGTAAGCGCAATGCGATGTCGGGTCAGCACCAAGTTCGTGAGGCTTCAACTCCATGTTCGTGTCGCCGGTGGTTTCTAGCGAGTAAGCGCTAATTAGTTGTCTTCCAGGGCAAGCGGAGTTGCACGGCGGTAGACGCACACCAGCTCGACAAGCAAGGTGCGCCGCGCCACCGGCGGGCGGGCAATACTCGCATACCATTGCATGCATGCATGAATGAACAGCCTCGAAGGTTCGACGAAACGTCCTCGAAGACGAAACGTTCTCGAAACGACGGGCTCGTCGCGTCGCCGTGTCCCGCGTGGTTGTTGTTGTGTGTCGAGCGCGAGCGCTCGCCACGTTTGTCATGCCCCACCCTCTCGGACCCGTACTGTCTAGAACAGGGGACTCAGAGCTCGGCCCTTAGTCCAAGGCGCCTGGGATCGGGAAATTAGTGGAAAGTTGCATCAAAAGTTGCGAACACGAGCTACTATTAACAATTAACATGTACTTGAAGCGCCAAAAGAACGGAGGACGAGAGTAGCATTCGTGGGGGGGGAAGCCATTACGCCGCAGACACGGTGCTCTGGGCGCGGAAAGTGAAGAACACAAGCGTTCTTGTTCACGCAACTAAGACCACTGCATGCATAAACCGGAGAAACGTGAAAAACTTAGAAAAAAATTAGAGAAAGCTGTTGTACGCGGCTTCTGGCCGGGCTCAACGTGCGCGCCACAGCGGTCGTCTCTGCTCAGCGCAATGGCTGTATCAAGCAGGTATCATGGACCTCTGTCCGCGTGGCTTCTCATCTCGCTGTCCCTGGCCGAGATATCCCCGGCCGAACTAGACCGGGGCAAAATACAAACCACAAACTGCGTGCGCTTTTTCACGTTTGTTGTCGAGCTCGATGGACGCGATCCCACGTGGAGGACAATGCCCCGCACCAGCGGGCCTGCCTTGATGGCTTCTGGCTCGTTCAGCGCTCCAGGTCAGAAGCGACTCGTGCAGAAGGACGTGATGCAAGCTCTTGTGATCAACACCAAGAGCCTCGCCCTGAGTCAAACATGCTTTGAGTTGCATGTATTTTCCGACAGCAAGACCTATGCTGCGCTCGGCACGGACATGAGGCGAGTACACCCTTCCCTTTTCCCTCGAACGCTTCCGGAGCTGAAGCGTAATCCATTGGGTGACCCATATACCTCATGGATCGCTCTATGCTGGGCAAGGCTTGACGTGGCGCAGCACTTCCTAAACCGTGGCGAAAAAGCAATCTGGATCGATCTGGATACCCTGATTATGCATGATCTCTCGATTCCCTTTCATGAATTCGGCACCTTTGCTGTCTGCGGCGGATATGCCACGAATAGAAATGAAGTGAGCGGCAGGTACTATCAATCGTTGATCAGTCAAGGTCCTCTAGAAGAGCAATGCTATGGAGACTTGTGGATGGTGGACAATGGCACCGCTGCACGAATGTATGAGTTTGTCCACAAGATGGCACGGAAGGGTGCTCTTCCAAAGTACGATGTACAGACCATGTGGTCGACCGTTTTACGCTGGTCCCGCCAGTTTGTCGGAAACAGGACTGCGTACTTTAACAACCTGCGCGATTCACTCCCCATTTGTTGGAGGTTCGACTGGATGCACAATTCCATGGCGCCGTACATTAACCGCACGTTTTCTTACAGGAATGGTGTCGCCACGCACTACAAGCTCCTTCAGGTTGATGCTGTGACGGGCAAGCTAATGTGCGGAGAGAAAGGACACCCACCAAAGGCTATCGGCGCCCTCTCTTTTACGTGGCATTCATTTGTCGAGACCATGCAAGATCCGGACGACGCATTCCGCGACCCTAGCGTGCGTCAGTGGTTTCGCACGCACTTGGCGCTATGAATTCAGAGAAAGTGAGAAAACCCATTGGTGTCTCACTAGTCTCGGGTCTGTTGTGGGAAGTCGATGTGGGAAGCTGTACTATCCCCTATGTGGGTCGGTCTTGTACAACCTGTGATCCTGTGTGTGTGTGTGTGCACTCATGCAAATGGCCGGCGGAGATATCCCAAGATATTCCTGTGTGGGTTAGGGAATAGTCTGTGGTGTTGGAGAGTGTTTTGAGATTGGTACGTGCTTCGTCATCCACTCTGACCGCCGCCAAGCGCCATGCGCCCCAAGTGAGCAACGTTGGTAGGACCGTTGACGCGGCTACGGGCCACGGTCGCAGGGAGGGCTTCGATTAGAGCGAGGCTGCAAGGAAGGCTGCAGGCCAGCAACGCGCGCTTGGGACAGCGCGAGCAAGGGCCGTGGGCACTGCAGAAACTCGGGGGAGAGTTTCTGTGGGTGACCAGGGGAGAATGACGCGCAGACTATGTACAGAGGCGAGCGAAACGTCATTTGAGACAGAAGGGGGGACCCATGCGTGCGTCCGGAACTGAACTGAACTGAGCTGAACGTCCGAGAGATCCGGCATGCGTTCAGGCATGCGTGCCAGAAAAGTCCCCGGAAGGTTCGCTCGTTGGGAATGAGTTACCCCGGGGAGAAGGCGGGTCGCGAGTTGCGACGTCTGTCGTTGGCTCAGTGAGAGCCACGGGTCTTGGGCAAAGATAGTTGTCTGAGTGCCAAGCTATGAGGCGTGAATGGTGCAGACGGCCGACTGTAATCTTATATCTATCTTACCACACTTCCAAGGAAAAATACTCGCGTCATATGCGTCAGAATGCACAAGAATGCATACGAATGCATACATATGCATACGAATGCGAAAAATACATCTGAATGCACACGAATGCATACACGTGTGAATGCAAACGAATGCGTGTGTGAATGCATGCCCTTCACGGCTCTGTTGCTTACGTGTTGTGTGTATTAACATGAATGAATGCATTTGAATGCGCGTGAATGCGTGAGAATGCGAGTGCGTCAGAATGCAACGTGTCGACAGAATGCAGCTTATGTGGGGAGGCATACAAATGCATTTGAATGCAACTCGTGTAGAATGCAACGCACTGCAAATGCACAATAATACATATGAATGCACCGGATTCTGAATGCAGTAAGATGCAGCTATTACAACTGTATCAGAATGCATTAAAATGCGTCACGCCATGTATGCGTCACGTGGCGAATGCATCAACATGAAGCGGACCTTTTGGATGCATCAAAATTCATCAAAATGCAACTTGTCCAGAATGCAGCAGGTATGAAAATGCATCAGAATGCAACCGTCTCGCATCGGAAGAATGCAGCAGCTCAAAGTGGTTGTAAAATGCGTTCGAATGCAACCGATTGCAGTACGTCTGAATGCATAGAAAAAACAATGAATTGCATATGAATGCAGACGCATGCATACGAATGCACATGAATGCGTATGGGAAAAAACTACTCCACTTTTGGGGAAAAACTACCATGGTACACCACACCCGCTACACCTTGACGCGCTCTCGTTACGGAGGAGATGAGCTCGGACTCCTTAGTTGGACCGGCCTGTGCCCGCGCAGCCACCGACCGGGCCACAGACGGATGCTGCGCGCGCTGATGAAGAGTCTGTTGATACCCCAACATTCTTTCCCTATGCCATGGACCGGCGCGCCCCTTTCGCCCCGCGCCTTGACGCGCTTGCGCTATGGAGGAGATGAGCTCAGACTCCATGTCGAGCCCGTCCGTGCACGCATAGCGCCCCAGGACGGATGCAGCGCGCGCGCGCAGTACCGCTCGATGGCGTGAGTGCCCGCGTGCTGAGCAGGTGCGAAGACGATGGCGACGACGAAGCGCGCAGCGCGGCGCAACCAGCACCGAACTGTGCCTCGGCCAGCGCCCAGCGGTTTGCGAGCCCGTTGACATCTGCTGCCTTCCCGCTTCGTGCCAACGCCGACAACTCTCAGCCAAGCAAGGCCCCTTCCTCTTGGTAAAAAACACAAGTCTCAGGCCCGTTGGTCCATGCATACGGATGCTGGCAGCGGTTTGCGAGATTGCGACGCGGCGCGGCTGCGGCTCTGCAGGCATGCAGCTCAGAGACCTTGGCGGCAATGCGCTCCAGCAACGGGACTGACTTACAGCAACGAGGCATGATGAGACCGCGGTCGAATGCACTTGTCTTGACTTGACTTGCTTGAATGCATCCAAATTTGGGGCGGGTCACGAATGCGAGCAAGATGTTTAGTCCTGCTCCTTAAGCCTGCGAATGGAGCCAGAACCGGCTACCTGGATTCGCAGGCCTCGTGACGCAACAGGGCGCCGCGCCAGGCCGCCGCACCAGGTCGATGTGAAATTCCTAGCTTTGTGTTCCGCCAGAGCTCAACAGCCATACGTTCAAGAGAATGCAACCATTTTTGGGTTATTTTTGCTTTTGCCCTTTTCGAGCCACGCCGCTCTGGAGCCCTCACTGACGTCGGGAGAGTGGGAGCGGCGAGACAATGCGCTCATTTTATTGGCTGCTGCTACTCCAGCCTGCGAATGGAGCCAGTACCGATCTTCGAGCGGATATCCCCACCGAAATGTTCCACTCGATGGGG
>Ga0180442_102262_pt1 | contig 10348 bp, 9 predicted proteins | sample ChrtobMetP5_16mM_FD_119746 | JGI IMG/M metagenome (GOLD analysis project Ga0180442, IMG submission 119746) | Chrysochromulina tobin associated microbial communities from unialgal haptophyte culture, Seattle, Washington, USA - P5_16mM MetaG | ecosystem: Host-associated > Algae > Haptophytes >... | reverse complement strand
TTGTGCGCAGCCTCCGCCTCCTCCTCAGCCAGCAGAGCCGCAGCGGCACGCTCGGCTGCCCGCTCGGCTGCCGCACGCTCCGCACTCGACACCGGAGCGACCGCAGCGATCGTCGCAGGTGCGCGGCGCCGGCTGCGCAGGAATGTTGCGATGGCGGTGTGGCCTCGGGCCTCTGCGAGATCGAGGGCTGTGGCCGCACTGCATCGCAAGTCGGTGCGTGCGCCAGCATGCACGAGCACCTTGACTATGTCGCCGTGCCCTTTGTCGCAGGCGGCGATCAGGGGCGTGGCGCCGTTGCGGTCTGCCTGGTCAACGGCGGCGTGGGCGGCGAGCAGCATCTGCACGCAGCCGCCGTCGCCTTTGATGCAGGCGGCGATCAGAGGCGTGAGGCCGTTGCGGTCTGCATGGTCGACGGCGGCGTGGGCGGCGAGCAGCATCTGCACGCAGCCGCCGTCGCCTTTGTTGCAGGCGGCGATCAGAGGCGTGGTGCCGTTGCTGGCTGCCTGGTCGACGGCGGCGTGGGCGGCGAGCAGCAGCTGCACGCAGTCGCCGTAGCCTTTGATGCAGGAGTAGATCAGAGGCGTGAGGCCGTTGCTGGCTGCCTGGTCGACGACGGCGTGGGCGGCGAGCAGCAGCTGCACGCAGTCGCCGTAGCCTTCGTCGCAGGCGGTGATCAGAGGCGTGACGCCGTTGCTGGCTGCCTGGTCGACGGCGGCGTGGGCGGCGAGCAGCAGCTGCACGCAGTCGCCGTCGCCTTTGTCGCAGGCGGCGAGCAGAGGCGTGGTGCCGTTGCTGGCTGCCTGGTCGACGGCGGCGTGGGCGGCGAGCAGCAGCTGCACGCAGTCGCCGTAGCCTTTGATGCAGGAGTAGATCAGAGGCGTGAGGCAGTTGCTGTCTGCCTGGTCGACGGCGGCGTGGGCAGCGAGCAGCATCTGCACGCAGCCGCCGTCGCCTTTGCCGCAGGCGGCGAACAGAGGCGTGTAGCCGACACTGGCTGCATGGTCGACGGCGGCGTGGGCAGCGAGCAGCAGCCTCGTGCACGTAGGGTGACCAGTCTCACATGCACGAAGCAGGCAAAGGCCGAGGTCGGCCGCTCCTGTTACCCTGTCGATGAGGCCCACGGCCATGGCCTCGTCGCCGCGACGGAGCGCGTCGACCATTGCGTTGGCCGCCACGAAGCTGCCTCTCGCGGCCATTGCGTCCCGAAATAGGAAGGGAATCCCCGAATGGAAATCCGAAAATGGTCCTCGAGATTCATCGAACCGCGGTCTGACAGAACTAGGTTTTCACGCCATCATCGGCAGCCGCAGCCACGTCGCTAAGAGTCGCACATAATAATTTCAATATCAGATCTCTCGGTCAGACGGGGGAGCCGCATCGCCGAGCCGACTTAGTGAAACCGTGACAGAGGTGCAGGATGCGCAACGTGCGAGTACACGGCGCCGGAGTCGCCATGCACCGCTGCGTCAGAGATGCTATGGGGGGAGTGGCCGCGAGGGGCGGATGCAGTGCAAACAAGGTGCCGCTTAGTTCGTGCCCTGGAGGAGGCTGAAGAGGAAGGAGGAGGCGAGGAGGACGACCGCACCGCCGCCCGCGAGCAGGCCGGTGACCACCTGAACGCCGAGGAGCGCCGCGTTGTCATCGGGCACCGCCGTGATCAGGGCGAACTCGCCGCCGAGGAGCACGACGGCGCCGAGGGCGAGCAGGTTGGCCGGGACGTTGAGCAGGTACTCGGCAGTGCTGAGGAGCTTGAGGTCGTCGGCGAGGGGCAGCAGCTTCTCGGCTTTGCTGAAGGCGCCGGCCGCCTCGAGCTTCGAGAAGAGACCCGCGTCCTCGGCGCCCGAGAGCAGGCCAGCGTCCGCAATCGACGAGAGCAGGCGCAGCTCCTCGATGCGCTCGAGCAGGCGCACGGGCGGCTTGGCCACCGAAATCTCACGGCCCTCGAAGAGGCCATCCTGGTCGAAGCTGACGACCTGCGCAGCAGCACATGCATGCCGAGCACGGTCAGGCACGTGTCACGAGCCGGGCGCGCCGCGCAGATGTAGATACCATCCAGATCCTCGCACGGCAGAGCTCGCAAGCGCTGCGCTCTGCACCAGCGCCGGTGGGCGCTCCGAGTGTGCTGAGCGAGTTGCGCACCTTCTTGGTCAGCTGCATGGTCGGTGTCGAGGCACGGCTGACGGCCGGGCGCGAGAGCGACGCCGAGGGCGCGAGCGACAGAGCGGAGCAGAGGAGAGCGAACGCCATTTTTGATGCGCGCGATGCTTCGGGGATTGGATCCGAGACGAAAAAAAATCTCAGTAGGGGGGATTTCTTAACCACGAAGGACCTTGAATTTTCGTAACATAACAGCGGCAGTCGAATCCGCAGTACTCGCATGAAGGGTAAGGTAGAAGGACCAGCATTCTTGCTAGCGGGATCATCCTGTGCGTGTACGTGATGTCGTGGAGGACCGCAGGGAGCCCGCTCTTGAGCCCGCTGCGCTTCCCACTACTGCGCCAGCGGCTGTGCTGCGGTCTCGCCGGTCTCGCCGGTCTCGCCGCTCGACGAGCGTTTGCGTGCGGAACTTGACCGGAAATAGGGTTCCACTAGCTTAGGCGAAGATCGTCGATGTCCGAGCCTGTCGCGGCTCCCCCCACGCTCATCCGCTCCATCTTCTATTACAATCAGCATCCAGAGATCGGCACCACCGTCGGCCTTCACTTATTCGAGCCGCGCTACCGCATTCTCGTGCAGCGCTGCCTGCGCGAGCCGCAGCGCGGAAGCTCATTCGTCTTCCTGCCCAACTTTGACAACTATCAGGCAGCGCACGGCGACATCGGCTACCTGGCCAAACTCGTCAACCATCGGTTGGTGCCCGGCAACCCGAACGAGCTTCCGCGCGCCGACGTCACCCTCAAGTTCGTCGAGCGCGTGCTCGTACAGTTCCACTGGATCGAGCAGGACACGGGCGGGCTGAGCGAGTGCGTGTGCGTGCCGCTCCCGCCACACCTGCCGTCCATCGACGACCTGTCGCCGGCCCCGGCCGCTCAGGCGCGTGCCTGGGACGCCTTCGACTGGCAGACGTACTTCGGCGGCCCGGTGCGCGTCGTGCGTGCGGCGCCGTGGGGCCACCCAAGCAACGTGCACTGGCTCCTACACGCGGACAGCGCGGGTGCCGTGACGGAAGCGCTCGCGAAGGTGCGCTCGGACTTTCCCCTGCTTGCGGACCGACTCTACCCCGTGCTCATCCCGCCCGCCACCTGGCTCGTGCCGCTGGTGCCCTTCATCCGCCGGTTGGCCGCGCTGCACATCCGCAACGCCACCCCTTCGACGCTCTCGGCAAGCGCGCCGCCCTTCGTACCCGCTAGCGTGACCGGCGCAGAGGTCAGCGGCGCGGCCGACGCTGCCGTTGGCGCCGCCGCCTCCGCCGAGGCGACCGACGCACTCGCGTGCGCGTGCGCGTCCGCGTCGGCGGCATGCGCGTCGGCCGTCGACGCAGCGACAACAAGACTTCCGACCAAGGAGCTTCGACAGCACCTCAAGCGGCTGAGGACGAGTGAGGCGGAGCTGCAACGGTGCATCGAGCGGGAGGACCTCCTCTCGCTCCTGCGGGCCAAGCTGCACCAGCAGCGCAATGCCGAAGCGGCCGTGAGGGCGGTGGAGCCCATCGGTGCCGCGCTTACGGGGATGGCTGTACCACTGGTGTGTGGGAGTCTCGCCTCTTATGACCTCTGATGATCTCTGATTGACCTCTGATTGCATCTGATTGCGTCCCTCATCAGGTGTGTGGGAGTCCCGCCGCCCCGCTCGTGGTTCGCGATCAGGTGCTCACCACGGCGCCCCGCCGCCCCCTTCCCCACAGGTGTGTGGGAGTCCCGCCGCCCCGCTCGTGGTTCGCGAGTGCTTGTTTTCGCGCCAGAGCGACGGGCGCATGCTGCGCACGCCGAGCGAGAAGTGGGGAGACCAGGCAGAATTTCGGTTCGAAGTGGGCAGGAGACCGGCGAGCGTCGGCCGAGTCCTGGAACAATCCTACGAATGGGAGTTGGGCAAGCTGATGAGTCAGACCCATCGCAGCTCCGAGCTCTTGAGGCCGCGCGCCGAGGGGAGCGCGTCGTACCGAGCGCCTGACGAGCCTGACGAGATCCGGAGGAACGCGTCGATACAGGATGTGCCAGCTCCTGACGAGCGCGACGGCGCGATGCTCGTGGCGCTCTCGTGCGTGCTCAAGCTCGGGGCTCCAGATGGCTGCTCTGCATGCGTGACCGTTACGCCCAACCTGTGCTCGGTCCCGAGGGCGCTGGCGGACCGCACCCTCCTTCGGACGGCTCGGGTATTCAACTGGGTGCGTGTGCGTCTCCTCTTCATCGGCCATCGGGAGGCGCCGACGTCGCCGTCGGCTGCAACCGGTGGTGCCCACGACGGCGCCGCCATGGACGTGAGCGATGGTGCCCACGACGGCGCGGTTCCCACGACGTCGGCGCCCGCGGGCTGCCGATTCGGCCTGCTCGATCGCGATCTCCTCTGGCTGATCGCCGAGCACCTCGTGATCCTGGATGTGAACGACACGAGCTGCTCGTGACGGCGCGCGTGATCCTGGATGTGAACGACACGAGCTGCTCGTGACGGCGCGCGTGATCCTGGATGTGAATGACACGAGCTGCTCGTGACGGCGCTCACAGTTGCCGCTGGTCCTCAACCAGAGTGCTCGTGACGGCGCGCACAGTTGCCGCTGGTCCTCAACCAGAGCAGCGAATGATGATTCGAAAATGACGCACACCGTGTACGGAAGGGAGAGGGCGCTGCGCGGTGAGTATGCTTTGGCCGACTGCGCAGCGGCAGGCAGGCAGGCATCAGCTTCCGGGACCAACAGCTATGCGTGTATGCTGGAGTCGGTTAAAGACGCGGTCCATCGCGGGCCCTGATACAGTAGAGAGCTCTAGACAGCGCAGCGTGCACGCGCCACAATCGTGACTTAATCGTGACCGTTCGTCGTGAGTGCGCGTGTGTGTACAAGTGTATTATAGTATGTAACTGTTAAAGACGCGTGTCCGACCTCTTGTGACCTCAATCGGCCCAACGCGCCAATGTGGAACCGTGATGTTCGACGTGATGTGGTCCGTGGGTGTACGTTTATTAAGAGTACCGCATCGACCACGCTGAATCTGTGACGTGTGAGTATTTACGTCATTTGCTGATGACACGCTGGGTGATCACGACCTCACTGTAGCAACAATTCTCTACAATTCTCAATACTTAGCCCGTAGCCCAGAGAGCGAGTACTTATTACTTTCTCGGGGTTTGAATGTCTTTTGCGGTTGAGACTTGAGAGACCGAGCGGCAGCGGAGCCGTACTTTGAGACGGAGTGTGTTGAGCGCGGGGGAACCGCGACATTTCTGACTGACTGACTCATGCAGAGGACACGAGCCAATTCGTGATGCATTGGAAATCAAGCCTCTGTGAATTTGGCTGTTTCGTTTTTTGCTCCTCGGCCCCTTTGCTGAGGACTCGCGTGGGCGGCCGCCTTGGACCTCACGCGGAGGAGGGCGCGCATGGCCTCTAAATACCCCCAGCACAGGCCTGTCGCGCGCGACGAACATAAGACGACTGGCTCTCCGGCTGCGCCAGTGGCCTTTGGGCAGTTGACGCACAGCACCTTGTATCCCGAGACGCGCAAGAAGATTCTACAGATTCACAAGCCGCTGTCGCCCACCAAGTTTGCGTCCTTCTATCGGCGTGACGAGCCATTCGCGACGGCCCCGGCGTCCCCGGTGTTCATGCCGGACAGCCCAACGTATTACGTGTCCGTCGATAACTCGACGACCACCACTTGGAAGACCGGCGCTTACCCGCATATTTTCCCTTGATTGAAGCGTTGAAGCGCGTACTCATCTGCATAAGTAGACCATCTGTTTGAACGGCTCTCATGGCTTGAAGATACCAATGTAGGTGCGTGGATCATAGTTATGGCGCATGCATTTCTACTCGGCCCAAAACCCCAAAACCCGCCCGGCACCACCACCACCACCACCACCACGTGAGCGCGACGTACAACCGAATTAGTGGACCGGAATGCCCCGATCATCGCGGCGGGCTCTCCAGGAGCGAGCGCAGGAAGGTGGACAGCACGCCGTCGAGCTTGGCCCGGAGCTCCACGTGCACACGCGAGAAGGCCGAGCCCCGCTGGCCACGCGTCGCGTACCTGTGGGGAAAGGGCGCCGTGGTGAGCACATGCATGCATATGATCGTGGAGGTGGTTCAGCTGGCCACGCGTCGCGTACGCCTCGGCCACGGCCGGGTCGCACAGGGTCGCCAGGTAGGCCCAGTCATTCTCGTCAGTCGCGCGCATCGTCACTCCGGGCGCATCGGCTACCATCAGTAGGATGCCCTGCCGTGCCGAGGCGGCGTCGGCGCAGTAAGTCGAGCTTCGAACGCAGTCGTCGGGCGCCCTCTCGATCATCAGGTCCTCCGTCCACATGGCCTTATAGAGGTCGGCGACCACGAGCTCTAGCGAGATTGCATGCTCGCGCATCTCGGCTTCATAAAAGGCGCGAAGGCGCTCCGAGCAGCTCGTCGGGTGCCCCTGGTCCTTACGCCTCGCGGCGAGCTCGAGCTGCTTGCGTGCGTCCTCGGGCGTCTTCGCCTCGGGCAGCCGACCACCTGAGTGGTGGCAGGGCTGATAGCTCATGTAGAGCCGAAGGATGCGTGCACGATCGCCACCAGCGTCCGACCCCCCCCGAAGCAGCGCAAGCAGCTGGGGATCCGCCAGCATGAACTCCTCGGCATGCACGTTCCACTCGGAGCGCCCGCGGAAGCAGTTGGCGTACCTGTGGGGAAGAGGGAGGCGCGGGGAGATGGCGCCGTGGTGAGCACTTGGATGCCATGTGGAGTTACCACGGAAGCAGTTGGCGTACCTGGCGACGTACAGGTCAGCGCCGCTCTGGGCACCGAGCACGCGCGCTACGATGGTCACCTGTGCTTTGGAGCAAAAGCACCTGTCGCGCGTATCGACCTCCCCCCATCGAGGAGCCCCCACCGGCCCGTCGCGCCGACCGCGCTCGCCCCTCCTGTCGCCCTTGGCATACAGTGCGACGTCGCTGGCCTCGGCGGCCGGCATCTCGAGCGCATCTCCGGGGATCTCGAGCGCATCTCCGGGGATCTCGAGCGCATCTCCGGGGATCTCGAGCGCATCTCCCGCCGCGTTGAGCGGCTGGCCGAGGCACAAGAACACGTCCGCTTCCCACTGGTTCGCGTGATAAAAGGCACGGCAGAATTGGGACAGGTCGCCCAATAAGCTGCGGTATCCATGGGGGAGGCTGGTGCACGTGACGGCATGGGGCGGGGCGTACGTGGTCAGCCCTTGAAAGGAGGCGTGGGCTGGGCGCTGGCACTGGCAGCGCGTCCCGGGGCCACTGCCGAGCCCGCCAAACCTGTCACCGCCGCCTTGCCTGTCGCCGCCGCCGAACCTGTCACCGCCGCCTTGCCTGTCGCCGCCGCCAAACCTGTCATTGCCGCCTTGCCTGTCGCCGCCGCAGAACCTGTCACCGCCGCCTTGCCTGTCGCCGCCGCCAAACCTGTCACTGCCGCCTTGCCTGTCGCCGCCGCCGAACCTGTCACCGCCGCCTTGCCTGTCGCCGCCGCCAAACCTGTCGCCGCCAAAGCGGCTGCTGTCGCTGCTATCACGGCTGCTGTTGATGCTGCCGCGCTGCTGTGGAGGGCGATACCTCGCGACCGGTGCGCTGCCCTGGCCTCGGTTGCCCCAACTGCTCTCGCCACTGCCACGGCTTCGATCGCCCCACGAGCTATTCTCGCCACTGCCACGGCTTCGATCGCCCCACGAGCTATTTTCAGCACTGCCACGGCTTCGATCGCCCCAACTGCCCTCGCCGCCGCCTCGGCCGCCCTCGTCGCCAGGTCGTCGACCCGCAGAAGGAGGCTCGTTCACAGAAGGAGGCTCGTTCACAGAAGGAGGCTCGCCTCGACCCCGCCCTCTGATTGCATGCTGATGGCCTCTGATTGCATGCTGATTGCCTCCCTCATCAGAAGGAGGCTCGCCTCGACCCCGCACGGAGATTGACGAGATTGACGAGATTGACGCAGAAGGAGGCTCGCCTCGACCCTGCACGGACGAGGTCGACGTCATCTCCTCCGGAGAGCGAAGCTCAAGTGCACTCACGCCCACCGCCGCCGCCGCCGTCGCCGCCGCCGCCGCCGCCGCCGCCTCAAGCGGCTCCTCAAGCTCCTCCTCCTCCTCCTCTGCTTCGTCAATCTCGTCACACAGCTCGCACGCAGGCGCCTCTGGCTCGGTCGTGGCGAGCGTGGCCAGCACGCGCGAGTAGTACGCGTCGTTCTGGGCGCGCAGCGTGACCACGGCCGCCTGGCCACTCGTTTGGCGCACCCATGCTGCTGCGAAGGCTGCGCGCCGCTCCGGGCAGTCCTCCATCTCATGCCAGCCCTCGGGCAGCCGCTCGTGCATGAAGCGGAAGGCCTCCACCAGGCGCGTCTGAAACGGCGACGGCAAGTGAGGCACGCAGAGAAGCACTCAGGCGTCATCAGAGGCAATCAGTGACGTCCGCGGTGAGGCTCTCCCAAGAGACCTCAATCAGGGGCAATCAGGCATCATCAGGCGTCATCAGGCGTCATCAGAGGCAATCAGTGACGTCCGTGGTGAGGCTCTCCCTAGAGACCTCAATCAGGGGCAATCAGGCATCATCAGGCGTCATCAGAGGCAATCAGTGACGTCCGTGGTGAGGCTCTCCCAAGAGACCTCAATCAGGGGCAATCAGGCATCATCAGGCGTCATCAGAGGCAATCAGTGACGTCCGTGGTGAGGCTCTCCCAAGAGACCTCAATCAGTGGCAATCAGGCATCATCAGGCGTCATCAGGCGTCATCAGGCGTCATCAGTTGCCCAAGGTGAGGCTGCTCTCCAACAAGACGTCATCAGGCGTCATCAGAACGCACCTCGCGCTCGTCGCAATGCGAGAGCAACCATTGCCAATCCTCACAAGTCAGCATGGCCACCTCGACACGAGGAGCGCGCATCAACAGCCGCAGCCCGTCACGCGCGCGCGCCGAGCGAGTGCCAAACACGGCAAGCTCCTCCTGTCACAAAATCGAGAGGGACAGGGCGCTGTGGTGAGCACATGCATGCCTGAGCAGTCGAGCTGAGCGAATAGAGCCGCGCACCTCATCTCGATGGGCCGATTCATCAGGCGTCATCAGGCGTCATCAGGCGTCATCAGGCGTCATCAGGCGTCATCAAGCGTCATCAGGCGTCATCAGGCGTCATCAGGCGTCATCAGAACGCACCTCATCTCGATGGGCCGCCTCATCAGTCCACGCCGCTCGGAAGACGCGCGCGATCCGTATGCTGAGGTCGATGCCACGGGCGGCGAGGCGCTCGCGCTTGCACCAGCGCAGCAGGCGCAGCGTGCACGACGTCTTACCCGTCGCATGGGCATTCTCGACGCGGCCGGAGGCAAAGTGACACGGCTGCTGCGTCATCAGGAGCGTCATCAGGAGCGTGCGAGGACCGTGCTCGCTCTCGCGCACCGGCTGCGTGGTGAGAGGGCAGCGGGAGAGGGGGCGTCAGCAGCCAGTCGAAGGCACACAGAGGCCGATCAGAGGCGATTCAGTGGCCACGGAGCACCTGCGCACGAAGCAACCGGAGCAACTCGGGATCTTCCATCATAAACTGCTCCGCGTGCAGCGAGTTGGCGTAGCCACGGAAGCAGTTCGTGTAGCGACACAGGTACATCTCCTCGGCCGCGCTCTGCACGCGCAGCATGAGGATCGTGTTCGGCTTGCGCTCGCACACCAGCGGCGCGTTGAGGAACCGCTCCGGCGGCGGCGGCAGCGGCGCGAGGCAAAAGGTGCCCGACGCCTCGTCGGCCGACTCGGCCTCAAAGCAGCGGTCCGTGTGGAAGTAGCCCGCGCAGAGGTGCGCCGGCGATCCGAGCAGCGACTGCCGAGAGCGCGGCTGGAAGCGTACGCAATGCGGCGGAGGGTAGATGAAGCCTTGTGACTCCGGAGAGCGGCACATGCACGGGATATCGGCGCCACGCGAGCCGTGCGTCGGGCGGCCACGGCTGCGGCCGTACGACGGGGGCGGCGGTGGCGGCGGCAGCGGCCTGGAAGCCTCGGGCCCGTTGCCGACGCGCTGTCGATCGGACTTGTCCATGACGACCTTGCGCCTCGAGGGCTTCCCAGTGAAAGTGTGAAAGAAGTCGGTGTGAATGGTCTGGGGTTGTGTGACATTACAGTAGGGGAAATGTAATTTCAACCTTCGGACTCTCGGAATCCTAAACCTCTTGGCCTTGGGGGCCTTTCGGGGCCGGGATTGGAATTAGGAATCTGGGAATTAGCC
>Ga0180442_102233_pt1 | contig 10454 bp, 6 predicted proteins | sample ChrtobMetP5_16mM_FD_119746 | JGI IMG/M metagenome (GOLD analysis project Ga0180442, IMG submission 119746) | Chrysochromulina tobin associated microbial communities from unialgal haptophyte culture, Seattle, Washington, USA - P5_16mM MetaG | ecosystem: Host-associated > Algae > Haptophytes >... | reverse complement strand
CTTCGGCGCTTGCGGCTGGAGCGCAGCGTTGAGCCGCTGGAGCAGAGACACGTTGCCTCTCGCTTCTCGCTGCATATCGCCGATGAGCCAGACGTCGATGTCGCTCTCTGGGCTGTTCATGAAGAGAGAGCCGATGGCGACCACGACAGCTTCAAAACGATCGGACATGATGACGACGGTCGTCCGCTCCTTGCCGGTCGGCTTGCTGAGGACTGTACCCGCCGTCGGCATGCTCAAGGTCGGCGCATGGACCGTGGTCGGTGTCTTGATCTCGGTAATGGCCGGCGCGGTCGGCTGGGTCGTGATCGGCGCATAGACCGTGTTCGGTGCGTCGAGGTCTGACGTGTTCCCCGCTGCCGGCTCGGTCGAGGTCAGGCTCGGATTGATCCCTGGGATCCTCGACGCCATTGTAGGTTCTGCTGCCGGCATCGCATGCGCTTTCTCGGCCGTCGCTTTCTCGGCCGCCGCTTTCTCGGCCGCCGCCTTCTCGGCCGCCGCCTTCTCGGCCGCCGCCTTCTCGGGGCAGGGCAGGGGGCACGACGCGGGGCAACTGGACTGCATAAACATTGGAATACGTTCGCACTCGCCCTGCTTAGACCAGATGGCGCATGGCACTTGAGGGTCGTCTTGCCCACGCTGGCAGTCGTCGGCTGAGTTGTGCGCGTTGTCAAGTGCCAAGCATTCTGGACACTGCTTGCACGGGGTGTAGGTGCACGTTTCTTGCAATGGCGCGTTGCTCTCCGCGCACCACGACTTGCACTCGGCTTTCGCTTCATCGAACGTGTCCCGTCTGCGCAGGCCTGTCGTGTCCCCGAGGACGTCTGTCGCGTTATGGAGCAAAAAGGTCGGCACGCTCACGTTGGTCGTGTCAAGAACAGCACTCTCCCTCACGGAAACCAGCCGTGCACCGTGGCCTAGGTCTGTCGCGTTCCGAAGAAGAACGATAGGCGCGCTTTCGTTCGTCAGGTCAAGAGCAGCCCTCGGGTCGGTGTCCCTCACGGATAGTAGCCTTGCGGTGTATCCTGATGCCGAGGAGACCATACAGGCCAAAGCGAAGACATACGCACGCCGAGCATGGCTGCTGACACTTTGCGAGAGGCGCGCTCGTCGTCGTTCGTGTGGGCTGGTTGATGTCCCGACGCTCACTGCATCGGGCATCCGCGTCATTGGAGACGAGGCTGGCAGCAGCTCTAGAGCGACGCTCTGCCTGAAAATCCGTCCTTTTTAGGGAGTTTTCGAGTATAAAGAACAGCCCCCGCAAAAGGAAATTCTAGTGAACGCAAATGCATGCTGGAAAACGCATCTAGCGAACTCGAGCGCTTACAAAACACTTGTCAATGGCCCGCCGTGTGCTCCCCTCGCTGTTCTATCCTTCGCTCGCGTCGTCGCTCGAGCTGTCGCTCTTTCGCGCTTCCAGTCAGCTCGTCCGCTGCCCTGGCGGCATCATACAATCCCTCCAAGGCCTCGTTGTTCGTGATCACCGCCTGCACGAAGGCGCGCGTGTTCCGAGTCGGCTCACCCAACTCCTCAAGCAGCAGAGCGACTGCCTCGACTGTGCAGATGCGCAGCGCCTCGGGGTCGGCATGCTGCTGCGACACGGTCCTGGCGGACGCCTCCGCGTAGCCGTGCTGCGCGCGGCTGTAGACAGAGAGCGTCGTCGGGTGCAACGCGACGTGTTGGAGCGGCGGCAGATCCTGCTGCTGACGCAGCTTGCACAAGTGACGGAACATCATCCTTGCGGAGCGGTAGACAGCATCCAAGACGACCACTCGTAGAAGGGGCAGCGAGGCTGAGGCGGCCGATAAGGCGGCCGAGCACGAGGCTGAGGCGGCCGTGCACGAGGCGTCTCCTGATGCACCGCGGGCCTGCGCACGCCACGGCGACGATGCCGGGAGCGCGCTCGCAAACTGCTGCACCGTGAGCGCACCATCGCCGGGCCACAGCATCATCGAGTGCACTGGGTCCGAGTTGATCTCGGCGATCAGGGATTCGAGCGCGCCGGTCTGACCAAAAATGAAGAGCTTGGCCTGATTGGGCGGCAGCTGCATGAGCAGAAGCTTGGCATCGTCCGAAGCACGATAATACTCCTTGTGGTGCATGAGCACGAGCACGCGCACAGGCAAAGCCAGCTTCACTGCACTGCAGCGGCTGCAGATGCACCTCTGCTCACGATCGTGCCAGCATCGTGGGCAACGATTGGCTTGCGCTTCCAAGCGCCTGGCAAGAGACGCGCTGGCCTGCTCTTCGAGTACCGTCGAATTTGAGACGCCGCTGTTCATGAGCTCCTGCACAAGTGCTGTGGCCGCTGTGTGGCCAGCGCGCCGAATTTCAGCTCGTTTGTGCTGTCCCGCCGTTATCTTATCGGGATCAGGCAAGCGCTCCTTGAGCGGAGGAGGTGGTGGGAAGTACCACAAGCCATGCGAGTTCTCGGTACTCATCAACATACGCTGCGCCATCGCGCTGGCGAGGCCTCCCGTCGGCATTTCCAATTGTGGAGTGCCACGTGGCGCGTTTCCCCTCGGACGGCCGTTAACGTACATTGTACTGTATTGACCAGGCATCCTCCCCTCGGGGGCGGGCATGCATTCAGCTTTCGTTTTTCTGTTATTCTCACCTGTTCGTTCTTTTTTGCTGGCACTTCGATGGAGTTCGGCAATCCAGTCCGCCGCCGACCACCAAGTTTCGAGTGCGCTACGAGAATTCCGGCGGCGCGCATGACTGCTGGAGAGATCAGAATGTTTCGAATTGCTGCGTCGCCCATCAAAGGGCCGCTCTCCTCATCATCGTGTCCTGAGCTACCATCGTTTCCCACGCGAGCAGCCACTGCTGCTGACGAAGCCGAGCCAAAGAGAACCCTCGGCGGACAAGCACAGGTAGACGCTGTGGCCAACATCCGTGCCCAGGTGCGAGAGCATCGCTCCGCGCTCATCAAGGGCGAGAGGAAAAGCCTCGGCGCATACGGCTCGCCGTTCACCGACCCTGAGTCAATCTGGGAAGCGTTGCGTGCAAAGAATGGCACAGCGACGGTACTCGTGCGCGGCTCGTGGCTGCGCAAGCAGCCGTCACACTGCCGGCTGCCGCGGCGAGGCTCGCTACCGCCGGAAGCGACCATTGGCGTCGACGAGCTGCAGTCCATCTATGCAAACTCACGCAAGGGCGCTGAGCAGTGTGCAGCCCTCCCTGTGATCGCCGTTTCGCAAGCGTGGCGGAGCGCGAGCGATCCCGACCCGGATGGCCAGGTGTGCTTCGCCCTGATCGAGGCTCTCAACGCGCGATGGCCCGAGTTTGCGCGATGGGGATGCGTCGACGTCGGCCTCTTCATCTACTCCTCGTCGCTCCAGCAGGAGCCGCGTGACCTCTTCCAGCAGATGACCTTTGAGTGCGCGATCCAGTCGCTCCCCCTCTGGTACGCGCATGCACGCACCACCGTCTGGTTCGTCACGACTGGAGGTGCGGGCGGAAGCGAGGCGTCCCCGGCCTTCAAGTTTGGCGACGGCGGCTGGGCCGTGTTCGAGTGGGCACTAGCGCTCCTGCTCACCCCGACCCACACTGGTACCAACGTCGAGTCGACCTCATGGCCCATGCTCGTCGATCTGAGCTACAAGCGCCAGGGCGAGGCGCACCCGACGAGCGGCGTGAGCGTGACGAGCGGCCCGACAAGGGGGCTCTTCCGAAGGCCTCCGCCGCCTGAGCCGCGCGCCTTTTTCAAGGGCCATGCTTTCGGCGCCAAGGCGTACGACGAGCTCTCCGAGCGCGACACGATGGCAGCGCCCTTATTCCACGCGGCGGTCCTTGGAGTGCTTGGCTCGGCGCCGTGCCTCCACTACGCGCGTCAGCACTGGCAGGACGCCGACATGTGTGCACTCGTGCTCATGCTGCCTCTGTGCACTCGGCTTCAGAGCCTCATGCTCGCGACTAATGCGATCGGAGATGCGGGCGTCTGTGCGTTAGCTCGACTCTTCGACGAGGACTCGAGGGCCCTCCCGATGCTCACCCTTCTGGATCTGAGCGACAATCGCATCGCGGAGTCGGGCCTGAGCGCACTCGGGGCGCTCCTCCACCCCCACGCAGGGGTTGACGCAACAGCGAGCTTGGCGAGCGGCGCGCGCCTCACAGCGATCATACAAGCCCAGATGCCGAGCGCTCTCGCGCAGCGCTTGCTCCCCCGCATCGCAGAGTCGCCCCCCCAGCCCCCTCGCGCGCCGCTCCCGCTCTTGCGCCTTCTCGACCTCTCGGGGAACGTGCGCGTCGCGCCCGAGGCGTACGCGCCGCTTCGTGCCGCCCTCATCGAGCGGCGCATCCGCCCCCCGCCGCTGCCGGGGATCGAGTTTGTGTCGGCGCTCCGCGTGCTGGACACTGACGGCCGCGTGCTCGGCGCAACCAGCCAGCGGACCACGAGCCCGCAGACGAAAGTACATGTATAATAAAGACGGAGGATGAGGCAAGTGGCGCATCTCGAGGCAGGCAGCAGGGCCCCCAACAGCAACACCAAAACGCAAAAGGCGGCCCCCGTTGAAAGCATTATGCGTGATTTTGGAAGCCTTCAAAAGAGGAGCACAAAAAATAGAACACGTGTCCTTCTCAGTTCTCTGCGGATGTGGGAGGATCGAGACGATCACGACCGGATAGCGGATTGTAGCGCGAAAAAGACGCGTCGGCGCACGGCGGATGGCGCGCCGCCCCTATCCCCGTGTGGATGTATAATGCTTCCTCGATGGGGACTGGGCGTATGCTGAGCATTAATGCTGGTTGCTGCCGGGGGGGGTGACTTTTGCACCTCTGTTCTCTCTCTCTCCGGGGGTGGGATCTGGGGTCTTGGGGCGTGGTGGTTGCATGGTTCTTGGCGTGGGGCACACATCATGTGAACACTGAAGTCTACTTTTCATGTGTTAATTTTGTTTGATTGAGGTGCATCTTGCAGGGCAGGCAAGGCGTAGGCTTGGCTACCGATAGCACATGCCCGATGCCCCGTGCGGTAGACCTGCAAGTGGCAGACCCGCATGATCGCGAACGTCAGCACGACGAAACGAGCTCGCGATCTCACGTCCGTTCAAGTCTTTTCCTGGAAAAATTTGATCCCGCGTTGAGATGCTAATGAAAGATCCACTTCTGGATTATGATCTGCCGAAAAGTGAGCATGGTGATTGGAATCTGTCCACTAAGAATCCGTAATCACTCGTTGTAAGGCGCACTCGCGATGTCGCTGCCGTCGCCAGCGCCATCGACCCCATGCTGACATCGATGCCCCCCACTCCTTTCCCACAGAACACTAATCCAATGGCTCTCTCGCTCGCTGTCCACGCTCCGCTCGCCTTCTCCGCGCCCGTCGCCTACAGCGGCACGCGCGCACTGCACATCGCGATGCAGCAGAAGAATGTTGGCTTCCAGGACCCGGCCCAGGAGCGCAATCGCGCCGCGGCCTCGGCGAAGGCGGGCGAGTTCTGCTACGGCCTCCCCGGCGCGCTCGCGCCGGTGGGAAACTTCGACCCGTTCAACCTGCTTGACGGCAAGACCTTCGAGCAGGTGCGCACGTGGCGTGAGGCAGAGCTTGCCCACTGCCGTGTCGGCATGCTCTCGGCGGCGGGCTTCCTCGTCCAGGAGAAGTTCCACCCGCTCTTCTCGGGTGACGGCGGCACCGCCTTCGACCAGTTCGACAACCTGCCGCCGGTCATGTGGGTGCTGATCACGCTCGGCATCGGTGCGTGCGAGTCGCTGCGCATCTCGGTCGGCTGGTCGAACCCAAGCGAACCCGAGCACGTGTTCCAGAAGCTCAAGCCCGAGTACGTGCCCGGCGACATTGGCTTCGACCCGCTCGGCCTCAAGCCCACGGACCCGGAGGAGTTCCGCATCATGCAAACCAAGGAGCTTCAGAACGGCCGTCTCGCCATGCTCGCCGCCGCGGGTTTCCTGGCGCAGGAGTTCGCCACCGGCTCGACCTGGGGCACGTACTTCGGCCGCCCCGACCTGTAAGCGATCCGACCGCGCGCATAGAATGAGCAATGAGCGCCCGAATCCGAGAGACCAAGTCAGCGTCTCTGCCGCACGAACGAGGGCCCACGGTCACAAGGGCTGTGAGAGTTGCTGAGTTCTGCTTCCTGGACGAATGCAAGACGTGTATCAGCGAAATTCGCGCGTGTCCGTGTGCACGAAAAGCTATACGTGCTGCGCGAATCCGTCATAGTAAGCGTCTTTTCGGGGTTTGCGTGTTGTTGCATCGACGTTTGAAATTTGCGATAGACGGCGTGTACCCCCCGCCGCCCCGCGACCTCAAAGAACCCGAGCGTACGGCGGAAGCTACTGATAACCGGCCAACCGGTACCGCGCGGCAGCACCTCTCTACGTCTCGTTCTACCGCGTATTCGAATCAAATTCATTTTATATACTCATTGCGCGATATCGCGCCTTCCGATCGCGACAACCAAGCAATTTGGATATGCGCATCGCGTCGCGCAGCCGGAGCGGGACGCCGCCCGGCCCGCGTGCCGTGCTGCGCCGCGCCAGCGAGACGTGACGCGGCGGCGTACGAACCGTTGGTACTATCCGGTTCGTGCCGCTACACCATCCGACAGAATCATTCGGGTCGGACGAGCCGTGCATTGACCGATAACGCCGTGCAGCGCGTTACTTTGCACGTCATTTCGCGCATATTCCGATCGTCGAGCTCACTCGACCACCAGCACGTCCCGGTACTGTACATGTGCTAGCCTCAATAGTCGATGTAGTCGTCACCGTCGTCCTCGAATGTGTGAAGCTTCTCGCGCCCAACAGCTCCAGCTGCCGCCGGATTGCGCGCATGCGCTTCGTAGTGCGAAGCGGCCGCTGCTCGGCGCTGTGCATCGAAGCCGCCGCCGATGACGCCACCATCGTCGTCGAAGTTGCGGTGCCCGGGGCGGCGCCCGCCGGTTGGGCCTCCGCGATCCGCGAAACGACCCGCGAAACGAGAGTCGGCTTCGGCTTTGCTTTTCTTCTTGTTGTCTCTTGAGCGACGATAGAGCTGCCAGAAGGCGGTGATGGCAACGGCGACCCCGCCCATGAGGATCTTAGGCCAGAGAGGCGCAGCGGGCGGCTCGTACGGCAGCGACGACTGGTAGAAGCGCAGCACATGGCTGCCGATGCCGCCGCCGCTGGCGGCGCCCGTCTCGTCAGCGCCGCCCTCTACAAGGACGGAGCTGCCGGAGGCCATGAGCAGTCGTCCACTGCTGGCCGCGCCGAGCGTGCACGGCGTGGGCACGGGCGAAGCATCCGTGCCCTCCCCGTCGAAGGCAGCGTCGTACGTGCACGAGTATGCAAAGGGTGGCGGCGGCGGCAGCCTCTCTAGGTACACGTGCGACAGCGTCTCGGGCTCTGCCGTGTGGTAGATCGTCGAGACGTTACGCGCTTGCAGGCTGGAAGTCCCCACGGAGAAGAGGTAGCCGCGCACCGCTGCAAGGCTGGTCGCAGCCTCGTCCGATCGGCCTGGAGGAGCCACGAGCGTATCCAGCCAGCGACACTCGATCCCGCCTCGCGCGCCGCCGGTGTCCTCTGGAGGCGGCGGCGCGGCGCGCGCGCGGCTGTTGAAGACCATCGTAGCGCCGTCGCTGGTGCTAGCATACAGCAGCTGATTCACGTGCTGGTCGAAGGCCAGACCGGTGAGCCGGCCGCCACTCGAGAGCGTCGCCTCGGGCAGCGCGCACTCTCGCGGCGGCGCTCGACGCGTGAGCTCAATGAGCACGAGGCGTTCAGGGGTCAGCAGCGCGATGGTACTTGCGCTGCGCACTGCACGGCGCAACCCGGTGACGCCTGTCGAGACGCCGTTGAGAATGGTGCCCTCCATGCTGAGCGTCACGATCACGCCATCCGAGCGCAGCGCCATGAACGCGGCATCCCTCTTGCTGCCCTTGCTGCTGCCGCGGCTGCCGCCGCCGCCGCCCCCGCTCGACGGCATCGCCTCCAGCCCTATCAGGGAGGCGAGTGGCATCGGAGAGGCGAGTGGCGCGGCCGGCGGCGCCATCGCAACCTCCGACGATGCTGGCGTGGCAACCGCCGCCGTACCCGCTGCAGCCGTGGCCGACGCTGCTGCCGTGGCAGGCGCCTCCCCGGCCGCCGTCGTGCCGTCGGGCTCGGCCGACGACGGCATGCCCTCGCTGGGGTCGACGGCGGCCGTGCTGAAGCCAACGTCCGGCCACGTGAGGTTAGCCTCCTTGAGCACTTCGATACGGAGGCGCGCGTCGGGTGAGGGCGGCATCTTTGGCGAGAGGCGCAGCAGTGCGAACCCAAACCGATCGCGCTGAGGGTATCGGATGACGGCGCCCACGAGTGTAGGCGAAGGGATGCCCTTGCTCTTGGCATCGGTGGGCGTCGCACCATAAAAGGAAATGCCCACGACGAGAGCGGGCGGGTTTGCGAGCGCCACGGGCGCGACCATTGGCCGACCCACCCCATCCAGCACGTGCACGTTACCCCGTGCATCCGCCACCACTGCCAGCCGCACCGCCGAGCCCTGCGCCGCCGGCAGTAGCGCCGCCGCCGTGATGGGCGCTGAAAGCGTATATGCACCGACGAGGCGCACGAAGGGGCTGAGCTGCACGGGGAGCGCCGGCCCCGTCGGAGACGCGAGGGTGAGCGTCCTGGTGACGATTGTGCTGTCCGCAGGTGTCACTTTGCCGGTGGCGCTCTTCTTGGCGGCTTTACGTTCGGCCGCCGCCTTGTGCTTGGCCGCCCTCTTCTCGGCCGCCGCTTTCTCGGCCGCTGCCTTCTTCTCGGCCGCCGCCTTCTTATCGGCCGCCGCCTTCTCGGCTGCCAACGCCTTCTCGGCCGCCTTCTTCTCGGCCGCCGCCTTCTTCTCGGCCGCCGCCTTATCCTTCTTGACATTGTCGACGCCCTTTGGCTCGCTCGGCTGGACCGTCGGCGTGGCCGGCTCAGAGGCCGGCTTGAGCGGCGTCACGAAAAGTGATGGCGTGTGTGGCGTCGCGGGCAGTGGCGGCAGCTGCGACGTGGTGGAACCAACGCGCTGCTCAAGCACAAGCGCCTCCAATCTGGCCATGCGCTCCGACTGCGCTTGCATGGTCAGCATGAGCGCGCGGATCTCATCGGCTAGTGAGGCGGCCTCTCCAGCGACGGGTGGCTGCCAACCCCACGCCTCACACACCAACAAGAGCGCGGCTAGGCGCCGCATGGATTTTGGTGGTGTGAAAGTTGGTGTGAAGGGCGCGACGGAGCACTCGACGATTTTTTTGGAGGCCTCACGGCTCTCCGACGGACGAGTACTCATTGGACCTGTGAACTTTGTTGTGTTTGGCCAGAACTGTCACGCCTCCTACCGGTACATTAACAACGCCCTCGTGCTTCGATGGAGTCTGAAAGCAGCCCTCCGCTTCCTGACTCGATGGCGAGCGCCGGCCTGGCCTTACTCACCAGGGGTGCCGTGGCTCTCAAGCATGGCAAGCACCGATCCTCGCGCAAATTTGTGCTGAGTGCTGACTTTTCAGAGCTGCGATGGCGATCCAGCGGCCTGCAAGTGCTGCGAGTGCCACGTCGGCGGGAGCGGTGCATTGAGACGGCCTCGATAGCTGCTGTCGACGCCCAGCACGATTCATCCATCCACGCCACACACCCTCATCGTTTGTGCCTGAGCATCGTGTTGACAGCTGCGTTCCACGGCACGCACCAACAGCAGCTATCAACTCGGCAGACATTGGACCTGAGCTTCGTTGACAGGGAGGCATTCGAGTTGTGGGCCGCTGCCTTGCGTCACCTCGTGCTCCTGCGCCGGTGGAAGCACGCCGCGTCTGCACCGCTCGTGGGCACACGTGTGCGGGTCGGCTCGCTGGGGAGCGGGACGGCCGAGGCATTCGATGATGTGCGCTGCTGCTACTGCGTGCGCATGGATGTGACCGGCGAGCGTACTGCGTGCTCTGCGCATGCGCTCGACGCCCTGGATGCGAGGCATGAGAGCACCTCCTGGGAACGCGCTGAGGAAGCCAAGCACTCCTTTGACGAAGCCAAGCACTCCTTTGACGAAGCCAAGCACTCCTTTGAGGAAGCCAAGCACTCCTTTGACGAGCCAGCCATGCTTCCGGCTCCTTGCCTCCGCAACCTCGAAGGCATCCAAGTAGCAAGTACAGTCATCCAAGTAGGCCGTCCGGTTAGTGCGGTCGGTCCGAGCAGTTCGCCGCACCATGAGGAGGAGAAGGGGACGCCGCTCTTCCACACGCTTCAGGTCAGCGCGCGAGAGGCACGGCCGGATGCTGAGCCCATCGTCGCTCCCAGCCATTGCCAACACGGCGCGTGCGCCGCACCGGGCGCCACGCTCGAGTTCTTTGCGGCGCTACCGCTCGCCATGGTTCTCGACGGATCCGAGCGCATCTCGAGGAGTGGGGACGAGGAGCGCATGCAAGTGCTCAATACGGCGCGATCCGAGCGCATCTCGAGGAGTGGGGACGAGGAGCGCATGCAAGTGCTCAATACGGCGCGAT
>Ga0180442_102231_pt1 | contig 10457 bp, 7 predicted proteins | sample ChrtobMetP5_16mM_FD_119746 | JGI IMG/M metagenome (GOLD analysis project Ga0180442, IMG submission 119746) | Chrysochromulina tobin associated microbial communities from unialgal haptophyte culture, Seattle, Washington, USA - P5_16mM MetaG | ecosystem: Host-associated > Algae > Haptophytes >... | reverse complement strand
CCGGCACGAGATCACACCTGATCGAAGATGGTCGAGAGCATGTCGCGCACGGCCTCCTCGTGCGCAGCGAGCTGCTCCGCATTCGCCGCGAGCGCCTGGGGGGGGCGAAGGGCAGGCGCCGTGGTGAGCTTTTGGGATGCACTCACACGCGCAGGCGCCGTGGTGAGCACTTTGCATGCACCGGCATGCACCGGAGAGCGCCGTGTTGGGCACGCACCTGGCCCTTCGCATCCTTGCGCCGCTTGCCGATGCTCAACCGCTCCGCATTCTGGCGTGCGCTCCGCAGCTCCTTGGCGATGTGCGCGAGCCGCTCGAAGGCCGCCATCGCAAACTCGACGGCGGTGTGGCGCATGCCACGGTGGTTGCACTGCGAGCATGAGCGTGCGCTCTCAGTTGCGGCAGGCGAGAGGGGCGGAGTGCCGTGCTGAACGCCGTGCTAAGCGCCGTGCTGAGCGCTTGCATGCACCTCCTTCCGGCAGATCTCGAACCACTCGAGCAGCCGCGGCATCAGGACCTCGTCGAAGAGGATCTCGTGCTTCACCTTATCGAGCAACGTCTCCATCAGCTTCCACAGCCCGTGCTTGAAAGCCTTCGTCAGCTCCGTCCCAGCCGCCTGCACCGCCATGTCAAACCATTCGACGATGCCCGCCCCCTTGTCGGACGTGTACACCTCGATCCAGCCGTCGACCGAGATGTTCAGGATCGCGCTCGCGTGCTCGCTCCCCTCGCTCGCGAGCTCGATGCACTCGTACAGCGAGCGCGGTTTCAGCGAGTCGTCCTCCGCCGCCGCTGGCGCACGGCCGCTCGTTGTCGCTGCCGGCACGCGGGCACCCTCCACCTCCTCGTCGTCGGTGGCGGCGTAGGACGACTCGCGCATGCGCTTGTTTTTGGCCGGTGGCGGCTGCGTGGCCGCCGCCGCCGCCTCCGTCGCAGCCTGTATGCCACCGCCGCTGCTGCCGGACTTGCTGCCGCGCGCCGGCGTGGGGTTGGCAGGCTTGGGCGCGACAACCTTCTTGGTACGGGCAGCGGGCGCGCGGCTCGGCTCCGGCTCCTCGTACTCCTCCTCCTCCTCGTAATCGTCCTCTACAGCATCGGGATCATCTTCCTCCCTGCCAGAGCAGCGAGGAGCGGGGGGGGGGGGGGGGGGGGAGCGGTCACGTTAGCTCCATCTGAAGAGTCTTCCGGTGTCATGTGCGCGCCGCCGCGGGATCCCGGCCTCTCACCTGTCCGAAGGAGGTACGTCGAGGCTTGGCTTGCGCTGACGGAGCGCGAGGCCGCCGCTCGGGGCCGCCGCCGCCAGATCCGCCTCGGCTCGCGATGGCATCAGGACGCACGAACGCGATGGCTCGCAAGACCGGGCACTTTGCCGCCAAGCGCGGAGTTCACAGACTCTTCACAGGCGCAAAAGGGTAAACTCTAGACTGTCTTTCTGCAGGGATTCTGTGTGAGCTATGGCCTCTGGGAGTTTGAGATCTTTCGAATGCCTTCACAGTTCGACGGGACGCGGATCGCGATGGGGAGCCGCGAGGGGAGTGAGCCGGCGGTCGCGTCCGACGAATGGCGTCTCCCTCAGCAGACGCCAACCCTACGAGTAGCATGACGACGCCACAATGCCTGGCGGATGGCATGCCGACGTCGCTGTGCGAAGCTGCCCTTCCTCCACAGCGGACGGAGCCCCTGGTGGCCCGGCGGTGGATCTCCCATCTCGAAGGTCGCACGCTCGTCGAAGGCATCGCCGAGGCATTTCGACACCCCGAGCCCGACTGTCCCGACCCCATTGCTGAGCTCCAGAGCATCAGCGACGAGGACATGGAGCGCATCTGCGGCGACTTCGTGAGGCGCACGTATCCCGAGGGCAAGTTCTCGAGCGACGAGCGGGAGCGCATGGGGCATGCCTTCAGGCACAGGTTCATCGAGGGCTCGCGCGACGCTCACGCGCACTTCCGCCGCGAAATCGCCGAGCTCCAGGCCACTCTATCCGATGCAGCCATGCAAATGTATGCAGGCGCCTTGGCCCGGGCAGCGTTGGCCCTTTATATGCTTGCTGACGCGCCTCTCCTCGCCCGCACCGCAGAGAGGGACGGCTCGCGGAGGCTCCGTGTAGCGACGAAGGTTGCCGAGTGCTGTCGGCCTACTTCATCGTCACGCTCCTGCGCAAGAGCGGCGTGCTCGCCAGCCGCCGGGAGCTGCAGAAAAAGGGAATACTCGAGCCCGACTGCCCCGTGTGCCTCGACATGCTCACGGAGGGGAATGGCGTCGTCACCTTCCAGCTCCTCGAGTGCGGGCACCGGTGCAAAACCGTCGCCGCCGTGCGCCTCTTCATCACATCACAGCCGCATGTGTACGGTGACATAACCCCACGTGCAATCTCCCGCTGCGTGCGTCGCAGGATCCACGAAGAGTGCCTCCTCAAGATCAAGAAGACGCGGACCGCGACTGGCGCGGTGCGCCTGTGCCCACTCTGCCGAGGCGCGACGCGCACCACGCGCGCCTTTGCGCTGCGGGGCGAAATGGCGTGACGTCTGCCACGGCTACCGGAACCACGACGGCCTTTGCCCACGCCCGGTCCTGAGCTCTCTTTCGCGCTCGTCGTGGACACGCGTTGCGAGCGAGCTCTCTGAGAGCTCCTCCCGCCTATGATATTTCCATGTAAGTTGAGCGGCCCGGTTTGCGGTTACGTGGTAACGATGCGGAAACTGGTACGAAACTGCTAAACGCTATCCCCCGCGCCGCCTGCGCCTGTGGCTGCCAATCCCGCGCCGCCGCGCCGCCGCGGCTCCGCCACCCGCGCGGCACGATCGCACGTGTAAAGCGCGGTAAGCGGAAATAGCCGCGAACGCCGGTCGACGACGAGTGACGAGTGAGCAATTGTCCGCTCGTGAGTCGTGTGGGCAGTGCCAGTGGCGCAGTGGGCCCGGCTCGACGTGTCTTAAACTCTTAGTACTTAGACGTGCTGTACAGTGTACTGTCAGTCTTAGAGGTAACCGTCAACGGGATTTCTCGGATCTCGCATCTCGCGGACAGTATTGACGCACCTTCGGGGCGCATGTGTGGGCGGCGCCTCCGTTCCTGCATCCTATGGACTCCGTTGCTGGCGCTATGCTGGCGCCACAGCTCATCAGACATCGCGGCAGCTTAAATCCCTCGGGAGCCCACCCGTTTCGTCCGATTGTATCCCTTCGGTGCTTCATCCATCTCCTTGATCACCGTTTCCATCGCCAAGACTCTAGCATGCCAGCTTCCATCCCGCCAGGCTTCGAAGCTCTTCCACCGAAACTCTCTATCAGTTGGTGTTCCTGATCGATGTGAGAATTTCGTGCGACTTTTCATAGAGCGCCACACGAGATCGCAGTGCTCGGAGGCTACCGAGAGTGCCGCGCCCGTCCGAGCACGCTCCTTGATCTCTAGATAAACCAGCTTTGGCGTTAACATGCGCTGCTCGTCACTCGCAAAGTCCCCATGGCGAGTCAGTTGTCTGAAATGGCCTTTGATCGTTTCCACAGCATCAGGATCCACAAGGCCGTTGGCAAGCAACTGGTCGATCAAAAATTCGGACTCGCTCAGTGCGGGCTCGTAATTTGTGCCCCCACGCAACGTGTTGCGCACCGCATCACGCAGTAAGCATTCGTCGGCTATCCTCCCATAGTCAGTTTCTCGGATCTTTTTGCGAATGGCAACCATCTGCACGTCCGCGATCGCGTCGGCCAAAGCAAGCACGGAAATGGGAATGTAGATCATGACGAGAACGCGAGCAAAGTGGCCCTTGGCCACGATGTCGCCGTATCCGAGCGTACTCGCCGTAACAACAGCCCAATAGAAGGAGTCGACCACGCCAACAATGTCCACTATACCGAGGAAGGGTGTCTCGGAGGGCACGCGGATCGCAAAAAAGTGGATCGCCGCGCCAATCAGAATGATCACGCCTGGGGTTACCATGGCTAAGGCGACGCGCCGCCGATTGTTCTTCAACGCGGTCTCCATCTCTCGTCGAAGGATGGCCGCTTCATGGACGTCGCTTTTGTTGATCGTGATGTTGAGTTGTTGACGATCCCGTCGTTGTCAACGTTCTCGGTGTCAGGAAGCTTCTCTGATTCGTCGAACGAAGCCTCTCGCCAACCGAAATAGCCAAGCAACTGGTCGCGCCATGGGCCACGCAAGACTTCCAGAACTGGCGAGAGCGCCCTAAGCACGAGAGTGATGCCCAGGACACAGTAGAAGGGGGTAAAGAGCTTGCCGAGTGTGGTCGTGGGAACGAGATCTCCATATCCGACAGTGGTCAAAGTGACAACGATGAAATAAAGGCAATCAAAGAATTCCCAGCGCTCAAACAGCTTGTATGCAAGCATACCGGCCAGAATGTAGAGCGCGAGCGTGCGCACTGCCACTTGCACGGCACCATCACCCAGCAGTTGGTGCATGACAAACTCATAGATCGGATCATAGCACATAGCGAGGTAATCTTCGAGGACATGGTTGTCGTTGCTAGAGGTACCGACTTCCATGGTCGACCAGATCGACTTGGCTTTCACGCCAAATACTTCCGTCCCGCCATCTGTGGCGGCGGGAGCCGAGGCCGGTGCGCCATCCCCTCCGGACGACTCCGGTTCGGCGTCTTCTATCAATGGACTGCTTGTAGTGGCGGTCTCCAGTCCAGTTCTCGGCGGCGGCAACATCTGCGGACGGGGCAGCCGATGCTGAGGCGACGGAGTCCGGCCAGTCCTCCGATCGCTTTGTGCTGCCTGTCGAGACATTTTCGCGGCCGTCTTTCAGCGTGCGTCGACCCGCAAGCCACCAAAATAGAAAATAAGGCGAAAAGGCGAGACCCTAAATTTGGAAAATCCTATGCGTAAAACCGGAAAACAGCAACAGACAAAACCCACCCAACGCGCCGGCGATCTCGACCTGAGAGTTGCCTGAGCGCAATCTTGAAACAGGGGACCGGGCGAGCGCGCGGCGCAGCGGTGTCCATACAAGTACCTAACGCAGCAAGCCGTACGCTCCGTCGGCAGCTGCGAGCTGGAGAGATCCATCGTGCATCGAGCGACGGTACTCATACCTCGCATAGAACGAGGACAAGTGCACACGTCTCGATTGCGCGGAAGGCCGGACTCCCTGCTTAACTCCCTGCCCGCTGCCGTCGTGGCGTCGACTCGCCGCATGGCGCAATCACGGATGGCAACGCTCGCCTGGCGCGAGGGTTTCAGCATGGAGGGCGCCAGAGCTTTGGGTAAGGTCTGCGTCGTCAATCTCGTCCATCTTCTCGATAGCAGGCATGTTTGTGAGAGAGCGCGTTTCGCCTCCGCGGGCTGGCTTCTGGACTTCCCCAGGCTGCAAGTGGGTGGCGCAGCGACTCGTGTCAGGGTCAGTCAGGCCGGCCGCCAAGTTGGCGACGTGTACAGAGCATGCTAGGCGTCCCGACCAACCTTCTCATCGCACTCAATTCTTCACGCCCAGCACTGCACGCCCGCTGGCGGCGCTGGTAGCCATCTTCTTGGCGCCCGGGGCGCGCGAAGCAACGCCCGTCGCAGCGGCTCCAGCGGTCCGTCGGGGTGGCTCGGTAGCAGCTGAAACCTCTGGAAGACCGAGGACCGGCATCTTGCGGAGGACGGACGACTTGCACGTGATCTCGTCGAGCTCCACCCTGAAGACAACGTTGGCGTTGTCGAACATGCCATTCTTGTGCGACACGATGAGGAACTGGGCCTGGCTGAAGTGCTGCTTGATCATCTTGCCAACGTTTTGCGTGTTCGAGCCGTCGAGCGCCGCATCAACTTCGTCGAGAATGTATAGCGGCGCCGGCTTCACCTTGAGGAGTGCGAGCACGAGCGAGAGCGCGACGAGCGTCTTCTGGCCGCCCGAGAGTTCGGTCAGACCCTTCTTCCACACACCGCCGAAGCCGGCCTGGATCTGCAGGCCCTCCTCGACCGTGAGGCCCTCGATGGTCGCAAGCTTCGCGTGCGCGCTTGGCATGAGTGTGTGGAAGATGGCCTTGAAATCCTCGTTCACCTGCTCGTACGTGCGCTGCACCTGTTCCTTCTTCATCTGCGCCAAATGATCGATGGTGCCCTGGAGCGACTCCTTGTCCTTTTGCACCTGCTCGCGCTTAGCCACGAGGTCAGCGTACTCCTCCTGCGCTTTCTCGTACATGGCGAGCACCTTCTTGTTGATCTGCTCAGCGTCCTTCTTTAGCTGCGCCTGCAGGCGCTCGCGGTCTTTCTGCATCGTCTTCACCTTGCTGAAGTCGTACTTGCCGCCCGCATCGCCAAAGTGCTTCTCGTGCTCGCCGATGAAGGAGTGCTTCGCCTTGAGCTCCTTCGCCTCCTTTTCCGCCTCCTTCTGCTCGCGGCCCAACTTGTCGACGCGATGGGCGATCGCGATCAGCTCTGCCTCGTCCTTCTCGCGCTGCTCAGCGAGCTCGCGAATGCGGCTCTCGAGCTCCTGGACGCGCGTGTCGTACGTGCCAAGCGCCTTTTGGCAGCTGTCGAGCTCTGCTCTTGCCGCCTCGTACTCGGCGAATCGCTCGGCCTCGGCGGCCGCTGCCTCGATGATGGCGCCACTCGTGGCGGCTTGCTGCTCCTTTGCTTCGTCGAGCCGTCGCACGGCCGCTGCCATGTCGGCCTCGGCGGCCTCGAGCTGCGCCCTGGCGCTTTGGGCAGTCTCGTTCACCTTGGCATAGGCCTTGTGCGCCGCCTGCGCCGCCTTCTTAGCTGCGGCCGCCGCCGCCTTGCGCTCGGCCACCACCTTGTCGCGGTTGCCAGCGAGGTCATCAATCTGCGTCTGAAGGCTGTCGCGCTCCTGCTCGCGCGTGCGCATCTCGTTCGCGAGGCGCGCGAGCGCCTCGAGCGCCTCGTCTCGTTGCCTGCACAGCCTCGTGGCGCTCTCCTCGAGCCGCCCGATGGGCGAGGCTTGGCGCGTCTGCTCGAGCACGTCGAGCCGCGCCTGCGCCACCTCGAGCTGCTGCCGTTGTTGCTGCGACTGCTCGGCCGCCTTGGACAGCCCGTGCAGCAGTTGCTCCTTGCCCTGGATCTGCTTCCGTAGACCCCCGATTGTCTCCCGCAGAGCGTGCAGCTGGCCGAGCCGATTGAGGAGCGACTCACCACTAGGCTTGCGGGAGCCGCCGGTGAGCGTGCCGCTTGGGTCGAAGAGGTCGCCCTCGAGCGTCACTGTCTTGAGGTTGAGCTCGTCGCACACTTTACGGGCCGCATCGCGGTCGGAGCAAACAATCATCGAACCGAATACGTACAGCATCGCCGGATGCACCGCCTGGTCGTAGTCGAGAAGGTCGAGCGCGCGCTTCGCTCGCGCCTCGCCCACGAGCGCCTGCGCCTGCTGCACGCGGCTGGTCAAACTCGCCTCCTCCTGCGCCGACTTCCGCACGCGATTCTGCGGGATGAATGTAACGCGCCGCTGGAGCCCCTGCCGGAGCAGCTGGTCGGCCGTCTCGTCGTTATCGACGATGACCTGGTTGAGCCGGGAGCCAGCGAGCGCCTCGATGGCAATCATATGGCGCTCCTCGCGAACGCGCTGGTTGGTCGCCACCGTGCCCAGGACCCGACCCGCGAAGGCTGCGCTCGGTAGCTGGAAGTCGGAGGCGGCAAGGCTGCCTGCGAGCGCACACTCCTCGCTCTCGCGCCGCCGCAGCTCCGCCTGCGCCTCCCGCACCTCCACGCTGAGGCGTGCCTCGGCCTCGGCCGAGGCCTCTGGCCCCGAGAGCACTTCGAGCCCTTTGCGGAGACGTGCGACCTCCGCAGCGAGAGCGGCGTGCTGGTCCTCCTGCTTGCCGCCCTCCTTGCGCGCCTTGGCCAGCTGCGCCTCCATCTCTTTGAGCTGCTTCTCCGCCTCCTTCTTGCGACTCTCCTGCACCTTGCTCTCGGTGGCGAGGTTGCGTAGAGCCTCCTTGGCACCGTTGAGCTGGCCGGGAAGATCCTGCGCGCCACCTGCGTCGGCGCCGCTGCCGCCGAGGCCAATCGCAGCGTCGAGGGCTGCCTGCGCCCGCTGCGCGGTCGCTTCGGCCTCGTCGGCCTTCGCCTTCGCTGCCATCTCGTTCGCGGCCACTTCGTCCCAGCCGCCCGCGGCTTGCGCTTGGCTCTTCTTGAGGTCCTCGATCGCCTTGAGCGCCTCCTTGAGTTCCTTTGCGTCGTCTCCCCCGCGTCGCTTCAGCTCCTTGTGGTCGGTGCGCGCTGCGACGAGCTTCTGGCTGGCCACGCTCTCGGCCTCTTTGACGATCGTCATCTGTGCGCCGCCGTCTTTGGTGCGCAGCTCTCGGGTCTCCCTGATCTTGGTCTCGAGATCCTTGACCTCCTTGGCCGCGCCCTTCTTGCGCTCATCGATCGCGCCCTTCTCTTCCACGTCCACGGCGCGCTGCTCCTTCACCTCCTCCGCCTTCTTGCTGGCGAGCCAGAACTGGTGCGCGATCATCACCTCTTCGGCGTCCACGGCCCTCTGCTCGAGCTTGGTGAACTCAACGTACTGCTGCTTCTGCTCCTCGAGCCGTTTGATGCGCGGCCGGATGTCCTCGGTCATCACGCGCTCGATCTCGATGAGCTTGGTGTCCTTCTGGGCGATCGTCTTCACGCTGGTCCTCTCCTTGTTCTCGTAAAACTTGGTGCCCGCTGCCTCGGCGATCATGGCCGAAGTCTCATGCGGCTTCATGTCGACCACCTTGGCGATGCGGCCCTGCATGATGAGGAAGTTCGGGTTGTTGACGTTGAGCTGCACCGAGTGGAACATGTTGATCACGCGTGTCAGCGTCACGGTCGAGCCGTTGATCTTGTACTGCTGGCTGCGGCCGCCCTTGGTGACCTGCCGCGACACAGTGATCTGCGCGCAGTCCTCGAACCCGAGCGGCCCGTTGCTCGGATCGCTATTGTCGAAGACGAGCGTGACCGTCGCCTTGGTGACGCCTCCATGCCGGTAGATCAGGTCGTCGGCGGAGGGCGCACGCATGTCCTCCGACTTGGAGATGCCGAGCACGAAGCATATTCCATCGAGCATGTTGGACTTGCCGTGGCCGTTCTTGCCGACGATCGCATTGAATTCGGGATCAAAGCCCTTGACGACGACGCGACCGCCGTACGTCTTCCAGCCGTCGAGGATCATGAAGTCGAGGATCATGATGGAAGCAAAAAAGCCGGTTTGAGAAAGCGCGGCGTAGCGGGGGAAAGCGACGGTTTTCCAAGTTTCCGGCGACAGAAAGTGTGAACAAAGCGCAAAACTCGCGGGATCAAGAGTTGTGTAAGTGTTTTCTGAGCTGGTTCCGATTGCGTTGTGTGAACACGCTTTCGTGGATGTTTCTCGTCCTACACATCGCCCTTGCGGCGTCCTCCGACACGACGACGCTGCGCCATCGCTACTATGCGCTCCGGCACGGACAGTCACTCGCCAACGTCGCACATATAATCTCATCCGACCCGGCCATTGCGACTGTCGAGCACGGCCTGAGTGAGACAGGGTGGGAGCAGGCGCGGGAAGCGGCGGACGCAGTGTGCGACGAGGCACGCGCGCATGGGCTGGACGTCGCGATCATTTCATCCGACTTCAAGCGCGCGTGGCAAACTGCGCAATCGGTGCGCGCGGGCTGCCTCGCGGCCGGCGTGCCTGTCTGGCCTCCTGGGGATGTCTGGCCCACGCTGGCACTTCGCGAGCGGAGCTTCGGAGAGCTCAGCGGTGGATCGGACGATCGCTACGAGGACGTGTGGGTGAAGGACGCGCGCAGCGCAGAGCACGTGGAGTACGGTGTGGAAAGCATACGGAGCGTGCTTGCTCGTGCCCGCGGCGTCGTGCAGCACCTGGAGGCTAGCAGTGTTTTGGATCCAAACCGGCGATGGATGGTGGTGCTGGTGGCGCATGGGGATGTGCTTCAAATCCTGCAGACCGCCTTCGCACGCGTCGACGTGACGCGGCACAGATCCATCGAGCACCTACCCACGGCCACATTGCGTGCGCTGGGACCGGTGTGGGGCACGGCCGTACGTCAGGACGGACTTGGAGAACAGACCTCGGAGAGGAGTGAGCGAGTTTAATCCGTCGAGAGGTCCTTTGGCCTACCGTGTGTCCCGTGTGTCCCGTGTGTCCCGTGTGGTGTGTGTCCCGGCTCCCTACGGTATTTTTGACCGACTGCCATTCATCTTCGAATCCACTTATGATCTTGACATTTATCTTGAACGCGTCTCGCGTCTGACGATCCGATGTCTGACCAGCACGCAGGCCACATCGAGCAAAGCTGCGAAGGCAATCCGCGTCTGTTTCCGAGGTGACACTCTGTCGAGTAAACACCTCGCCTCTCATCACAAGTGTAGAGACAAACGAAGGAACATGCCCGTGCGTCATCCAGCGAGCTGTGGGGAAAGAGATTTTCATACTTGTCGCTCGCGTCCTGGGGCAACTTCACCTACGAAGGAACATGCCCGTGCGTCATCCAGCGACGGGGAGCTGTGGGGAAAGAGATTTTCATACTT
>Ga0180442_102213_pt1 | contig 10519 bp, 12 predicted proteins | sample ChrtobMetP5_16mM_FD_119746 | JGI IMG/M metagenome (GOLD analysis project Ga0180442, IMG submission 119746) | Chrysochromulina tobin associated microbial communities from unialgal haptophyte culture, Seattle, Washington, USA - P5_16mM MetaG | ecosystem: Host-associated > Algae > Haptophytes >... | reverse complement strand
TGCCTTGGAAACTGCGGAGCGGTCCTGCACACGAGCGTATCGCCATCCATCTGGAAGTGGTTTACGTTGTCTCCCCACGTGCTGCTCTCGTCGAAGCCGAAGAGGTCACGGAACCACGCTGGCTTCTCGCGCTGCATCGGAAATGGCGAGCGCTTGCTGCCTCTCTCCGTGTGCTTCGCCCACGCTGTGGGACCTCCACACGATAGCAAGGGGATAGAACTAAAGTTCTGCATCTGTAACGGTCTGGTAACGGTCACTTCAGTCGGTCAGTTTCGTCGCTGTCCCCCCGCGCTACCAAGCTATCATTTAGCTATCATCGCAAAGACAAGGCTCTGATTTTAATCATAACACAGCCTTATTAAAACACAGCCTTCAGCGCATAGCTTTCATGCGAGATTTCAATCGAAAGAACCCACCTCACGCTTGGAGCGCCCGCCTCCCCAGTACTTGCCCGACGAAAGGTCGCCCGCCTCGACCGCGGCCCACTGCTTTGCATGGTCCTTGATGCTGAGGCCGCGCTCGCGCGCCGCCGCGCTCGACGCCAGCTTGCGCTCCTTCTCGCGCTCGAGCTGCTCACGCTCGCGCCCCCTCTGTGTGGCACGCTGCCGCTCGTGCTCCGCCTTGAGCTTCGAGTGCAGCACCTGCGGTGACAGTCCGCGCAATCCGCTCTCTCAGAATGCTCAACAGGAGGGCCCAGGGCTGGCGACTCGGGGCTGGCGAGTCTTTGAGTCCATGGCGAGTCTTTGAGCGCGGCACGTGCCTTCTGGCGCTGCTCAGCAATCTCGGCGGCAATCAAGAGGCAATGAACGACACTCACCTGCTGGCGCTGCTCAGCAATCTCGGCGGATGAGAGATTGAGCCGGCCGCCGCCGTCGGGCAGCTTGTCGTACGATGACGCCTCCGCCTCGCGCGGCGGGCGGATCGCATGCTCGATCGCCTCCTCGAGCTCGACTAGTGACACCATCAGCTGCGGCTTGAGGATGAGCTCTACGTCCTGCGCCGTGCGCCCGTTGCGCGCGACACACTTGACACGCTCCGTCAAGGTGACGTCGGCTCCGCTGCCGCCGCTCTCAGACTCCGACGACGCTGTCGCAGCGGCCACACGCTGCACCCGCATCTCGAAGGCGGGCACATGCGACGCAACCTGGTGCAGCCGGCCCGGCACGCATGTCTTGACCAGGTGACCCTTGCACAGGCGGCGCAGCACGATCTGCAAGCCTTCACAGTGCGTGCTGTGGTTGAGCACAATGCGCCCGTCTCCAACTTGGCTCGCCTCTTCTGCGCCGTCTTGGGCGCCGTCTCGTGCCGGCTTCACATTCACATTCACATTCACATTCACGCTGCGAGAGGCTGACATGGCGGCGTCGGCGCTTACGCTTACGCGTGCACGCTGCTCCGCACGTGCGGCGTCGGCAATGCGTGCCTCCGCCTGCTGCGCCGCCTTGACGCGTTTCAGCCGTTCGCGCGCGGCGTCCGCTGCCAAGCGCAGCGGTATCGTATCTTGCGGATCGAGCGTATGCAGCAGCGGCATGGCCGCAAGCAGCGCCTGCCTGATCTCCTCTACAGACTCCGCAAAGTCGAGCTGAATCATGAGTAGCACGGGCGCATTCTCTGCGGTGTCCGTCAAATCCTCCGCTGCCCCCGATGCGGGCGGCACCTCAGCTGGCACTGTCGTCCTGAGCTCCTCGTACAGAGCCCGATCATGCATGGCCTCGAGAGCTTCGATGTTCGCCTCGGGGTCGGCGAGCAGCTCAAGAAGATACTCAAGGTCGTCGCGCAACCCGTCGGCGCAGCCTGCCGGGAGCACCTCGCCATCAATCTTGTGGATGATCGTCGCAAGGCGCTCTTCGTGGAACCGGCAACGCTCAATCATAGGATCATTATCGCCCAGTAAGGTCGCGCGATCTTGGAAACTGACCACAGTGCTCCTGAGCCACTCTGGCGCGATTCGGTGGCTCTCTTTTGCTGCCACTACTGCCGTCTTGCGCTGCTCCGCACGGGCTGCTAGCTTCTCCGCCCTAGCACGTGCCTGCTCGGACTGCGAAAGCCGCGACTTCTCGCCGCCTCCCATAGAGGAAATGAAGGAGTCGATGATGGAAGTTTCGTAACGAAATAACGAAACATCATGTGGTTTCGAATCGAAATCCGAAGGGAGCGCTACTTTCATGAAAATGAATGCTCACAACGAAACGCGGGCACGGGGAATTCATCCCGAGCTCGAGGGTAAGTCCACTCACCGCAGTCGAACTCCTCGACCACCGTCATCGGTCATCCGCTCATTCCATTCTGGTCCCCGTCACCATCCTCCGCTCCTCGTTAGCTCCTCGTCCTCATACCTCATCCTCGCGCTCGCGCTCAGCGCCCTCTTGTCGCCGCCGCCATCGGCTGCCTCCTTGCCAATGCTCCTTGCTGCCGCCCTTACCGCCGCCACCGGCCGCGCCCTTCTTATGCTTGATCAGCGTATCCTCCTCGTCGTCGCTCTACTCCTCTTCACAGTCAGAAGGCGCCGTCCTGGGCGTCACCTTATGGCCGCTTGTGCTTCTGTCTGCGCCCACCACGGCGTTCCCTCTGCCACTGCCACCCTTGGCCTCGCCCTCGACCTCGGCGGCGCCCACACTACCCCTCACCATGGCGCTCACGACAGCGCTTTCGCGAGGGAGACGACGCCGTGGTGGGCGCTGCCTCGGTGGGGCGCACGGCATGCACATGACAGCGCGCGGCATGCCGTCGTGCTGTTCTCAGACGAGTATCGATGGTCCGGAATCTGCTTTGGCACCAGACGGGGCTGGGGGGGCCTTGGCCGCGCTGTCTTGAGCAGACCCCCACCCCTCGCTGATCGGGCGTGCGAGCGCCATGCCGAGCACCACCGTAAGCAGCATTAGCATCAGGCCGGGCGCTCCCGGTGCAGCGCCGACGTCAACGAGCAGCGGGCCGGGGCACAGGCCGCTCGCGCCCCATCCGACGCCAAAGAAAACCGACCCGATCAGCAGCGAGCGATCGACAGGGGGGGGCGACGCCGCTCCCCACACGGTCGCCTCTTGAATGCCCACGCGCGCGGCGACTCGGAAGGACACGAAGGTCGTAGCGAGCGCTGTGCAGAACAGAACCCAGAGCGTGCCATCGAAGGCGGCGGGACCGAGCGCGCCTAGAACGACACTCGGGCGCACCATGCCGCCGATAGAGAGCCCGATCGCGAAGCACCCCCCGCTCCACAGTCCCAAGAAGACCTCCCTGGCAGTCGACTTTTCCGGGAGGAGTGCGAGGCCGGCGGCGAGCGCGAGCGCCAGGCTGCCGGCGAGCTGGGCGGCAAGCCCGGTGGTCGTGGCCGCTGTAGCACCGATGGGCACGATCGCGATGGGCAGGATGGCGCCGAGCGTACCGTCACTTGTGATCGTCATGGTGACGTTGGAAATCGTCGTGGTGATGCTTGTGATCGTCATGGTGACGCTGGAAATCGTCGTGGTGATGATGGCGGCCACCATAAAGATCGGCACAGCCACGAAAGAGCGATAGGATAGGCGAGAGAGGCCGCATAGGCCGTGGCCGCTGGTGCACCCATTCGCAAGCGCGGTGCCGATGCCGACGCAGATGCCGGAAAACGCGAGCACTAGCGAGGGAGCTGGCGGAGCCGAAAAGCTTGAAGGCAGCAGCACCTTCATGAGGGCGCCGCCTGAGAGCAGGCCGCCAGTGAAGGCAATCTTGGAGGTCTCGTGAGGGCCGAGGAGGAGGGCCTTGAGGGCGCCCGAGCAGCCGGCAATACGGCGGGAGAAGAGCATGTACACACCGCATGCAACGCCGATGAAGAGGCCGCCGATGAAGGCTTCGAGGGGTCGGAAGGTGGACATCGTGCTCGCGGTCGGCTCCCAATCGCGATGCACATCGGTGATCGTCTCGGATTCGGGGAAGGTGGACATCGTCCTTGCAATGTCGGTGTAGTTGTCGGTGTCCAGACGCGGCGCGGCTTTTGACTCGGTTCGGAGAGGTTACTCTTTTTGCTGTGGAAGCCTGGAGACCAGACAAAAGTACATCATTATAGAAGGGTATACCTCATCCAAATATGTTCAAGTTCAAAGTTCAATAGGCTTCCATAATGTAGTAACTTGAACATCAAAATATAGAATGCGGCCAGATACTCACCACACCTTCATCTCCGCTGCCCCTTACAGGACAGTCGAGTCACCGCAATCTCGAAACCACCCCACTCTCTCACACTCCTCTCCCTCGATGCATGGCCGTGACTGTGCCGTCGTACACGGTTGGTACTGCCAAAAGGTAGCTGTTTGGCTGAGCGCCAAGAATGAGATCAGTTCGATTGCGTCCAAGATGATGCGTCACAGACCTCGGCGGCCTCTGATGGCTCCTCACCACCTTTGAGCTTTGTCTCTCACCACGTCACTCTCGATCTCGATCTCGATCTCAGCTCGTAATATTGGTAGTGCGAAAGCACAGCGAGGAGCAGGGCCAGCAGAGATAGCACAGTAAGGAAGCCCCTGAAGCCCCCCTGGCGGCCGTTCCTCATCGCATGCTGGGGGGCGGGGGCGGCCACGGTCGGGAGATCAAGATGAGATCGAGATCGCGATGAGGAGGAGCAATCAGTGGTCATCAGAGGTCACCAGAGGCAATCACACCTTGAGGGCGGTGGCGTCGACGATCGGCACCAGCTTGCGACGGCGTGCATCGAAGGCCGTGCCAGCGCGCATCGAACGGCTCGCGAGCGCGTTGACGAATTCGGCTTGCTCATACTGCGAGTCGGGAAGGGCTCGTGCAATCAGAGGTCATCAGAGGCAATTGACGAATTCGGCTTGCTCATACTGCGAGTCGGGAAGGGCTCGTGCAATCAGAGGTAATCAGAGGCAATTGACGAATTCGGCTTGCTCATACTGCGAGTCGGGAAGGGCTCGTGCAATCAGAGGTCATCAGAGGCAATCAAGAGTAGGACTAGTGCTATCAGAGGTCGTCATGGGCGATCAGAGCCAATCAGGGTCAGTGAGAGGCAATCAAAGGACTCTCATATGCAATCATGTGGCAACCAGAGGCAACCAGAGGCAATCGGATGTGCACTCAGATGCAATTGAGAGGGAATCATATGAAATCAGATGCAATCAAGAGGCCATCAGAGGCCATCAGAGGCCATCAGAGCAACTCACCTGCCAATCAGGCAGCGCCTCGTCCCCGCCGTCGAGCAGCAGCCCCGCGAGCACCTGTGGGAAGAGGAGAGGGCGCCATGGTGAGCACTTGCATGCAAGGCGAGGTCCAGAAGAGGTTCAGCAGCCCCGCGAGCACCGCGGCTTCCCCGGGGCGTAGCTTGCGCTCGTCGAGCAGGTCGAGGAGCCCGATGGTGGTCCCAGACTCCCTTAGTAGGTGGAGCGCGGGCGAGTAAGCGAGCCAACCGTTACCTGCCATCAAGGGTCATCAAGGGTCATCAAGGGTCATCAAGGGTCATCCAGGGTCATCAGTGGGTGATACCTTTGCTGTGCACCTCAGTGGCAATCAAGGGTCATCAGTGGCAATCATGGGTCCTCAGTGGGCATTACCTTTGTTGTGCACTTCAGCTGCTTCGCCGCCGAGGTCGTCCAGCACGTCGAGGGGAAGCTCGACCTCGGCGTCCGCCTCATTCCAAAACGAGACCGCCGCCTCCTCATCCGTGCACAGGCGCACCTGATGAGGGACGAATCATAGGCAATCTGTGGTGATCAGTGCTCATCAGGCGCACCCGGCCCACGCGGCAGAGGGCAATCAGCACCCATCGCCCTCTGTCTCCAATCATTCGCGAAATCAGAGCCCTCCAATCACGTGCGTTGATTGGGTCCTTGATTGGGCCCATCCCGTTAATTGCCTCCAATCACGCGCGCAATCGCCTACCCAAAGCGCAATCAAGCCGCAATCCAGCCGCAATCAAGCCGGCCTGGTTCCATTCCTTCCCAAGACGTACCACAAGCCGCAGAGCGAACTGCTGCGTCAGTCGGCGGAGGGCGTTGAGAGCTGCAGCTGCGGCTTGAGGTGTCGGCACGCCCGAATTGGGCGGCGTGGGCGCGCCGTCCGTCATGATGATCAGAAAGCTCACATGCGCCGAGTGGGTACTAGATCGCGCCGTCGCGAGCGCCTCGAAGCGGGGCCACATTGAGCGAAGGCGCTCGGCGAGGGGCGTGACGCCCTGCGGCGTGACGCGACGCAGGAAGATGCGGAGCCGGTCGGCGTCGGCGTCGGTGGCCGTGCACAGAAAGTCCTCGCCCTCGACCGCCGTCTCGCCGCCGCCGCCGCGTGGCGGGTTGAGGAGATGGAACTCGCACGGCACGCCAGTCGCGATGCCCAGTCGGCATGCGTCGTGGGCGCTGGCACAGATCTCCTCCCAGCGGGTAGCGCTCACGAGGTGCTCGCCCTTGAGGACGTGGCCATCGACCGAGTTTGTCGAGCCCGAGTTGTCCAGAAGAAAGATCCGGGCGGCCACCTTGTCCGCCTCGGCCATTGCGATCCGAGCGAGCCCCGGAGGCACGCCCAGTTGGGCTAGGAGAGCGGCCGACGGGTCGCGCCGGCGCCGCTCGACGTGCGGATGCACGACGGCGGGAGCCTGTGGCTGGGCCGGAGGTGGCGAAAGGGCACGGCGACGCGGCGACGCAGCGGCGCTCGACTCACGCAGGCTCCAGTTGGGCACCTGGCTGCCTGGAGTGAACGGGCTGCGGCATAGCGGGCACTTGGCCTCGCGCACACCGTTCACACGCGCCGTAGGGAGGGCGTCGATGCACGCCCCACAGAACGAGTGGCCGCACGCGGGCAGCAGCGATGCGTCAGTGTAGCGCTCCAAGCAGATCGGGCATGCCATCGGGTCGCTCATCCGTTCCAGTGTGTTGCTCAGATTCCGAGCGCAGACCACGAGCGAGCACGCGAAACATGACGGCGAATGCTCAATTTCGCGTTCGTGCAGGGCTGCCTATACCGTCGGCGCAAACTCCATAATGGGTTTTGCCGGGATGCATACGGTAGTCAAGTCAAGTCAAGTCTATACATAAACAACAGACAACCATACAATGTACGGAAGCCTATCGAATGTGCTCCGGAAGCCAGCAGGGGAGGACGGGAGTCGATGGAGATGGCGGAGGGGAATCCATCTAGAGGTGACACGTCATAAATGCTGACATACGTGCCCTCGGAGAACAAGTAGGTTGACTTGACTTGACTTGACTTGACATAACGTAATGGAACATTTCATCTCCGAGGCCTAGTTCAGGGAGGACCGACATGGAGACGCCCTTCATTTCCGCCGGGCCATCGCGGCGCAAATGCCTCATCTGTGGCAGTCGCGCGCTGCGCGCCCTCTGGGTCGCCTTTTGCTGCAACACCGTCTTCACCATGTCGCAAGCCTTTGGCTCCATCATCTCGAATAGCAAGGCCTTGGGCGCCGACACGGGCACCATGTTTGTCGATTCCGGGACGTACCTCATCAACATCGCGGCCGAGTACTACCGCTCCAAGGGCGAGAGCTCGGAGCGCACTGCCGCTCTCGTCGACATCTCCGCGTCGGCCATCTCCGTGGTCGCGCTGGCCCTCGTGACCGCCTTCTTTCTTCACGATTCCATCACCGCTCTGCAAGAGGAGGACGCCGGCAGTGGGGACGCCGGCAGTGGGGACGCCGATGATGATGTGAACGGTATGGTAGTGACTCTCTTCACCACCGCCAACCTCATCATCGACATCACCATGATCGGCTCCATCCTGCTTCGGAACCGCGGCGGCTGGTGGGGCTTGCTCACGTGCAAGTGGCACGTGCGCGAAGCGGAGGTGACTTCATTTCAGAGCGTCGTGCCAGCCGGCGGACCACCGACTCGCGCGGGCCAGACGGTTCAAACAAATGCGCCGCAGGACGGTACCGTCGAGGAGAAGATTACCAAAACAGGCGACCTGAACGTAGTCTCGGCGCTCGCGCATGTATGTACCTCTCCGTAGCACCTCTTGATCGCACCTCTTGATTGCACCTCTTGACTGCACCTCTGATTGCATGTCTGATTGCCCTTCCGACTGCACCTCTGATGGCCACAGGTACTTGCGGATACACTGCGCACGGTGACGGAGATGTCGATGGGCATCCTGGTGTGGGCCGATCCGAAAGTTGACAGCGCCAAAGCGGACAACATCGCGGCCATCCTCGTGTGCACGACCATCCTGGCCATCGCCACGTACATCGCGTACGAGACCATCGTACTCATCCGTGAGGAGATTGAGATCAGGAGCAAGCCAGTGCCGGTGCTGACCACGACCTCGATCGTGCTCAGCACCCGCTAGGCGGTTAGTTCGTCGTCGATGCCGGCTGACACCGTGGCGGGACCCTGGGTCGGCGCGTCTTCCACAGCGCGTCTTCCACAGCGCGTCTTCCACAGCGCGTCTTCCACAGTGCGTCTTCCACAGTGTGTCTTCCACGGTGTGTCTTCCAGGTGATCAGTGTGTCTACCGAAGACACCCGCCCCGCCGCCGTCGGACACGACAGTTGCGAGGCGCGAGCTCCACCTCTCTAGTCCGGCCCGCTCGTGCGCATCTTATAGAAGTGTGTACACCGCGTGACCACGACGGCGGCAAAACGTACCTCGCTCCTAAACGTAAGGCCACTGTAAACGTAACACATGATGACATTCTCCCACGCGCTCGGAGCGCCACCGTAGCCGAAGGTCCGAACGGACTAAAACCCGGGTCGGACCGTGTACACTAGAGGATGCGGTCCGCTACACGCACGAGCGTGCGGCTTTGTGCGGCTCCGCCACGGGCGGCTCCGGCCGCTCCGCGCCATGCTCCGCTTACTGAGCGCGACGAGACCCTCCACCCATCGGGCGGATAAGCGCATTAACGTATGTAGCGTACTCGGTACTGAGGGCCGCAGTGGCGGGTCAGGGCGGCGGAGAGTTCCCCCCGCGGGGGGCCCCCGGCCGCTACGTAAAAAACTAAAATTCCCGCTCCCGGCGTGCGAACATCCCATGGAACATCCGTCGAGGAACATCTCCGCGGATTCTCGGTGCGAAACAGGACTTGCCTCTACTTGCCTACTTGCGCTAGAGGACCAAGCGCTACCGACTGCTCAAAGTGGCCCCACCAGGTGTACGACCTAGACCGCTGGACTTGACTTGACTTGACTTGACTTGACTAGGACTTGACTACGGCCTGGCCCCACCATTACGACCACTCCGCGCTGCGGCGGAGGCGCGCCGACTCAGGGGACGGCTCGCGCGCACCGACGACTGACGATGAAGCGCCGCGGCGGGCGCGGGGCTGCCGTTGGCATGGGCGTGGGCGTCGTCTCGGGCACCCGTTGGATGCCTCGCGGGGCTCCCGCCGGCGGTGGCGCGCTCATCACGGCGCTCGAGGAGCCCATCACGGCGCTCTGCCTCGGCGCGTCGGTAGGAGGCGGCGATGAAGGTCAACGGCGGTGCACCCGTCACGGCGCCCACCTCACGCATCCGGATCTGCTCATCACGGCGCCCCTGCTGCTGTTGCATCTGAAAGGCGGCCGTGGTCCCAGGGGGCAGCTGGAGCACGCGGTCCACGTAATTGGAAGGGGGCGGCGAAGCAGCCCTTCCATTTTGGGCCGAGGCGTCGTACTGGGCTGGTGCGTCGTACTGGGCATTTGGTGACCGAGGAGAAGCGCCGCCAGCCGGTAGGAGCATTCGTGGGGTCACAGAGACTACAAACGTATGCGTCTGCGGCTGATGCGGATCGGGCGCGGACACGTACCTGTGGGGTTCGGGCGCCGTGGTGAGCACTTGCATGCAGGGCGGCGGCTGAGGCGGATCGGGCGCGGACACGTACGTGTGCATCTGGGGCGGCGGCAGGTAGCCACCGAGGGGTGCCGAGTACGTTTTGACGAGCGAGGGTGGATCTCGTGCCCCGACGCACCTGATGAGTGACGCAATCAGAGAGGCCATCAGAGAGGCCATCAGAGAGGCCATCAGATGCCATCACGAACACTCAGACGCACCCGAGGAGGCCGCTGATGATGCCGACACCGAAACCACCGCCGCCTCGCGTGGCGCTCTCAATCGCCGGTGGGTGAAGAAACGCCCACCCTACAGATTGCAGCTCTTTCTCGCGCTGAAAGAGCGCCGTCTTGGTCGCTGCGAGCTCTTCCGCCATCGCACTCAACCGCTCGCGTGACTCATCGAGGGCTTCTCGCACCTGATGAGGGACGCCATCAGTCGCAATCAGGCTCACTCAGGGCTTCTCGCACCTGATGAGGGACGCCATCAGTCGCAATCAGGCTCACTCAGGGCTTCTCGCACCTGATGAGGGACGCCATCAGAGGCAATCAGAGCTCTTCCGCCATGGCATTCGCATTCAACTCAACCGCTCGCGCGCGCGCGCACCTGATGAGAGACGCCATCAGAATCACCATCAGAGTGGCAGTCATAGGCAATCAGAGGCAATCAGAGACCATCAGAGAGGCAATCAGTGAGGCAATCAGAGACCATCAGAGAGGCAATCAGTGAGGCAATCAGAGACCATCAGAGAGGCAATCAGTGAGGCAATCAGAGACCATCAG
>Ga0180442_102191_pt1 | contig 10608 bp, 9 predicted proteins | sample ChrtobMetP5_16mM_FD_119746 | JGI IMG/M metagenome (GOLD analysis project Ga0180442, IMG submission 119746) | Chrysochromulina tobin associated microbial communities from unialgal haptophyte culture, Seattle, Washington, USA - P5_16mM MetaG | ecosystem: Host-associated > Algae > Haptophytes >... | reverse complement strand
CCGACCGTCTCGTTCGGGCTGGGAAGGAAGTCGGAAATGGGCTCCATGCCGTTCAAGTTCGGATTGAAGATGGTCGGGATCGACATCATCACGCGGAGCTCCGGCGGAGCCGAGGGCACGTGCATCACTACACGATGAGCCGCATCATGCGTGCCTCGGCGTTCGCGCAACGCCGCCTTTGCCGCGTGGTTGCTAACGACCACGCGACTGCGCGCACACAAAGACCGCGCGTGTCAGGGGCTGCTGATGGAGGATTGCGAGGCGCGTGCAGGGGTCTGGACGCACTTGAGGATCGGAATGGGTTGGGGTGGTGCCTTTGTTGGCTGCGGCAGCTGCTCCTCGAGAGGAGTGACGGCCACCGTCCAGATGAGGTCTGCGGGCAGCGTGAGGTTCATGAGGGCGTCGTGGGCCGCATGGATCGCGATCGCGCGAAAACCTTCTTTTCCACTTTTGGAAGGGGAATGAAGCTGCGAATTTTCTCTGCATATTGTGAATCCGCTGCAATATAAAGAAGTTCGAGAAGGTCTAGAAGGTCCTGCCAAAGGATCCGAGCTACATGTAACGTAGCCTCAAACGCCGAGCCTTTCCCACGCCACACAGACGAGAATCGCACCGACGCCCACCGCACGCACGGCAGCTCCGTGCTTCGTGCTACGCCTCACTCGACGAGCTCGAGCCCCGCCCTCTCTATAGCGAGCCGGAGCTCTGCGGAGGGCGGGTGGAAGGCGACGAGCAGCTGGCGCACCGAGATTGAGCCCACATGCTCCGGGTCGAGCACAAGGAAGATCTCCTCCGACGCAGCCACCGCCGCCTTGTACGCTCTCTCGGCCCCGTCGGAGTGGGGTTCCCGAGCGGCGCCGTCCCGAGCGGCCCCGTCGGAGTGCGCATCGCCGTTGGCAGCCTCAGCAACGTCACCGGCCGTCTTCACTTCCGCCTCCGCCGCCACCTCCGCCGCCACCTCCGCCGCCTCCGCTGCCACCTCCGCCTCCGCTGCCCCCTCCGCCACCGCTGCGGCCTCCGCTGCGGCCTCCGCCTCCATGGCGGCGATCAGATCGTCGGTCAGTGCTTTCGTCCTGGCCGCCACGACCGCATCCTCCGGGAGCACACGTGTTCGTCCAGACCGTTGTAACGGCGGCCTCTTCGGGTGCGCGCCGCGCTGTATTGAGCGCTCAGGAGAGCGCGTGAACCCGATGGGCGCGGCAAGCCCCAAACCGGCCATCGGGCTGCCGAGCAGGAGCAGCCTTGCAAGGTCGGTTGCACTTATGTATCTATCGAGGCACATGGCGCACAGCGAGGTGCTCTCGGCCGCCGAACTGGGCACCCCGGCCTCGGCGGCAGCAATGGCAATCGAATGACTCTTGTGCACGAAGCCTTGGCGGCGCTGCACCTCATCATGGAGCTGCAGCAGTCGCATCACGTCCGTTCAGTGGCACTCAGTGGCACTCAGTGGCAATCAGTGGCAATCCGTGGCAGTCCATGGCAATCCATGGCAATCAGTGGCAATCAGTGGCAATCAGCGCACCTGCAGCAGTCGCATCACGTCCGCTTCAGAGCATGGAAGGTCTCGGATGAGCGCCTCGAGCACCTCCTTGCGCTTGCTCTCGCGCTGCTCGTGCATCGCCAGGCGCTGTGCCGGGGGCTCCTCCTGCATCGATGTAGGTGGCAATCAGTGGCAATCAGTGGCAATCTGTGCCGGGGGCTCCTCCTGCATCGATGTAGGTGGCAATCAGTGGCAATCAGTGGCAATCTGTGCCGGGGGCTCCTCCTGCATCGATGTAGGTGGCAATCAGTGGCAATCAGTGGCAATCAGTGCCGGGGGCTCCTCCTACATCGAGAGCATGAGCTCGTCGGGGTCCCACACGGCAATCAGTGGCAATCAGTGGCAATCAGTGGCAATCAGTGGCAATCAGCGCACCTGCATCGAGAGCATGAGCTCGTCGGGGTCCCAGACGGCGGTAGTGGCCTCGGCGAGCACCGCATACACACCCGCAATGTCCTGATGAGGGGGCGCAATCAGCGCTCATCAGCCGCACTCATTCGTCATCAAGATTCGAGTGCTTCGGCACTCGCCGCCCACCTGATGAGGGGCGCAATCAACGCTCATCAGCAGTCGCAATCAGCTCACCTCTGTCTCTTTAAGGCGCGGCTCGAAGCGACGCAGCAGCGAGAGGGATGAGGCGACGAGCGTGTCCACGCCGCCGCCCGCGAGCACCACGTCCCACATGCGCAGCAGCGTGGCGGTGGGCAGCACGTTCGCGTACAGGCAGAGCCACCACTGCGAGGCGAGGATCTCGAGAGGCACCTGCATGCAATGAGGGTGGCAATCAGCATGCGATGAGCCACCACAGCGAGGCGAGGATCTCGAGAGGCACCTGTATGCAATGCACTCAGACGCACTCAGACGCACTCAGACGAACTCAGGCGCACTCAGACGAACTCAAAGGAACTCAGAGAGATCGAGAGGCACCTCGAGCTTGACAAAGTGCGCATGCAGCGAAGGGAGCTTCTCCTGTACCAGCGTCACGAAGGCGGCCGTGTCGATGCGCAGCCCTGTGGGGAAGGGGAGCGCCGTGGTGAGCACTTGCATGCAAGGCCTCCTGACTCGCGCGCGCCGCGCACCGCTCATATCGCGTGTGTGGTAGTCCGCCACCACCGTCCGACAGAGGGCCACCAAGAGCCAAAACGCGCCCTCCTCATCCGCCACCAACAAGAAGATGGCCACAATAAAGTTGAGTGACTGGCAGTAGCCGACCGAGACGTTGTACGACGCATAGGTGAGGAGCACACGCCGCAGTGCCTCGCGCAGCCCTGTGGGGGATGCGAAGGCTCGATGCTGTGGGAAAGTGCGTGGCAGGTCGCGCTCGATTTGCTTGCTCACCTGATGAGGGGAGCAATCAAGAGGTCATCAGAGGTCATCAGAGGTCATCAGTGGCAGGTCGCGGTCGAGCTGCTTGCTCACGTCGCGGTCGATGGGCGCCTCGCCCATCTCGGCGCGTCGTACGAGCTCCCGATATGGTACTGCGGAGGCGAGCATCAGGTCGCGTGCCCCCGAGAGGCACAACCAAGCGTGGGGCCGATGCTGGAGGGGCACACGGCCGAATTTCGAGCGCGCGAGCTGCGCGGCCTCGGCGGGCAGCGAGCCATCGACGCCGGTGCGGCGCATCAGGGCGTTCCATTGAGAGAGCCACATGGTGCTATCGCGCCCGGTGGACACACGCACGCGATGGAAGGCGAGCACGTGCGCCATCGGGACCTGGAACCCGTACACGTCGAGCGGGAGCGTTGCGTCGGGCACGTCGAGCGTCGGGCGCCACGTCACGCGCACGAGCAGCGTGCCCACGGGAGAGGCGCCGTGGTGGGCGCCGTGGTGGGCGCCATCATGAGCGCCGACATGGGCGCCGTCGTGGGCGACTCCTCGTGTGGGCACACTGCTGCCGTCGGCGGCGGAGACGCCCACCACGGCGCCGTCGGCAGCGGGAAGGCTCGTCGCGGCGCTGCCGTGAGCGCCCACGGCGGCGCTGTCGGTGCCGTTCACGGGCACACCGCCATTGCCCGATGGGGTGAGGGCGACGGGGCGTGAGAAGGCGAGCGCCTCGTGAGGGGAGGCGCCGTTGTGAGCACTTGCATGCACGGGGAGTGTGAAGAGGAGCGCCTCGTGAGGAGAGGCGAGCACCTTGGCTAATGCGAGCTCGGCCACCCCAAGCGCCGCCTCCGCCTCCTCCTCCTTCTTCCCCAAGTCACCTGGCCTCAAGCTCGCCTGCAGGTCGGGACGGTAGCTCGCCTGCAGCAGCTCGGGCGACCGGCGCCCAGGGGCCTCGTCGCGCGAGATGAGCTTGAGCTTGAGCTGGATCGCCGAGATCGCCGACGGCGCAACCGTGTGCGGCACGGGCCACCACATCCAGTGCGCAAACCGCCACGACCAGGCCGCATCGGGAGTGGCTGAGTCCGGCGTGCCGGCCGCGCTGCAGGTGTCGACACTCAGGCCGACCTCACACAAACCGACTGCCTCCACCCGAACGCCCAGCAGCACGCTAGCCGCCGGCATCGCAGCCGGCGCTGCAGCCGGCGCCGCGCCTGACGAAGCCGGCGCCGCGCCTGACGAAGCCGGCACCGCGCCTGACGAAGCCGGCGCCGCGCCTGACGAAGCTGGCACCGCCTCACCGGGAGAGACGCCGTGGTGAGCACTTGCATGCACGAGTGGGGCGTCATGCGGGGCGTGGAGGGAGACGATTTGAATCTGGAGCAGCCCGGGAGAGTTCTCAACGCGAAGCCTCGCCGCGAGCTCTGCCGAGGCCGCGGAGTCCAACTCATCAGGGCGCGGAGGCTCCGGGCTGATCTGCGCCACAATCTCCGAGAGCGAGGGCAGCCGGCGCAGCAGCGAGGCCATCGCCGGCGGGCGCGCCGCCGTGGGCGCGCCGCTGGTCGCTCCGGTGCGCCGGTGCCGACTGAGCTGCCGCGGCGGGCGCGCGGCGGCGAGGGCCACGCCGGCGCCGGCGCCGTCTTGGGCGGAAGTGCACCCGTCGCCGGTGCCGCCCAACACAGCGTCTGTGCCCAACACAGCGCCGGTGCCGCCCTCCACGGCAGGTGCGGGCGCTGTGTTGGGCGCCTGCGCTGTGTTGGGCGCGGTGACCGACGGCGGCGGCGCCGCCGCCCCGTCCGCCGCCAGCCAGCGATCGCGCCCCCGGCTCCATCGCGAGAGGCCCGGGGAGATGGTCTCGAGCACAGTCTGGATGTCGGAGTCGTGCACGGCGTCGCCGATGCGGTGCCTCCCAAATTTGGGACTGTCCTCGCCGCTCTCGCACGAGAGCGGCGAGGCTCCTTCGACGGCCGAGGGCGCGTCGTCGCTGGCGCCTCCCGCAGCCGAGGGCGCGCTGTCGTGAGCTCCTTCGGCACGTGGCGCCCGCGACGGCGCGCCCTCGGGGGAGGAGCCGCCGCCTCCCTCGCCCTCCGTCGCCGTGAGCGCCGCCGTGAGCGCCGTCGTGAGCGCCGTCGTGAGCGCCGTCGTGGGCGCCCCCTCTCCTTCCAAATCGGGCGAGTCGCGTCCCGTCGCGAGGCCGGCTGCCGACGGCGCCGGCGCACCCCCCGTGACCGTCTTCCGGCGTGTGGGGAAGTAGGTGCCGAGCTTCTTACTCACCGCGGCGGCGGCCGCGGCGGCCGCGGCGCTGGCTGCCGCGGTCGCACTTTCACTCGCAGACCTCGATCCACTCACCGGCGGCGGCCGTAGGCTCGCCTGTAGGTCGGGCGGCTGCGAGGGTGGCGGCGCCGGGAGCGGCGCCGGGAGTGGCGGCGGGGTCATCGCTCTAGAGGATGGCGGCGGCGGTGGCGGTGCCCCCACGTCGAGGCTGTCGATGCCAATGGCGCCAAAGTCCTCCATTGTGGACGCGTCTGAAGGCGCGAGCGTGGGCGTGCTGCTGTTGCCACCGTCGGCTCCCGTCTTGGCCGCGGGCCCATCCTTTTTGCCGAACTGGCGCGAGAAAAGGGTCGACACGGCGGAGCCGACTACGTTCTGCACCTGCGCGAACGTCGTGCGCTCCGCACCCGCGTCTGGTGGGTTCTGTGCCTGCGCCTGGATCTCCTTGGCGAGCTCGGCGGGTGTCTTGAGCTGCTGGGCTGGGCTGGCGTATGATGACACTGCGGCGGCCATCCGCGCCTGCAGCCCGTGCTCGGTCGCTACACGCCGCGCGACGACAAAGGTCACCTGGTCAAGGCCAGAGATGACCTCGCTGATGCTGTCGCCGATGTTGATGGGCGTCGTGTTGACGGCGATGAGGCGATCGCCGACGCGCAGCGTGCCATCCTCAGCGGCGAGACCGTCCGCGTCGATGCGTAGGATTACGTTCGCCTCGTTTAACGACAGGCCAAACTTACGGCTGCTGATGGCGAAGTTGAAGGACGTGACCACTGCGACGAGGCGTGACTCCAAAGCGCGCGCCTCGAGCCAGCGAAGCTCCTCGATGATGATCTCGCGCTCGATCTCGTCGCGCATGCGTCCGTTCGTGAGCAACCGGATGGCCCCGACGCTCTGCGACGAACCGAAGATGACTCCCCCGCGTAGTGCTGTCGCGGCAATCAGAAAATCAGACGAGTTCTCAATCGGCAAGTTCGAACACCGCAGTTCACACCTCGACAAAAAGGGCATCCCCGGACCTCTACATCTATCTACAATCGACCACGCAGGGATTCCCCCGGCGCGCACTCGCAGAACACATGCCCTGCTCGCCGTGCGGCGCCAAGATTCGACACTGTGTGCTTCTGTGCGCGCGCGGTGTCTCGTCTGAACGGTAGAAGGCAACCAATGGGGGCGCCCTCGTGCCCTCGTACAGCCCGTGGAGGGCGCCACTAATTCCATTCGCCAGCAGGTGTACATTGCGGGTACATTTCCGTCGCTCACGCGCCCAATACCATCGAAATTGACATACAGGCGCATCAAGGGGTCGTTTGGGGTCGTCGCCGTGTCAGAAAAGAATGCAACCCTGCTCGGTATCAGGCTCGCTGTTGGTGATACATCCCCAGGCTGCGCGTTTGCTGGGCTCGATGCAAGCGCATGGGCACATATAACTGCGGCCGTGACTGTGAGTGCTCAGTCCACGCCATGCGTCACTCACGAACATAACGACATTCTTGTGTCTCACGGCAACCACTTTACCTGGGGGAGGATTTCGGCGAAGGGCTTCCTGCCGTTGAGACGGATACGCCTCGCGGCAGCCATTGAAGGCGACATTCTGGTACGGCAGCACGTACTCTGGATGCGGCTTGCCGTGAAGCTGAGAGTTGGCGAAGACCAGCTCCAGCTCACACGCATGGTTCAGGTGGGAGCGCCCCAACGGCGGCCAGCAGGAAAAGTCCCCGATGGGTTCGAATCCCAGCATGCGTGAGGTGTTCACAACCTCGCTGCATCGTGGCTGGTTCTCATACAAGCTGCGACAGTCGTCGGACACCACCTCAAGTTGAAAGCGTGCCACTCGCCTGTGCAACAGAGGCCCAGCGGACTGTATGATGGCCAAGTCCATCCCCTGAGCGTCAATCTTGAGAAAGTCCACACGCGTGCCCACCCAGCCTAGCACAGTTGACAGCGGCACTGTCCAGACAGCACGCGTCTCCTTGATTTTACGGCACCACTCCCCGAAGTCGATCCGATGCGCCACGGAGAGAAGCGACGAGCACCCACCTGCTGCGTAAAACGTTCGCTGCTCGCCACCCGGCGGTGCAGGCGCCACTGCGATGGGAAGGATGATCCCTCGATCGTGATGCTTTCCAAGCGGCTCCAACGTGTCCACAACACTCTCTTGCGGCTTGCGGCGTGTGAGCGCGCGTGCGTACTTGTCGATGAGCGGCTCAAGCGTCAGTAGAAACGCGTCAGGCAGTTGTGGAAGCAGCTCCACGTCCAAAGTATTGCGGTCTGACGAACCAATCTCCAGAAGCATCGGGCTGGCAGTGGAGGGGATGTCGATGAGGACACCATTCACCAATGTGGCAGCATGCACTGGGACTATGAGCGGCGTCGCGACTCCTGCCCAGTGGCTCTCGTTGGTGCCCTTGACAATTGCGGATGTGAAGCCAAAACCGTGGGTCAGATTGTCCAGATCGCATTTGTGGAACCAGCTGCAGTCGCCTTGCTCCTTTGAATAGCTGATAAAGTTGCACCGTGCACATCGCAGGCATCTCAGTGCACATTGATTGATGTTGGTAATGCCCGAAGACGCGTGATTTGAAGCTGTCACAGTTGCAGACCTTTATGCCGTTGGTGCAATCGATGCCCCGGGCTTCATCTGTGACGTCGCAGTAACCAAAGCGCTTAGAGCCAGCATCGTATTGCTTACTGCCTGCGACGCAAGGTGAAGCGCCGACAAGGAGGAGAGCAGCACGAAGCCAGGGAGCGGGCATATGTGCTCGCTCAGAGAGCCATCTTTTCTTGGAAGTGGTTGCGCGTCGTCACCCTGCTCAGAAAAAATGGCCGCAAGCAAGCAACTTTGCATGCAGTTCACACCACAAGTTCAGCTCCCGACTAACTCAACTTCGGGGCTTGCACAAGTGCGCCCTCGTGGGTTCATCTCGGGTCCAGTATTCATACACGAAGAGAGGGCTCCCGAAATGCGCGCGGTGGCCGCCCGAACGAGCGCGTTCGCCGCATCCGTCGCGTGCGCACGCCGTGTTCTGTGCACCAGGGAGCCTGCCACGTCTTCGATCCATGCATTGAGCGGCACGCGCCTTGATGGCACGCCGCTAAAATTCGACTCCCTTGCAGGAAAGCCATTTCTTCTCCTGAACGTGGCATCCGAATGAGGAGACACGGAGCTGGTCTACAACCAGCTGAAGATGTGGAAACACCAGCTCGGCGCGACCTTTTCAATCGTTCTCTATCCGAGCGACGAATTCGGGGCGCAGGAGCTTCCGGAGCATGAGTTACCATGCTTCGTCTCGAAGTTTCTGACGCTGGACAGAAATGTCCACCTCATGGCCAAGGTGGTGGTCAATGGTGAGCAAGCCGACGCGGTCTGGCGATGGCTCAAGACCTTTTATCCTGGCGACGTCGAGTGGAACTTTGACGCCCTATTCCTGGTCGATCAGACCGGGGAGCCCGTCGGCCGATACACCGCGCGGGAGCTTCCGCGAGTTGAGGCCGACCTGAAGTACTTGCTCACGCAGAGCGGCTCGGAGTAAGCTTCCGTCGACTCCCTCAAAGTGTGCAGTGTCGCTCGCTATGAAATTGGCTGTCGTCAAGCGCGCAACCTCACTGAGGCGCGCCGCAGCCGATGGAGGCTCAATAATTCACGAACTCCTCTCTCAGGGAGTAAATCGCGGCACGTGGGGTCGACTCGGCGGGCCGGCACAGCGGGAGGGCCGGCCGGACGCCTCATACACCGGGTAATTTTACCGGACGCGGTACGGAAGATCAAGATTCCATTGGGATTTTGATGCGTCTCATCAAGTTTGAGGATTGAGCATGCTGCTCAACTACCTCTGTCATAGCTCACAGCTTAGCTCATACCGAATTTAAGAGCGCGTGTTGACGCGCCTGTTCGCCACCTCTGCGCGTTCGAGAGTGCGTTCGACTAAACGTGGTTCTAAAGTGGAATTATAGTCCACACGATACACGAACCGATGGCCCGAATGCCACGACACTCAGCTTCTACTACAATCAATAGTACACGTTCAGTCCGCTTCATCCATCAGCCCGACGCAGGCGATCCTAAATTTCTTACGTTCAGACTGGGTCTCGGTACTGCTGCTGAGGAGTTGCACCGTGCGGTTCGGCAGGAGACGCGTCGCCGGGCAGCACCTGCTCTGCCTCTGATTCATTGTGCAGTGGTAGATGCAGTGGTAGGTGCAGAGGCAACGCCTCCAAAAGGTGCGCTCGCGGCTGCGGCTGCATCACATCGCCCTCCTTGCTGAGTGCGGAGAAGCATGCGCGATGTGCCGGGGACATGCTGGCGAGCACACAGATCTGTCGCACGCGCGTGCACAGGCTGAGCAGCTGCGCAGTCTGCCATCTGCACGACTGGCAGCACTCGGCGGCGTCGTGCGCCGCTGCGACAGGTGTCGGGCCAGGCACATCCTCACAGCGGGAAGCGAGGCTCAGCAACTGCTGCAGCCTGTGCAGGTGCGACTCGTCCGCGAAGCACTTGGACTTGAACTCGGCCATCGCGAGCTCGACCACTTCGGCCAACTGATCGCGCGCCCTGCATCCGGGCAACACGCCGACGATGGCAGCCAGATGCGCATACGACGTCTCAGTTAGATAACGCTGTTGTGCCACAAGCACGCCGATCCTCGTGTAGTGCAGCGACGCGGTGGCCCTCGCGGTCGACGCGAGTGAGGTGATGTCTTCGGAGGGCAGTAGGCTGCATACGGCCTCGAGCACCTCCGTGGGAAGGCTGAGGAGCGACGTAGGCGGACGGCGCATCAGGGGCGAAGATTGCCGATGCTAGGACTGCCGAATGTGGAGGAATGTGAATCGAAGATGCTCACCTTTCGTCGAACTTCACGCCTACTTCGAACGAAACTCTAGATTTGTGTAAGGGTTGCGGTGTTCAGGGGGGTCGGTGACTACCACAGGCCGGCAAGCATATAGGGGACAGAGTCGCCTCACCACGCCCCGCCCTTCGCTCCGTTTCGCGAGATGCAATCTCGAAACCCACCTCGGAACATCTGCACACAATCGCAGCTTCGCGCACTCACGATCACATCCAAGACACCACTATGCTCTCCTGCGTCCTCGCTGCCTCCCCCGCTCTGATGCTCGGCCCGGTCGCCTCGCCAGCCCTGCGCCACGCATCACCCGTGATGCAGCAGACCTTCCAGCGCGAGCAGGTCGGCTACGGCACCGCGATCTACACTGGCGGCGTCGTGCCCACGCGCAATGCGCCCGTCAAGGCCGACTCCACCATCCTCGTGCAGGGAGGCTCGCTGCGCACGTGGTCGTACCGCTCGCCGTCCGTGGAGCAGGTGCAGGTCGTCCTCAGCACCGAGGGGCGCCCGCTCGATGCCGACATCGAGCTCTGGCACGGCCCCGACAACACGCCATGCAAGATGCGCGTGTATGTCGAGAACGGCCAGCTCCGCCCCTTCTCGGCGGTGATCGAGACGCCGCGCGGCCCGAACACCGTG
>Ga0180442_102181_pt1 | contig 10628 bp, 8 predicted proteins | sample ChrtobMetP5_16mM_FD_119746 | JGI IMG/M metagenome (GOLD analysis project Ga0180442, IMG submission 119746) | Chrysochromulina tobin associated microbial communities from unialgal haptophyte culture, Seattle, Washington, USA - P5_16mM MetaG | ecosystem: Host-associated > Algae > Haptophytes >... | reverse complement strand
TTCACACATTCATTCATGACCACTCGGGATCCACATTATCTTCTCTCCTAGCATGTTTACACACATTCAGGACACGATCCTACTTTCAGCCCCAAAATCCTACGCCGGCCATATGATCTATTCAAGGACAGTTGTGCTGTTCTGCTGTATCCCGTCCCCGCGGAGACTGCCGCCGACCGGAACGAAGCGTCCGACCGTGAGCACACGCGCAACAATGCACGCCGCATGCGCGCCTGGTCGAGAGAGTCGCATCGCCCATGTCACCCTCGCGCCCGCTGCCCCGTGCATCCGCGGACGCAGCGCGTTCACTCACTACCATCGTTGGCCACCGCCGGCTGCACCTCCGCCGAGTCCATCATCGCGGCGGCGAGGGCCGCCCGCTGAAAGGCGCGCGCGCTTCGGCCGCCCGCCGCCGCCGACACGGCTGCCTCGGTAGAGGTGGGTAAAGTCGTGCCGATGCTTACCCCAGCGTCGGACATCGCTGCGGCGATGGCCGCATCATCGACGGCCAAGTCGGCTCGCGCGCCGGTGATGGCTTTGGCGCCGTCCTCCTCGGTGGGTGGCGGCGGCGGCGGGTTGGCGGCGGCCTCGGCGGCAGCGGCCGCCTCGGCGGCAGCCTCTACCTCGGCTTGTTGTATCTCACCATGGAGCTTCATGATGGCCGCCGTCCAAGGCGTGAGGCCGCGCTCGGGGCGCGCACTGTTCTTTGCGTGGCCACTCGCCTCCTTTCGAGCTGCCTCCTTGGCTGCCGCCTCGCTGGTGTCGCCCGCCTCCTTGAGCGCGGTGAGCGCCTTGAGTAGCGCCAGGTCGACTTTAGCTTTGCTTCCTTTAAGGGACTGCATCGCCTGCTCGACGCTGATGCGCTCGAGAGTTCGCGCATCCTCAGCGGCCGGCGCGACCACCTCGGGCTCGGCGGGCTCCTTGCCCTTCTTGCGCCCCCCGCCACCGACGCTCCCGTCGCCGCCCTTGTCGCCCTTGTCGCCCTTGCTGCTGCGCCGCGCCGCCTTGAGCGCCTCCGCCGCCGCTGCGGCCTCCGCCGCCTCTGCCGCCGCCGCCGCTGCCTTGGCCGCTTGAACGTCTGAGACGCGCGTGCGTCGGGACGGCCCAGCGGACGCGTCTGCCATGGCCGCCGCGTCCACATCCGCACTGGCCGCCTCCTTGGCTCCCTTGGCCACCCCTGCCTTGCTTGCCGCCGTCTCATCGGCCGGCAACGACGTGCGGCGCAACCACTTGATGCCGGCCGACTCCTCCTCGACCGGCGCAGCGGTCTCCAGCTGGTCCAGCTTGGTCTCGGAGTGCTTGGGCTTCTTCTCCTTGGGTGGCATCTTGCGCCACTCCTTGCCTACGAGCGGCGCGGTGAAGACCTCGATGAACTCCTCGTCCGGCTGCCCGTCCGCACCATCCACCATGACTGAGAAACGCCCCTTGCCGCCTGCAAGCAGCTCGAGTACGGACGCCTGCCGCCACTCGATTTGCCCTTTGACCTCTTCGACCTCGACCTCGACGCGCTCGCCCACGCGCACGAGGTGGGGCACGGGCGGCTGCGGCTTGGGCCGGTACGGTGACGTGAGCGTATACAGCCTCCCCTCGGGCGCATCGGAGGTGAGCAGCGCGAAGTGGTAATACCAACGGCCGTTCGAGTCGCGCCCAAGCATCTGGGGGCGCGCGAGCTCAATCTCCGCGGGCGCCATTCGCTTGTACACGTCACGGTCGGTGTCGAGCATCTGCTCGGCGATCCCGTGCAGCAGGCACGCGCGCTGTGCCAGCGAGAGCGCCATCATCCCTCCGCTCTTGAGGGCCGCCGACACGTTCGCCAGCGGCCCCAGACGGTCGATGATCTCCCTGAGCCCGTAGCCCTCCGAGTACGGTAGATCCCATTCCTCTACCTCTTCGCCACGCGCCTCCTGCCGAAGCACCTTATGGAGCTGGCGTGCCCACGCGTCCACCCGCTGCGCCAGCTGCCCCGCGAGCGCCGCGCCCGAGGGCGGGCCCGTCTTGCTCGGAGTCACAAATTGGCCATTGCGCACCGTCGAGTGTCGAAGCATGGCGTCGACCGACACGCGCAGCAGGATGGATGCATGAGGGAAGGCGAGGAGCCCGATCTCAAACTCGAGGAGCGAGAAGCCCGGCGCGTTCGCGAGCGCCGGGATCGCGAGCGGCGTCGCGAATGCCGTCACGAAGGCGCTGAGCGAGACCGCGTCGAAATCGAGTCGAAGTGTCTCTAGAGCGGGCGTGTCGATGCTCTCGCTCGCCCATGCCTCTGCCTCGGCGATCAGCCGCTCGCGCCGCTCGCGCGCGGCGCGAGCCTTTTGCGCGTCGGACTCGGCCGCCAGCCGCTGCTTGAATGACTCCACCAGCCGCAGCGTCGAGACCGCCTGCACCTGCGTCTGCCGGCGACCCGTGAACGAATTGGCCGATGGGGCCACCTCCTCGCGAGGGCCGAGGACCGCGGTCGGTGCGGCAAAGAGCGAGGCGGCGTCGCGCAGGTAGCGCGGCAGCAGCGTGATGTTCTGCTCGAAGACCGCGTCCAGCCGCTCACACTTCTTCGACACCGGTGACCGGTCCGGGTGGCCCTGCGTCAGGTAGCAGCTCGCAAACACGTCGCGCACGGCCACCGCAAACTCACCCAGGCCCTTGTACGCGCCCGCAACCACCCTGGAGCGTACGGTGGCCAGATGGCTGCGAGGGGGGGGGGGGGGGGGGGGGGGCGGGGGGGGGGGGGGGGGGGGGGGGGGGGGGGCGGGCACGGCGCGAGCGAGGGGCGCGTGAGAGGCAGCCGGGCACGGCGGGCGTTCGGACGGGCGACGAACCAGTCGAGGCCGTTCTCCTTGGCCTCGGCCGGATCGGTAAATGGGCGCGCGAAGGAGAGGTACTTGGGGGCAAAGAGCTCGCGCAGGATGCGCAGCATGGCCTCGAGGTCGGGGGTGATCTCAAGGCCCTCGGGGAGGTCCCACTCGCGCTCCTCGGCCTCGGCCGCGAGCCGAGCTTGCTCCTTGGCAAGCCGGGCCTCCTCCGCCTTGCGCCGCGCCTCGTCCTCGCGCTGCGCTCGGGGGCTGCTGCTACCGGCTGACCCGCCGACAGCATAGGCGCCGGTGCGCCGCGATGAGTTCCAATCGAAGTAAACCTCGTCCTCGTATCCCTTCTTGGGCTGCCTCACACGGACTGAGGCGTAGTATTGCGCATGCGCGCCATTGTGCATCGCAACCTCTGGCTCAGGCTCCTCTGGCAACACAGACGACGACCCGCCGAAGCAAGCGTCGCCCGTGCGCTGCCTCTTCACAACTGCATCGTGTGCACTCGACACATCACTTTCGGCACCCGCATCGGCCGCCGACACGAGATCCAATAGCGCGCTCATAGCGCGTCGCAGGCAAACTTCACAACGGTGCGTCGCAGCTGTGAATGAACCTTGATGGAAATAATCCATCGAGTCAAGACCTTCGTGGATTATTTTGATTCTTGGAGGATCTCGCTGACGAGGTCGCTCGAGAGAAAATTGCTTCACTACGATGTCGTTCGTCATCTGTGTCGTCGTGCTCGGCATGGCTGCCGTGCCGCAGCACACGTACTCAGCGCACACGTACGCGCTCACTCCATCATCCCCACATCGCTGCTTGGCGCCTCGGCTAGGTTCCAAGGTCGCACGCAAGGCGGCCGCGGCCTTCGAGGAGTATGAGATCAGCGATATCGGTGGCACATCGCTCGTGTTCCCGCTGCCCAAGAATCGCGTTGCCATTCGACTGCACAAGAAATTCGCTGGCAAGGGTGGCGTGGCCATCTCCAAGGCGCCACCGGAAGCGCTACCGACCGGCCTCAACGTCGAGTACCCGGGGCTGAGAATGCTGCACCTCAGCCCTCTTGTCCTCTCCATCGATAACTTTTTCACGCCCGAGGAGTGTGACGCCTACCGCGCTCTGAAAGAGCAGCCGGAGACGCACAAGCTGGCCCAGTCGGCCACGTTCAGCACCATGACCGCGAGCGCGCGCACCTCGACGACGTGGTTTGTGCGCTACCAGGATGCACCGCAGCTGTTGGCCAAAGCATCGAGTCTGCTGGGCGTGCCGCCGACGCACTTTGAGGAGCCGCAGCTGGTGCACTACGCCTCGGGCCAGAGCTTCAGCTGGCACTACGACGCGGTGCCGCCCACGCTGCTCGCCAATGGCGGCCAGCGCCTCGCAACGTTGCTCGTCTATCTTGATGACGTGCCCGAGGGCGGGCGCACGGCGTTCCGCGACTTGCAGGCTGGAGGCACCGGCGCCGACGGGCGGCCCGCGCGCCTCGAGGTGGCGCCCAAGCGCGGCCGCGCGCTGCTCTTCTTCCCGAGCGCCCCCGACGGCGCGCCCGACGAGCGCACGCTGCATGCAGGCGAGCCGACGGGCCACGAGAAGTGGATCGCGCAGCTTTGGCTCCATGAGCGTCCCTACAAGCCGAATGTGCCAAAGGGCAGCAGTCACGAGGAAGCGAGCCCGTTGATCGGCGCGTTCGCGGCCGCGCACGGGCTGACGGTTGTGGTGTAGCCAAAGGACCCGGCCGCAGACCGGCAACTACAAAAACTTTTGTAGATCTTCCCTGTGAATAATGAACAGGGACGAAAGGGGCTACAATAGTATCGAAGTCAATGAAGGCAAGTCGGCCTCTGTTGGACTCGCGTGTACGTGTGCGACTCTCTAGCTTCCACGCGCACGTACGACAGCTGAGCTCCGCAGCGAGCGGTGGACCGAAGGCCTCTTACCATGCACGCGTAGCCCGGGGCGACTTGCGCTCGGACGACAAGCAGGAGGCAGCGCTTGTCCATCTGCAGCGGCTCCACCAGGAGCTCGTCGGCTGGAAGCCGCGCCCGCCGCCACCGCCGCCACCACCACCGAAGGGGAAGACTTGGCGCGGACCACAGTTTGATGCATACGGTCAACCCGTCGGCGGTGGGGCCATGTACACGGGCGTGGCCAACAAGGAGAAGGACAGCGGCGGCGGCAGCATGTGGTCGTCGATCAGCTCCATGTTCGGAGGTGGCAAAAGCGGCGGCAGCGACAGCAGCACCTCGAGCGAGCCCTCGCTCGGCAATGTCGGAGACATTCCGCGCGGCGTGTACATGTACGGCGGCGTAGGGTGCGGTAAGTCGCTCCTGATGGACACGTTCTTCGAAGTCGCGCCGCTGGACCCATCGCGCAAGCGCCGAGTGCACTTCCACGAGTTCATGCTCGAGATGCACCGGCGGATGCACGAGCTGCGCCAGGCGAACCCCGATATGGGCGATCCGATGCCGTACATTGCCTATGACATCTCTAGTGCCACAAGCCTCATCTGCTTCGACGAGTTCCAGGTGACGGATGTGGCAGACGCACTCGTTATGCGAAGGCTCTTCCGGTACTTGTTCGCACATGGGCTGGTGCTGGTGGCGACGTCCAACCGGAAGCCCGACGAGCTCTACAAGAACGGCATCCAGCGCGCCTCCTTCCTGCCCTTCATCGCGGACCTTAAGGAGCGATGCTACGTGCATGACCTCGCGTCAGGCACCGATTACCGCACGCTCGCTGCAGTCACGGCAACCGAGGGCGGCACGTACCTGCACCCCCTCGGGCCTCAGACGAAGGCGAGGATGGACCAGCTCTTTGCCACGATCTCTAAGTCGTCCGCGCCCAAGCCGCATACAGTGCGGCTTCGAGGCCGCGAGCTCTACGTGCCCGCGGCCGCCAACTTCGTCGCACGCTTCTCTTTCGCGGAGCTATGCGGCAAGCCCCTCGGAGCGGAGGACTACATTGCGCTATCGGCAGCGTTCCACACGGTGATCGTCGAGGACGTACCCAAGCTCTCACTCGCCGAGATCAACCAGGTGCGCCGTCTCATCACGATGGTCGATGCCTTTTATGACCAGCACGTGCGCCTCATTCTCTCTGCCGAAGTGCCCGCCGAGCAACTCTTTGTGCCGGAGCAGCGGCAGGCGCCGAGCACCTCTCACGGCGACCTCCTCGGCACGGCGGCGTACGTGCCGAGCGCGCACGACGAGGTCTTCGCCTTCGACCGGACGCTCTCGAGATTGCTCGAGATGCGCTCTCATCAGTATCTCGTGCGTGCCAATACGCCCGGTGTGGGCGCACATGCGCTCGCTGTGACGAACCGCGTGCCCGTGCTCGTGTACGAGGCGGGCTCGAAGCTGAACAAGGACGATGCGGTCGAGCTTTTCAGCAACTACGACGTCGACGCATCGGGCGAGCTCGAGCTCGCCGAGGTGCGCATGCTCATTCAAGACCTCTCCGAGCGTCGTCGCGGGCACCGAAACGTTCCTGAGGAGGAGGTGGTTCGCGCCATGGACTTGATGGACGCGGACGGTAACGGCACCGTCTCGCTCTACGAGTTCACCGACTACATAACCAAGACGCTCGGCGGAAATATCCGCGCCGCCTCCACCCTGACCGACTTCAACAGCACGGGCGCGTCGAAGGACGGGGAGCCGGAGACCTCACAGAGCGGACGGATCTCCCGCTCAGCTTGAACTCAAGTTCGTACATCAAACGCAGCCTCGGCCGCGCGAGGCGTGCATGGCTGGTCAACCTATTTTACTAGCTATGCCCTATACGCTGATATTGTAGATGTGGAAATGTTGCGTTGCTGTTGCACATGTACTTTATCCTTGCGCCTAGACCCTTGATCCCTTGTCCATCGCACTTGTACGTTACCATCGACGCATGCATCACCAACTTTTCAATCAGTCATCAAAAAAAAGCTCACGAAAAACGAACGACATTCGGTGTGCAGAGGCCTCGTCAGCGCAATGCTGACCGAGAGTATGCGCCCGGACAGCGCACCGCAGCGGCGGGTCCGCTTGGCCTCGGAAAACGAGATCGAGAAAGACGCCGGGCGGCCTGGCTCCGCACCGGAAGCAACGCGCCGATTAAGGTTGCAAATGGCCCAGATGAGTTTGCCCTCTCGCTACGACGAGGATGTCACACCGTGTACCGCAGCGCTCTTACAGGCTCGACACCCAGCACCCAGCACGCCAAGGTCGCCCGAAGTGGCCAAATACATGCATCACCATTTGTACCCATCCGTCCCCATGGGCATGCCCACCGAACCCGAGTTTCTCGATCGTCAGCATCGGTACAAGGTCCTGCGTGAGCAGAAGCGCGAGGAGATGTCACAGCTTCGGGCTTTCCATCGCGGTGCTTGTTCAGTTCCAAGCTCTCCGCGTGGAGCGCCCGACGAGCCATATTGTATGGCCGGGCCCTCAGTGCGCCCGATGCCTGTGGCCTGGATGACGGATGTCGGCTGGGCCGAGGATATTGCGTCCTGGCGGACAGCTGTGCACGACTCCGCTGTCGACGCATCAACGAACCCGTTTACGGAAGAAGCTGAACTGCTTGCATTGGAGGTGGCCTCGCGTCGTCGGGCTGCACCCAACATCTCGTGCCGCGCCTCAGCAAGTACTTCGTCCTCAGCAGACGGAACTTCGAGTCTCGCGGTGACTTACGCTGTGACATCGGGCGTCGTGGCCGACCCTGACGCCGCACCTGGAGAGTCGGCGGCCAGTCGATCGAAGGCGGTGCGCAGCCCACGAAGAACTTACTTGAGCAAGCCAGCAGGCTCACGATCCAGCGCAATTGCGGCAGCTATTGACGCTGGGCCAGCCAGCCGCGCAGCAGAACGGCAGGCGGACGCTAGCGAGGCGGCGGGCATCATACGCGCCATGCAGCAGCACGCGCGTATGATGGCGGCGCAGTCTCGCGTCAAGTATCGTGCGGCACCAATGCTTCACACAACACACCTGGTCCATGAGGCGGAGGATGGCCACTGGCAGTCGCAAAAGGTCGGGCCTGTCATCGAGCGGGAGCGGAAAGAGGAGCAGGCGCGCCGCGTACCGACTTTGGATGCTTGGATGGCGAGACAGTGGCAACGGCGCCCAAAGCTGGAGCGCAAGCTCAACTCGTCCGTGGGCGTGGCTGTGCGTGAGATCATCTCTGTCTCATCAATGTCCGTCGCACGCGAATGAGACTAACGTGAAAGCTACGAGCCAACTAGAGACGGTGGGGCAGAATGAGACGTACCTTGTACATGTACTAATATCGGAAGTATACGTTACATTACTTCATACGATTATATTCTTGGTGGGATTCGCATGTATCACAAGCAAAAGAATCCTCGCACCTCGGACGACTGTGCATGTGGTCATGGCATGTGAGGTGCATGCAATTCGGTATCACACAATTGGGAGTTACATTGCATGCAAGATTGCACTTGCAGTTCCGGACGACCTTTTCCCCCTCACTCACACATTCTCCGCGATTCTGAAACAATTGTACTTTGAGGGGAAAACCCATGAAAACCAAATGCATGCGAAGTGCCGCCCCCAAAACTCGTCCTCGCACTCCAAAACCTACTAACTCTCCCACCCGTGCTCCAAGCAAGAACCAGAACCAGAATGAGTGGCGAGGCATTTGTGAGGTGCACAGAGCTCGCGACCGAGCGCGACTACCTTTCGCGGTCGCAGGACCCGCGCGGGCCTCAACGCGACATCGAGCTCCTCAAGCTCGGCGTGGAGGCGCTCGCCCTCATACTCCGTCAAACTCCCGACGCCCAGCATGTGCTCGAGGCGTTGCAGGCGGTGGTGCTTCGAGAGCCAGTCCTCGCATGTGAGCTGGCCCTCGCTTCTGCAGGCTGGATGTCTGAGATCAAGATCACATTCTCACCTCCAAAGATTTGGCAATCCAGCCAAACTGTGTACACACAAATGGGGACTTTGAGCAGCATTGAACAAGGGACGTGGTGGGTCAGCGACGCCTCTTGCTGGGTGGCTGAGCCGAGGGTTGTTGAATCCGCCGCAGCCGAAGCGAATAAGGCGTCAGTGCCAAAAGATCCAGGACTGGCTGACGACGGTCGACTTTTCCGACGGGCCCTTTTTGCGCGACTCCCGAGCACCGCTGTCTTGCAACGGGCCGGCGCGCTCGCGTTGCTACGTGCACTTCGCAAGGACCCCAGGTCCGCTGCGCGCCCATGCGCCATCGGTATCATTGGGCCTGCTGCTGGACTGGTCCCACCGCTCGATGCCGTGGGCGACGATTATGAGGGCCGGCTGGCCCGCGCTGCCGTATACCACGCCCAGGGTTTCCGACGCGAAGAACAGATGGTCATGGATTCGCTGCGGTTGGAGCAGGCGGCACGTTCCCGTCCTTTCACCAAGCTGCCAACCAATGGTTCGATCGCGCAGGCAGAGGCACGCGAGCTGCGAGCGCACGCCATGAGCCTGGAGCGACAGCAACGCAAGCAGAGGTTGGCCGCGCTCCGTCTCGCTGCCAAAGGACCCAAGCCTGAGGCCCCGCCGAACCCGCTGCCACCCCCGGAGTTGCCGCCCGCCCTTGACTACGGTTGGATGAAAACAGCAATTACCTCGACGCTCGTTCGCCCGGCCGTGCCATATGTACGGCCGGCGCAGGCGCCCACGAATGCGCCAGCCGAAGAGGTAAGGGCAGAGATGATACTAACGGTCGAAGAGGTCGAGATGATCACTGCCGATGCGACCCCGCCGGACTTTGCCCCCTCGTTTGCCCGTCATCGCGCGTGGCAAATCGCCCCCGGCCATCAAGGCGGCGGCCATCGTGCATGGGCCTCAGCAGCGCAAGATCAGCAGCATGAGGCGGCAAGGAATGTCGTTGCTTTGCAGCCGGCGACTTCGTGGCAGCCCAGCAGCGCCCAAGCACGCTTCTCACGGGTTCCATGGAGAAATGGGCGGCGAATGGGCTCCCTCGCGGACGGGTGGCGGAAGGGCGATCGCGTGGTTTCGCGCATTGACCAAGGAATCAAAAATGTGGTTGCGGGCGACATGGGCACTATCATGGGGCCATGCGAGAACGCGACTCTTGCTGACAAGGCGGATCGCGTGCTGGTCGACTTTGACTCCAAGGGCTTCTTGAATGTTTGGAAGAGCAATATCCTGGGTGCAGCGGGCAACGGTCAAGTGCGCCTCTCAGCAGTCCCATTCGCCGTCCCTTTCGCTGCAAGACCTTTCGCTTCTAGCCCGCTGCCTCCGCAGGGGCATGAGCGGCAAGAGTCCGAGACGCATGCCGAGCTTCATGCCGTGGTTGATGTCAGGGTCATGGCCGAGGACGTACTTGCCGAGGATATGCCCCTGCGTGAAGCGATGTTAATCCAGCTCTTGTAACAAATGGCCCCCGCTGTGCGTTAATAGAGCGTTAGACTTAGAGAGACGAGGGTAAAGGATGAGATAGGCGGGTCCGTCGCGCGGGCGCTCGGGTGCTGCGCATTGTGTTGACCCAGCTTAATTAGCAATTTATTAGCAATTCCAATACTAATTCCGAATACAACACGAACTGCGCCAATCCTTTGGCTGCCTGCCTTTTAACACATAGCAGCGCAGGGCCAGGGGGGGCTACCTTCACACACAGAGTCAAGAGTTATCAGATGCGAGTGGCAGTGCTGGACTGCTGGTCAGTGGAGTACTTCCTGTCCGCGAGGTGCCGAGGTCTCGAGGTTTGGTCAGCCCGGGATTGGGGGAGTTTTCGATACAAGAAAAGGGAGTTTTCGATACAAGATATCATTATATATCATCATATATCTTTATTATATCATTGTGTATCATGTGTATCATCATCTTGTATCTCATGTATCATGTCCCTCGT
>Ga0180442_102179_pt1 | contig 10632 bp, 11 predicted proteins | sample ChrtobMetP5_16mM_FD_119746 | JGI IMG/M metagenome (GOLD analysis project Ga0180442, IMG submission 119746) | Chrysochromulina tobin associated microbial communities from unialgal haptophyte culture, Seattle, Washington, USA - P5_16mM MetaG | ecosystem: Host-associated > Algae > Haptophytes >... | reverse complement strand
TGCACTCGAGAGGGTGGATCTGCATGCAAGTGCTCACCACGGCGTCGGGAGAATGCACTCGAGAGGGTGGATCTGCATGCAAGTGCTCACCACGGCGTCGGGAGAATGCACTCGAGAGGGTGGGCGTGCGGTGGCGGCAAGTGGGGCAAAGGGCGGGGAGTGGGAGGCATTTGGCAGGAACGAGGCAGGCCACAGAGAGGCAGCAGCCAACAGCTGCGGGGGGCGGCATGGGGGCGGGCAGAGCAGGCAGGCCAACAGGACGCATCAGCATGCAAGTGCTCACCACAGCGCAGATGCCTCCGGTTGGGTCGTGGGCGGCATGGGCAACAGTGACCTCGCCGTTCGTTAGGACCTCGTCGAGAGACTCTCCTAATAAAGGACAGGGCTCGCGGCCAGGGGCCTCGTAAAGGTCATCAGGATCCGCTGGGATCGCCCTAAGCGATCGCGCGCAGCGTCAAGAGGTACTGAGGTAGGCTCCCCCCTCTTGGGGGAGCAAGGTGCTCGTGGAATTGGCAGGCTCAGATGAAGAGCTCGATGTGCTGGCGGCTTCATTGGCGAACAAGGAAGTGATGAGTTAGTAATGAGATGTGGCAGGTAGATGGTGCGGCATGCTCGCTAGAGCCGCCGACGCGCGACGGATCTGACGGATTTGACGGGTCTCTCGACTCTCGACCGTGCGTGGTGCGGTGCCTCGAGTGCACATGGGTGCGAGACGCTGTATGCCTGTATCTCTGGGTTCGTGGATGGGGATGCTGGGAAGGTGCTGGTTATTGTGTTTTTTCCCTTCTGCGCCATGTTTCAACGAGTGTGAAATGCCGGATCATGTTGAACGTGAACTCAGAGATACAATCTCCCTTCCGCGTCTTTGGTAGGTCTTCACGCGAAATCAGAGTGGTCTACTATTTTTCATGTTTATAAGGCCCCACCCCTACACCTGTTTGGGAATTGAATGATGAACGTGAACTCGGAGATACAATCTCCCTTCCGCGTCTTTGGTCTTCACGCGAAATCGCGAAAGCCTTCAACCTTCGCGCCTGCCGCAATGAGAGGCCTTGCCGCAAACCTTTCTTTCTTCTTCAAGGACCGTCCGTTCATAGAGCGATTTGCTGCCTCTCGCGCTGCGGGTTTCCGTGCGGTCGAGTTTATGTTTGCCGGCGATGGCAAGTACGCCTGTGACTCTGCCGATGTACGCAGAGCTCTGGAGGAAAATGAGCTCGAGCAGGCACTCTTGAACGCGCCTGCCGGCGACTGGCTGAATGGCGAGCGCGGTATCGGTGGCATAGCCGCACGAGAGACCGATTGGAAGGCGAGCTTCGAGTATGGGCTCCGGTTTGCTCAGGACGTTCGCTGCTCCAAGATGCACATTATGGCAGGGCTGCGCTCACACGGAGCGACCGAAGATGTGTACGTCGAGCGGCTTCGGTGGGCGAGCAGAATCGCCGCTGACGTGGGCGTGTGCATTTGCGTCGAGCCCTTGAACCCAACCGACTTTCCCGGATATCTCGTTCCTGACGTTTCTTCAGCGCTACGCATACTGGAAAGGGTTGACGCGCCAGGCCACTGCCAGTTGCAATTAGATCTGTACCATGTCGCGATGGTTGAGGGCACTGACCTTACCAGCGTGATCCGAAGAGCGCTGCCTCACACTGCCCATGTCCAGATTGCCAACCCTCCTGGGCGAAACGAACCCGGCGTCGGGGTCATCGATTTCCCTCCGCTGCTCGCACAGCTCGGCGAGCTTGGCTACAGCGGTTGGGTTGGGTGCGAATACAAGCCCTCCACGCCGATTACCGAGCAGTCGCTCGAGTGGGCGCGAGCTGCTGGATGGTTGACCCCAGCAACGGCATGAACTTGAGCGACCCGAAGTAGACCGGGAGGCACACCACTCTTACGGGCGCCGGACGACCGGTGCACAGAAGCTTTTTGCGATTACGAGGGATACGCGACGGAAGATGCGTGTGCATATCATGTATGCATATACCACACCTCTTCAACTAGGAAATAATCTCTGTTTGCGCTCGCGTGCGAGAAGACCACCTGCACCATGTCGCATGTGGGGGACTGTAAGCCCGCACGCATGGACCCATGGGGCCCATCTCTCTGTGCGTGCGAAAGCCACGGGCCACGAGTGCTCCAGAGGCCAAGGGCGGGAGAACTCTTGCGGTGTCCTGCCGATTCTTCTTTAGATGGTCAGGCCGAGGTACACCAGCACGGCGGTCACCACGGCAACCGCCGCCGTGCCATAGATGAGTGGGCTGTCGTTGATTTGAGCGGTCACGCCGCCGGCCTTCTTCACGAAGCGTCGGCGCGGGCCCGCGCACTGCGGGCACTTCCAGCGGGGGCGAAGCTCCTCGAACGGCCTGTCAGCGCTCGGCTCGTAGATGTAGCCGCAGTCAGCGCATACCCACTCGCCCGGCCAGTAGCCCTTCTCCTCCAGGAGCTCCTCGGTCGACTTCTTCTTCTTGCCGAACTGCATGACTGCGGGCTCGGCGCGGACGGCCGCGCGGGATAGCGTGCGCGCGCCCATCGGGGCGACGGCCGCACGAAGCGCCTCCGACGCAGTGCACGCCAGACACAGAAGGGCGACTCGAAGCATTTTTTGCACGGAGTATCTCCGAGCGGAGAGGTGTGTCTCGCGGGGTGCTTTCGCGAAACTTTCTTACGGTTTTAACGAAGTTTAGCCGCCATCCCCTAAACATTCTGCGTCTCGCACCGGCGACTACGCTCAAACAACCCACAGCAAGGGAAGGACGTCCCCGATAAGTGAGATGACTTCGCCAACTGTGAGTCGGGATGATCATTGACAAAACTGATGACAAGACCTCGTCCCCTGTTCTTCAGATTTGGAATTCAATGACCTCGGCCGTCGCCGGTGCCGCGCCCGCGGCGGCCGCGACGAGCGCCTCGTCAATCTCTTCGACAGCAAAGGAGGGCGATTGGTCCATTCCAAAGAGCTCAAGGCGCGACGAATGGAAGTGGAGCAGTGATGGACGGTGGCCCACGGAGAGGTACGTGATGCCCGGGACGGCGCCAATGGCGCGGTACATGGCGGCCTCATTTTTGAGGTCGAGGGCGGAGGTTGCCTCATCGAGGATCGCGAGGCGCGGCTTGTTGACGAGCACGCGCGCGAACGCGAGCCTTTGCTGCTCGCCCAAGCTCAGCTCATCACCCCAGTCGCGCACCTGCAATCAGCGTCCATCATCAGCGCACCCCAGTCGCGCACCTGCAATCAGCGTCCATCATCAGCGCCCATCTTCAGCGCTCATCATCAGCGCCCATCTTCAGCGCTCATCATCAGCGCCCATCAGCGCCCATCATCAGCGCCCGTCAGCGCCCATCAGAGGCCACTCACCTTCCATAAGCGGCACGTCCGCGGCACTCACCTAACACAATCGCACCTCAATTGCATTCAATCGCACTCTCGAGGAGCCTAATCATTGCTAATCAATCTCATACGATGCTAATCAATCGCACTCAATCGCACTCTCAATTAGCCGAATCATTGCTAATCAATCTCATACGATGCTAATCAATCGCACTCAATCGCACTCTCAATTAGCCGAATCCACGTACCCGATCAAGCCCCTCCTTGCCAAGCGCAGCCAGCCGACCAAGCTGCACCGTCTGGAGCGCACGCAGGAGCGCCTCATCCGTGTTCGTGCGCGACCACTCGTCGACAGTGCTTGGGTACACAAGCTGCTGGCGCAAGCTGCCCAGCGTGCAATAGGGGCGCTGCGGCAAGAACATGGTCTGCCCGACGGGTGGGCGCGTGACCTCACCGGAGCCGCGATCCCACAGGCCGGCCATCGCGCGCAGCATGGAGGACTTGCCTGTGCCCGAGTTGCCCATGATGAGCAAATGGTGGCCCGCATGCACGTCGACCGACACGTTGGCGAAGAGCTTGCGAGTGCCGTCGGGGGTGAGAAGGCACAAGTCACGCACCTGATGAGGGAGGCAATCAGCGGCCATCAGTGGCAATCAAGGAGCTCGCAAGGGCCGTTGGGAAAGATGAGGCTCAGGCGACGCACCATGAGCAATGGCTCTTTCGCCCCCCCCCAGGGTGCAATCAGTATTCAATCATCACTCAATCAGCATGCAATCAACATGCAATCAGCATGCAATCAGGCGACGCACCGTGAGCAACGGCTCTTTCGGGTCCCCCCAAGGTGCAATCTCTCGGTTGAAGATGCGGCCCGTCGTACTTTGCCGTGTAACGACGCCCAGTAGGGGCTGAGCCGCCAGCGGCGACGCTGCTGGCGGCGGCGGCGATGCTGCTACTGCTGCCAGCGCCGCCGCTGCCTCGTCCGCGGCGCCCACGGGCGGTGCGGACGGCGGGCCGCGCTGCCCATACAGAATTCGATCCCATAGTGAGCGCTCGGGTTCATCCACTGGCTGAGTGAGTCGAGCGAGGTGTTCTTTGCTCAGCCGGAACGTCGCGTTACTCTCGCCGCCGCTTTGGAAGCTCTCCATGCGCTCGACGAATGTGCTCAGCCGAGCGAGCCCTGTGGGGCAAGCACGAGAGGATGGTCCTCAGAGGTCCTCAGAGATCCTCAGAGGTCCTCAAAGGTCCTCAGAGGTCCTCAAAAGCCATCAGAGGCACTCAGAGGGCCATCAGAGGGCCATCAGAGGGCCATCAGAGGGCCATCAGAGGGCCATCAGAGGGCCATCAGAGGGCCATCAGAGGGCCATCAGAGGGCCATCAGAGGGCCATCACCTGCGGAGAAGGACGATAGGCCCTCGAACTGGTTGACGATGATCGACAGGTCATTCAGGACGTGATTGAACGCGCCGGTCGATTGCGTAATCACGCCGAGCTCTACTGAGCCTGCCAAATGTAGACATCGAGACGATGAGCACCGGCAGTGCCAAATGTGGACAGCGAGACGATGAGCACCGGCAGGAGGCCATCACAGGCCATCAGAAAGGCCATCAGAGAGGCAACCAGAGGCTTTCAGGGAGGCCATCAGGGGTCATCAGAGGTCATCAGAGAGGCAACCAGAGGCTTTCAGGGAGGCCATTACCTGCAAAGTAGAGAGGGGAGACGACGAGAACCGGTAGGATCTGGATCAGGTACGAGTAGCCCACTGTGAAGAACTCGAGGTTGCGCATAGTGCCTAGGATGGCGCGCTTGTTGCCCACCACGCCACTCAGCCGCGCGCTCACTTCGGCCGCCTCCTGCGCTTCACCCTGGGACAAGAGCGAGCACGGCGAGCATCAGGGAGAGGTGCCCAGAGAGAGAGAGGTGCCCAGAGAGAGGTGCTCAGAGAGAGAGGCGATCAGAGAGAGAGAGGCGATAAGAGAGAGGTGCCCAGAGAGGCGATCAGAGAGAGGCGATCAGAGAGAGGTGCTCAGAGAGAGGTGCTCAGAGAGGCGATCAGAGAGAGGCGATCAGAGAAGGTGCTCAGAGAGAGGTGCTCAGAGAGAGAGGTGCTCAGAGAGAGAGGCGATCAGAGAGACCAGATCGTCGCCGATCTGCGCCCACCTGGTAGACACCCACCTGGTAGAGAGACCCTCAGAGAGGCAATCAGAGAGGCAATCAGAAAGGCAATCAGAGAGGCAATCAGAGCCGATCCGCGCCCACCTGGTAGAAGGCGATAGACTCTGCGTTCTCTCTCAAGCGCACAAGCGAGTAGCGCAAGTCAGCCTCGCGTAAGAGCTGCTGCGCATTCTGACCAACGAGAGCCTGGCCGAGCTTGATGGTGGTTATGGAGCCCACGCCCGCGTACACGAAGATGGCGTAGAACAGGTTGGGGTAGATGGAGTACAGGATGCCCGAAAAGGAGGCGAGGTCGATGACGGCCGTCATCAGTGTGATGAAGAAGTCGAGAGACACCTTGGTGAACGCTGCCACGTCCTCAGTGATGCGCTGGTCCGGGTTGTCAATCTCGCGGTCAATCTCAATCTTGTAGTACGCCTGGTCGGAGTAGTACTGCCGTGCGAGCTCCGTCGTCATCCACTCACGCCAGTTGAGTGCGAGCCGCGCGCGCTGGAACTTGTAGAGCACCTGACGAGGGAGGCACTCAGCGGGCATCAGCGGCCATCCGCATGAATCAGCGGCAGCCAGAGGCCCACGTGAAACTCATGGGGCACGCCCATCAGCGGCAGTCAGCGGCAGTCAGCGACCCTCATGATACTCATAGAGCACCGTTAGCGGTGTGGCCACAGCCAAGCCGAGGGCGTAGTTGGCCGTCTTCTCAAGGAAGAGGACCTGATCCTTGGCCGAAAGGGCCGAGTAGAAGTCACGGCCGACGTACGAGAAGATCACCGAGACGCCCGAGTTCATCAGGACGAGCAGCAGCATCAGCCCAAAGTTGAGCTTGGCGCCCTCGGCCTGCTGAAAGTAAGGTAGCGCGAGGCGCCAGAAGAGGCGCAGGCGCTCCTGCACGGTGACTGGCGCCGCCGCGTCCATTGAGACATCGCCTTCAGAAACCTCACCCTCATTTGCCGCCGTCGCGCAGATGGGCCGCGCGCGCGCCGACGACGACGACGCCGCCACTGCCACGAGCGGCGGCACGGCCGCCGCGCCTCGCCGTCGCAAGACGACGGGCGGCGCGGCGGCGAGCGCGGTCAGGCCTATCGACAGGGCCGAGGAGGAGGTCGTGGTCGCAAAGAGCGACACCACCAGTAGCGGCCGGTGCATGGTATCGGATCGTCAGTGCTCGCACCGCACGTCCGCGAAAGGCGAGACCGCGAACTTTTCGGTCGACTTCCCTCGAAGATGCTGGCGCGAAGATGCGCCGTCTCGGTGTTTTGGGCGCCCGAAGTTACGCCGCGAGAACTCAACGTGACGGGGTCGATCACATGGGACGGTACATATACATGTATCAAGAATGCAGCTGGTCAAAGAATGCATCAACATGTGTTTACATGTGCGATATGGCACACTAGACACTTCGACAAAGTCGAAAGTGTAACACGCTAGTTACAATTCCGGTGAGTGAAGAATGCTGCATCGCATGCGTATGCCATGATGTATGCACTAAAATGCGGTGTAATAAACTACACGGAATTGAGTATAAACTCGAAGTATAGACAAACTACACGTCACCCGTTGCGACAAGCGAGGACACCGGCGAGTGCGCGGGAAATTCCTGCGCGCGGGCCGCGGGCCTTTTCAAGGGTGACTGGTTGGTTCCCTGTTATCTTCGGCTCACGTCTCAACCAAGCATCCAATCCGATCGCGACTTGGATACGAACCGATCATAGTGAGCGCGCCGTCGCTCTTCGGCGTCTGTCAGCTTGCGATCCAACAGCTGGCGCTGCTCGCGCAGCGTCAGGCTGCCCTTGGCAAGCTGCCGCGCACGATGCGCTTCGGCCATGGCTACGGTGCGCTGCTTGCGCGTCTCGTCACGGCGCTGCTGCGCGACCTCTTGGGCGACCCTGCGAGAGGATGAGGCTCGCAACGCCACCTCGGCCTGGAGGTCTTCCATCCGGCGCCTAAGGGCTTGCTCGGGAGCCAGCAGCACGCTGCGCACGCGCGGCTCGTGTAGGGCGGTCTGAAGCCGGGGGTGCGGTCGGTGCTCGTCTGGAAGGCTGAGCATCATCCTTGGAATGGAGTCTCCCCCCCGTGCCTCCTCCTCCTCCTCCTCCTCCTCCTCCTCCTCGCCCCTCGCCGAGATCACCTCCTCGATGCATCGGTACCGGTACTCAAGGTTTCGGCTCACCTCTTGCTCACGCTGTGCCTTCATCACCTTGGCGTAGCACACCGCCGCCTCCTCCGCCGACTCGAAAGTGCCCAGAAACTTGTCGGTGCCTTTATACGGGCAGACGGCGACGAAACGGCCAGGAGACACTGCGCATTCGCTCACGCCCTCGTAGCCGGTGGGGCTGCTAGAGGACAGGTGCAACGGCACGCCGCACGCGTACGTCCTCCTAACCGTCGATGCGGGCGGCGGGGGGTCCGTCCAGGGGTCCGCCCACCTTACCGTCGATGCGGGCGGCGTCCACCTTCCATATTGAGCTGCACGTTCGGGCGGCGCGCTTAGGGCAAGGCTTGGCGAAGCGGCCACCGCCGGGCTGTACAGAGGATGGAGAGGATGAAGAGACGAGGTCACGCTGTGAAGAGACGAGGTAACGCTGTGAAGAGACGAGGCCACGCTGTGAAGAGACGAGGTCACTTTGGACGGGTCTGGTGCCGGCGCCGGTGTCGGCGCCGGAGGTGGTGGCGGTGTCGGCGCCGGAGGTGGCAGCGGTGGCGGCACCGGTGCAGGTGCCGGCGATGACGCCAGCGTCGCAGGTGTTGGCAGGCCGTGTGGTTTGGATGGCTGCGGTAGCGGAGTACTATGTGACGGATCCAACTCGACAGCCGCGCGCCCCTGCTGCCACTCTACCCGCGTTGGATGCGTCCAGGGCTGCTGCCAGGGTACGCTGCCAGGGCTACGCTGGAGCTCTGCAGGCGGACTCATCCCATGGGGTTGGCACGGCGATCTGACGGCAGATGAGCTGCTCCTCGCGGAGGTACTTGTGCTTGTGCGTGTGCTTGTACTTGTGCTGGCCCGCCCGACTGGCGCACCATCGACCACTGTCTCCACCTCAGCCCGCTCGTGTAGCAGATCAGCCTCGCTCCCGTCGCAGTCATACTGCTGCAGCCAGCTAGGCTCAGTCTCGGCCTTGGCGTCATCAAAAGTGACGCGTCGCAGTGCCGCGGGAGCTTCAGCCTTCTCAGCCAGCGCAACTTTGGACACCACCTCGGGACCAAAATAGGCGCCAAGATCCACCTTGCTACCCAGTGAGAGCTTCCAGGCAGCCACAGCGTCGGATTCAGATAACCGACGGAGTGCCGTGACCGCAGCGGTCAATGCGTCCCTGTCCTCCATCTTCCTATCTGTCGTCAATCCGCCGCCGCATCGTCCCGACTCTCGTTTCCTGTCGACCGTATCGCCCTGCCTGTCGCATCCTCGGATCCAGACCTCGAGTGAGGTGGTGTCCATTTAATTAATAATGTGGTCACTTCCACGTTCACAGTGAACAAAGGCGTCCGCATCCGAACCGAAAAACCCTCGTGAAACAGCTTCACACCTCCATGGGGCCTCGTCCTACGTCACTCACTCTCACTCCATGCACATGGAGCAGTCGTTCAGCACTGCCGGAAAATGCACGGTCGCGAGACGGTTGCGAAACTGGAAACAAGGAAGGACACCTCTGCGGTGCAACATGCCCAATGGGCTAATTGGCCTCGACGACCGCAGGGGCGGCCTTGACAATCTTGGCGAAGCCGAGCTGCCGGTGCTCATAGTCGAACTTGACGTAGTGGGCGCGCATGAACACGTCACCGAGGATGTACAAAGGGCCGGCGGGTGCGGGCACATCGAGGCCGGTCATCGCGAAGAGGCACTCCGGGCCGTTCTGGAGCGTATAGTCCTTCTTGGTCAGCACGTACTCGGCACCCGCGATCGAGATGGTGATGTCCGGTCCCGGACCATCACAAGGGATCGTGTACTCCTTATTCAGGGGTGGGATGGGGCCGAGAGGCTTGGCGCCGACGGCGGCGGCGATGGCCTTGATGTCGGCTGAGGGTGCAGCGAGGAGCGAGGTGCCCGAGTCGATGATCGCCCTGTGCGCCGAGCTCACCGACTTGCCCGCGATCGTGATATTGTCCAGCGAGATCTCCCAATAGCCAAATTTGTTGGTCGCCGTTGGGATTACGGGTACATACTTAAACTCACCGGTGAAGTGGGCCGGGTTGACGCCCCCAAGGACGAGCTCGCCGGCGGCGCCGTCGTGGCCGAGATAGAAGGCGAACACAGGTTCGGAGAGCTTGCCGGACGCCACGAGTGCCATCAGAGGAGTCGGAACACCGTCGACTGAAATGTCGTCGAGGCCCATGCCACAGATGCCGTCAAACTTGCCGAGCGCGTACGCGGGTCCGAGGCCGGCGGTGTTGTTGACCTCGGCGAAGAGGTATGACGTCAGCGGAATGTCGCCCATCGTGACCACGTCACGAGAATAGAAGCCTGACACGGGTCCACTGCCGTACTGGATGTGGAAGGTAGAGCCATTGACTGTATGCGTTGCAGACTTGCGCGAATCGTAGTAGTGGTGCCGGCCCTCCGCGAAGTTGGCCACCCACAGGTTGGACGAGCCGGTGTCGTAAACGACCTCGAGCTTCTGCGGCGGCGTGCCCACTGAGATCTCGCCGTAGTACTGCGCGTCCTGATAATCATTAATCACAATGGAATCGACCTCGCCGAGCGCGGAGTAGCCCAGGCGCAGGCTGCGCTCCATGGTCGTGCGGTCCGGAAGCTCGCGCTTCTTGAGCGGCATGGTGTAGAAGGCTTCGGAGGCAGCGAGGAGCGTTACGACGGCGAGCATTATTCGTTGTTGCGTGTGGTCCAGGCGTCAGTGTCAGGAGTCGCCGAGCGAGGGCTGCGCTCCAAACATGAAAGCGAGCGCCCGACATCAAGAGTCCTTTCCGTCGATGGCTCAGGAGAGGCAGATGGTGGGTGGGGGGTTGTCGTTGTACACGGAGGTCGTGGGACCCAGACTGATACTACGGCCCGCCACCATGCCACTTTCTACGGACCGATTACGCTCCAGACGACGGCCCCACCTTTCTTGGGCGCCGAGCGCGGTACCAACAACGTGGCTGAACTCACGGCCTTTGCGGAAGCCCTCGTGTACCTACGGGACATC